>SMTZ1_10010226_pt1 | contig 18925 bp, 13 predicted proteins | sample DeeMarSWOR136_30_FD_25667 | JGI IMG/M metagenome (IMG submission 25667)
CGGCATACGCGGTCCTTTCCAAACCGGAAGCAAAAAAAATCGCCGAGTTAAGCGGTATCCCACAGGAACCTCAGGAATCACCGATGTGCTTGGGATGTCACGCAACGGGCGCCCATGTAGAAGCGTGGGAAAAAGACGAGACGTTTTTCATCGAAGACGGCGTACAATGTGAAAAGTGCCATGGTCCTGGAAGTGAGTATATGGATGCAGCTATTATGATGAATCGTGAAGCTGCAATGATGGCGGGGCTGATGATGCCGACAGAGAGAGATTGCATGGGGTGCCATCAGGTGAAGGGCTCACACGTTGCCGTGCACAAATTACCCAAACTTGATATGACAGAAGCCTTAAAGAGTATCGCCCACCCCTCCCCCGGGAACTATAAGTTCGGTATGGTATCGCAGCTTCCTGAGTCAACGAACACAATAAAGGGCCAGCCGAAAAACATAGGGGTTCGTATCTGCGCAACCTGTCATAAAGGTCCTATGATGGGCTATCAATTCAGCAAATGGCGGATGAGCCCTCATTCAATGGCGTATGCGGTGCTTGGAACGGATAAGGCCTATGAAATAGCCAAGTCTGAGGGCTTAAAAGAAAATCCACAGACAAGCAAAGTATGTCTGAAGTGCCATACGACGGCTTACCATCAACTGTCGGGTGGGTCGATGGACATCATCTCAATATATGAAGGCGTTGGTTGTGAGTCCTGTCATGGTACGGGCAGCAACTATTACCCGGAAGCAATAATGAGAGACATACGTGCGGCAAAAGGGGCAGGACTCAAAGAGGTAACACGTCAGAGTTGTCTTGGATGTCATGAGAACGCGCATAACAAACCGTTTGATTTTGATGAGGCTTTGAAGAAGATCGCCCACCCGACGGAGCAGCCGAAGGTCTCTCAGACACCGCGTTACAAGACACCGCTTAATATAGCGCTTAGCCCGAACGGCAAAGAGATCTACGTGGCTTGTGAGGCATCTCATACGGTCATTGTGGTAGATGTAAATACATTAGAGAAAATCGCAGAAATCGAGACCGGCCATCATCCCACTGACGTTGCCTTCAGCCCTGACGGGTCAAGGGCCTATGTGAGCAATCGTCTGGATGATACGGTTTCCGTTATCAACGTATCTGCCCATGAAGTTACGGCCACAATTGCCGTGGGTGATGAGCCTCATGGTTTGCTCACCGACAGTTCCGGAAAACATCTTTATGTTCTGAATACTTCATCAGACAGTATTTCTGTTATCGACACGACAAATTTAAAAGAAATCAAACGCCTAACCGCAAGCCGCAGCCCATGGTCCCTGTCGCTTTCTCCCGACGGTTCCCTCATCTACGTTACGAACAACCTTTCACGCTTCATAGAGTTCCGCAAGCCATCTATGTCCGAAGTGACGGTCATCGATACTGAACGTGTCGCCGTTGAAGACCGTATAGTGGTCCCGGCGGCCAATCTTATGCAGGGTATTGACTGGCATCCGAGCGGCAGGTTTGCTCTCATAACTCTAAACCGCACAAAAAACCTTGTACCTATGACCCGTTTACTTCAGGGCTGGACGATTACGAACGGGTTTGGAATTGTGTGGAAAGACGGCCGTGTTGACCAGGTTCTCCTCGATGAGCCCGGTATGTGTTTCCCCGACCCGACCGACGTGGCGGCCACACCCGACGGCCGTCTCGCTCTGGTGACAAGCTCCGGCTCGAACCGCATCGCGGTAGTGGATGTTCCAAAGCTTATCTCCATGCTCGAATCCGCTTCACCCGATGAACGTGAGCATGTGTTCCCCAATCATCTGGGGAAACCTACTGAATTTGTCATCACCCATATACCCGTCAGCCATAGTCCGCGAGGAGTGCTGATTGCTCCGGATGGAAAAACCGCCTTCGTGGCAAATGCACTGGATGACTCGTTGTCGATAATAGATATGGATAAACTTGAGAGTGCCGGAACAATTGACCTCGGAGGGCCCAAGGTTATTACGAAAGTGCGCTACGGTGAACGCCTTTTCCACAATGCAGATATCACTTTCAACCGCCAGTTTTCATGTCACTCCTGCCATCCCGACGGGCACGTTGACGGCATCACCTACGATATCGAGCCCGATGGAATAGGTATTAGTCCCGTGGATAACCGTACCCTTCGTGGTATTCTGGATACAGCTCCGTTCAAATGGGAAGGGACCAATCCAAGCCTGCAGAGGCAGTGTGGTCCGCGGCTTGCAGTTTTCTTTACCCGAATCCAGCCGTTTACGCCTGAGGAACTCTCTGCGCTGGATAACTACATTTGTACCATTCCCCGGCCGCCGAATCGTTACCGTCCTCTGGGGGCGGAGCTTACCGATGCGCAACGCCGCGGAAAAAAGATGTTTGAAAGGATTATGACCAATGACGGCCGGGTTATCCCGAAAGGAAACAGGTGTGTCACCTGTCACTTTCCACCGCTTTTCACCGACAGAAACCGCCATAATATAGGAACAAAGCTACTGTTTGACCGGGAATCGGAGTTTGACACGCCGCACCTTAATAATATTTATGACTCGGCCCCATATCTGCATAATGGTATTGCTGAAACCTTGGAGGAAATATGGACAAGGTATAATCCTGACGATGAACACGGAGTCACTAACGATATGACCAAGGACCAGCTTAATGATTTAATCGAGTACATCAAAACGCTGTAGCTGTATAAAATAACGCAAAGGAGTTACTATGAAATACTTCATTGTCGCATTGGAAATGTTAGCAGTGCTCTTGTCTGGTACAACAGTAGTATGTGAGGCCAAGAGTCCGGCAGGCGAGCTGCCTACATCGTCTTCGGTTTCCACAACAGTGCAGAGGCTTCCTTACGTTTATACTAAATGGAAACATTTTACCGTCAAAGACGGTCTTCCCAACGACCATGTATTTGCCATTAAGGCTGACAGTGCAAAGGCCTGGATTGGTACCGAGAACGGCCTGGCCTGTATCGACAAAAAAACCGGCAAGATTAAAAGCTGGAAAGAAGAAGACGGCCTTCCCTGGCGTGTTGTTTCCGCCCTCGATATTAATCCCAAAACCGGGGAGCTTTGGGTAGGACTTTTTGGCGGCGGTCTTGCCCGCTTCAGCGGCGGCCGGTTCGACCACTGGCACCAGCTTAACAGCGGATTGGTCAATGATGTGGTCTATGGAGTCGCTATTGAAAACGACAATGTCTGGGCGGCCACGACTGCCGGTGCGAGCAGATATAACACCGTTACGGGAGAATGGACGATATACACGGAAAAAAACGCCCCGATGGAAGAAATTTGGAACTATGGTGTCTGCTACAACAATGGAAAGGTCTATCTCGGCATTTGGGGAAGCGGTGTTTTGGAATTCGATGTGGCCAGAGAGACATGGAAAGACTATCTCGACCCGGATGGTGAAATGGAAATCGACCTGTATCGCGATGACGGCATCGTACATGTCATCACTACCGGCGTCAGTTACATCGAAGACATTTTATGGGTGTCAACATATTTCGGCATGTGCCGGTACGATGGCCGGCACTGGAGAGGGCTTTATTCCCACGAGACCGGCCTGCCCAGCGACTTCGGCAATGCCGTAAAAGGACGCGGTGCCAATGAAGCCTGGTACGCTACCGACAAGGGATTAGGCGTGATTGCTGATTTTCCAACAGATACGTGGGTAACATATACTATGGATCCTAACACACACAGGGGCAGGGCGGTCGTCAGTCGAAATCAAAAGGTCCTCGAGGTAGTTGACATGCCCAAGAGTATACCGCATAATTATGCTCTCTGGGTGGAATTTGACGAAAATGATGTCTGGGTGGGAACCTCAAAAGGAGTTGGCCGGGCAACTGGCTCCGGGTATTACAAAGGATTGCGGGAAAGAGCTGTATACAAGGCAAAAAACGATAAAATTAACAGTAGAAAATTAGATACAAATATGGTAAAATAATGGGAATAATAACAGGTTTTTAAGTACACTTAACCGGATAATGAGGAGGTTAATACTATGAAGAGATATTTGACTTTACTTTTCGCAGTCTTAGTTTTAGTTGTTCTTTCTTGCGCCGGGTCGCAAGAAACAAAAACAGGAGGCTTGGAATCTTCTATTGAAGTTGACCTTGAAACGATAGAAGTCCTTCGAAAAATCAACTCTGTTAGTGCCTATGAAGTTCCCGACCTGGGTCTGCGGAAGGATGATAACTATGCAAAAACCGCACAGGATGTCGAGCCGTTCAGACATGTAATTCCGTATAAGGAGCACTTTTTGCTGCAAATGGAGTACACCGGTCCCGGCCGAGCAATTCCCGAACCAACAGATATAGAAACCGTCAAGCTCGGTTTCATCGGGCCGATTATGTCAACTGTTTCGGTCGCCACTGGTGGAAAGAGTCATGAGGAGGCTTTGGGTATCAAGATGCTGCAAGGGGCGAGGCTTGCCATCCAACAAGCTAACGACAGGGGAGGGTACCTTAAACGAAATATCCCCTTTGAACTAGTTGTTAGTAATGATAATGGTCTCTGGGGTGCTTCCGGCAATGAAATTATCAAAATGGCGTATAAAGACCACGTCTGGGCGATCCTGGGCACTATAGATGGAGCAAACAGCCACATTGCAATCCGTGTCGCTCTCAAAGCTGAAATTGTCATGATGAATTCCGGTGATACCGATCCCACATTTATCGAAACGAACATCCCCTGGGTTTTTCGCTGTATCAGCGATGATCGGCAGCAGAGTTATCTTCTTGTTGATTACATTTATCGAAAGCTTGGTCTCAAACGCGTTGGGGTTATCCGTGCCAGCAACCGTTATGGCCGCTTTGGAGTCCGCGAAATTCGTGATGGAAGCCGGCGTCTTGGAAGTCCGATTATTCTGGAAATGGCCTATAATCTGGGGATCGAGGATTATTCTTTACAACTCGAGCGTCTAAAAGAAGAAAATCTGGATGCCATCATTCATTGGGGTGATGCTTTGGAGGGTGCCCTCATTCTTAATCAAATGCGTGCAATGGGTATGAAGCATCCTTACTTCGCCTGTGACCGTTGTGTCTCAGATGAGTTCATTAAAATTGCCGGCTCTAATTCCGAAGGCGTTATCTGTTCCTATCCCTGGAATCCAACGGGAAAAAACAAAAGACTGGAAGAATTCCGCACAGCCTTCAAAGAACGTTTTGGAGAAGAACCGGAGACATACGCCGCTCATGCCTATGACGGGATGAGTATGCTTATTTGGGCCGTACAGGTGGCGGGCCTAAACCGGGCGAAAATACGAGATGTGTTGGCATATAGAACCAAGCCCTGGAAGGGTGTAACGGGTGATATTAAGCTCAGCGCCTGCCTCGATGATGTTGGAGATGTGTTTTTGACCAAACGAGAGAACGGCAAATGGAAGTTCTACTCCAGAGAAGACCTTAAGATACCTTGCGGTTACATTCCGCCGCGGGACAGGGTCAGCAGGCCGGTGGCGGCTGCACGGTCTAATTAAGCGGTTGGATGTAGAAGGAAAATCTAAAAGCATGACCAGGAATCCAAACGCTGTCTTTATACTTCTGGCCCTATCCTTAGCGGTATTGGCTGAGGACACACAGACCGGGAAACGGTCTTCCCGGACGGCGTTCTTTAACGCGAGAAAGCTTGAAACAAACTATGCAGGCCCCGGTCGTGATGAACTCGCTCCCAAGGATATCAAGGAAGTACTTATAGGATACTTCGGCCCCAACACAGTATCCCACCAGGAAGGCGGCGATATGTGGTGTGCGGCATCATTAGCGATTGAAGAAGCCAATCGGTCAGGTGGATACAAGGGTCTTCCCTTCCGTCTAATTTCGGGCTGGTCGGACAATCCCTGGGGAACAGGGGTATCAAAGGTAGTTCGTATGGCCTACGTGGATAAAGTCTGGGCCATCATTGGGGGAATCGACGGGCCGTCAACTCATCTTGCCGAGCAGGTTGTTGCCAAGGCCCGTCTTACGCTGCTCAGTGCCGGAAGCACGGACAAGACGGTGAATCTTGCCAACGTACCCTGGATGTTTTCGTGCCTTCCGGGAGACCATCTTCAAGCACCGATTCTGGCCAATGCGATTTCAAGTATTGGCCAAAAGCCGTTTCTGCTTGTGTCGGCAGTTGACCACGACTCCCACCTTTTTACGGTTGAACTTGCCAAGGCTTTTGCTCAACACAAACTGGTTCCGTCATACCACTTTGAATTTGAGCCTGAGAAGAAGGACTTCACGGAACTGGCGGATAAAATCGTGGATGCAAAGGCATATGCCCTGGTCTTAATTGCCGGAGCAGAGCAAAGCGCAGATATAATCTCGTCTGTCCGAGATAGAAACTTTGCAGGGCCTATCTTCGGGGGGCCATGTATGGGGCGCCGCGGTTTTCTTGAAGAGGCCGGCAAGGCGGTGGACGGAGTGGTTTTCCCGTTGCTTTATATTCCCCGTCAAGATTCAGAGAGCTTTGAAGAAAAATTCATTTCCCGTTTTGGATATCGCCCAGACTACGTTACCGCACACAGCTATGACACGGTCAATCTTCTGATTGCCGCCATACGCAAGGCGGGACTTAACCGGGCCCGGATTCGTGATGCCATCAGGGAACTGTCACCATGGGCCGGTGTGACGGGTACCATCAAGTGGGACACGCTGGGAGGCAACAGCCGAGCTGTCCGGCTTGGTACGGTCAAGGCCGGTCGTGTAATATCTGTTTTAGAGCCTCTTGGGCCTGACGAAGCGACTCCTCGTTTTTCTCAACAGTAATTTTTTCGTCGCTGCCCTTTTCAGCAGGGTAGATTTTCCGCCCATACTTTGAATAGGCCTCGGTTCGCAGATGTGCCAGCATGTGATGTCCCCGGCGGCGCTGCCGTTCGGCGCGGAGGGCGGCAAGATCGACAGGGCCTACAACGATTTTCTCCCCCGTGCCCGGCTCGGCAGCACGCGACCGTCGTAGTCGACTATCATGCTGCCTCCGGGCCAGCTAAACGGCGGATAGTTTTGCAGGCTGGCCGCCTGGTTGGCCGCGACCACGTAGGCCATGTTCTCCAGCGCGCGCACGCGGTTAATGATTGTCCACCAATCCAGAGGTAGGGTTGTTCCCCAGGGGTCCATATACGCCGAGACGCGCACGAGCAGCTCGGCTCCTGCGAGACTCAATTGCCGGATTGCCTCGGGGAACAGCCAGTCGTAGCAAATGGCGGTTCCAATCTTACCGATTTCAGTGTCGACCACGGGAAACATCGGCTCATCATATCCCGCCAAATCATGCGGGCTGGTATGTACTTCCCAGGGAGTCCAAGTATGCACCTTGCGGTATTTCGAAACAATACCATCTGGACCTATCAAGCAGGTCGTATTAAAGACATGGCCGGGCCATTGGGAGTCCATCTCCAAGAATGTGCCGGTTTGGATGTAGATACCTAACTGCTTCGCTTTTTCGTGATAGCGTTGGGTGTGTTCATTTGGAATGGGTACGGCCAAATTGTCAAGCAACTCATCAACGGTAGGATAGACGGGCGCCGCGTGAGCAAATTCCGGAAACACTACAAGCCGTACATCAAAGAACGGCTCGTAGCCCTCTACCGCCTGGTCAATCATCTCCAGCATCCGCTCTACCCGGTCGGCAATTTCATCGTGTTTTGCAGGATTCGGCATATCAAGCTGACATGCCGCTGCATAGAACCGCTCGATGGAACTCATCATCTACCTTTCTTTAGCAAAAAATAGCTCTACACGCGCATTATTGCATGCGGCCGGTTCCTTCTGTGATTGTCAAAAGCTGATCGACCTTGATATCTCTAAAAGTATCGACACCGCCGCCAATCCATCGGACCTCGATACTGTCTATCTTTTCGCGGTTTCCCAGCCCGAAGTGAAGACGCATGCCATAATGGCTCTGATATGAACGGCCGCTATGTACTTCGTCAATCAGTGCAAAATCACCGGCGACAACCCTGACCTGCGCTCCGACTCCGTCACGATTGCTTTTTGTTCCTCGTAAGCGAACCTGAATCCAGTGTCCTTGAGAGGGTGAGTCGTTTCTCAGGATAGTAGGCTCACGGCGGGAATTCAGGATTACTACATCTATGTCTCCGTCATTGTCCAGATCGTCGGTGCCTGAACCCCGGCTGCACAGCTTGACTTTCAAGCCGTCTCCGCATTTGTCCGATACATCGACGAATTTTCCGTCACCTGTATTCGTAAGGACTATATTTGGTGTCAGATAACTGCTGGTGTCGTCATAACGTTCGATATTGACCTGGATGTGGCCACATGCGATGAAGATGTCGCGAAAACCGTCGTTGTCAAAATCGACAAAGCTGTTGCCCCACGTTACAAATGGCAGAGTGCCCGTTCCCGCGCCGGTTGCCGGAGTCACGTCCTCGAACATACCATTGCCCAGGTTTTTGTAAAGCGTAGCCCATTGGGTTTGGTAAGACGTTTCGTAGAAATCCAGCAAACCGTCGTTATCATAGTCGCCACAATCCGTACCCATACTTCCATGCTCTTCGCCATTGAGATTGTATGCGATTCCGGCGATAAGCCCGACATCTTCAAATTTTCCCGTACCGTCATTTTGAAAAAGGAAATTCCCTTTCATGTCGTTGAGCACGAAAATATCCGTGTCCCCATCGTTATCGTAGTCGCCGCATGTCATACCCATGGCCGGTCCGACTTGTCCGGCTATGCCTGATTCCTCAGTTACATCCGTGAAGGTGCCGTCACCGTTGTTGCGATATAAAACATCGGGTAAATCCGGGTAAAAACCGGGGCCCACGTATATAGGGATGCCGTTTATTGTGTGGTCGGCATGCTTTTCGTAAGAAAAGTCAAAATAATTAGAAACGTAAAGATCCAGGTCGCCATCTTTATCCATGTCGAGAAAGCAGGTACCGGCCCCCATTTTAAATCCATTATCCACACCCGCCTTTTTTGTCACATCGGTGAAAGTACCATCGCCATTATTACGATACAGTATGTTTGGTCCCCAATTGTTCAGGTAAATATCCGAATCTCCGTCATTATCATAATCACCAATCGTAACGCCCAGGCCAAAACCCGTATCGCCTACGCCCGCTGTGTCTGTTACATCGGTAAATTTCCAGTTTCCCTCATTGCGGTAAAGCGCGTTTTTCGGTGGTGCGTCCACCTTTGTTCCTCTGAGCGGCGCGCCATTTAAAAAATAAATATCGATATTGCCGTCGTTGTCATAATCAAAGAGCGCCAAACCTGCGCTGAGCGGCTCAACGGCATAAAATTTGCCGCATCCGCCATCTGTGTGTATAAAAGTAATTCCTGTTTCTTTGGTGACATCTCGAAGTGTAATAGGGCCACCATTACATACATTATAAAAGACACATAATAAGGCAATCATCACGTGCCAATCGCAACCTGTACAATGTTTTCGACCGTCTCTAAGAATCGCCACGCGAATCCCTCTTCTGAATTTGTTCGTACATCTGCCGGTATTTAAGGTTGTCCGGATCCAGTTCTGCGGCCCGTTTCAGGGCCAAAAGTGAATTGGCCACATCACCATTCCTGTCATACGCCCAGCTTAATATGAAATAGTTTGGTGCCGTTTCTTCCAATTCTACCGCCGTTTTTGCAAGCTTCAGGGCTTCCGGAAGTTTTGTCTCCGTCCTCAAATACAATTGTGCCAATTCACGGTACCCGCCAAAGAAATTCGGGTCCGATGCGATTATTTTTTGAAAGACTTTCTCCGCATCAGTGAACTGATTTAATTGAACTAAATTTCTGATACACCCGAAGCGCATCCTGTAAACGGTTACTACTCTGATACAGAAATCCCAGCCTCATCAGGTACTCCATGTTTTTGGGATCCAGATTTACGGCCCTTTGCAGGAGTTTCTCGGCTTGTTGTAAGTAGCCGTTCTTACTGTAAATGTATTCGGCATCACTATATGTCTCAGCCAGGCTTTTTCTAATCGTAACAAGATCATCAAAGGCTTTATTGCGATCCATTAAGACATGTCTCTCCTCAGCCTTTAATTTTTTAAAGATAGCTTGGTATTGTTTGGCCTCGTCTTTGAGATTTAATCTCGAGCATGCGGTTATCAGCCCGTAATACGCGTTCATATAATCGGGCTTAAGCTCGATCGCTTTTTCGTAATATTTCTTTGCCTTTTCAAAATCCTTCTGTTTCAAATATCCCTGTCCAATGAGAAAATAACTAAGACTGGATTGGGGTGTAATCTTTAGTTCCTCCCGGGCTTCTTTGATAACGTCGTCATACCTGCCCATAATTATGAGTGTTTGGGCGATGCTGTTGTGTACCGCCGGCATTTTGGGATCAATTTCGAGGGCCTTTCTCCAGTGCGCGACGGCCTTTTCGTATTCCCCTTTTTCAAAGGTAGTCCATCCCATACCGTTATAAGCATCAGGACGCATAGGATTCAGCTCTAAAGCTTTTGTCCAGTATTGCTCCGCCTCGGTAGAATTACCATGTCTTCTGTATACGTTTCCCATTAACAAAAATGAAAGCTCTGTTTGGGGAAAATCTCTTATTATTTGTTCGCCGAGTTCCATCTCCTCTTTGTTCAATGCGACAATTTCCTGTTCTGCTGTAAGTTCCGGAAGTACCGTTGAAGACTCGGATTGTCCCCCCAAAATAGGAGACGTTTGCTCTTCTTGTGTTTTTTCATCACCGGGTAAAAGGGATTTTATTCCCCAGATGACTGCAATAACCACACATGCTGTAACAGCAAAAATCAACGGCCATCTATGGGATTTTGGAGCAGATGGGGGTGGTTGTTGTGGACGCCGGGACTTTCTTGTTTTCCGCCCACGTTGTTTCTTATGTTTTCCCATCAAAATCTGCCTTGGATGGAGTTTTATTGTCCGGTTAAAAAATGTTATTTAGAGTCCTGTTCCTGTTCAATTGTACCAGGAAGTGGCGCTTAAACAAGACATATCCGTTTAACGATTTTATAGGTCAAACACTGAAGACTCTACGACGCACTCAGTTCACCTCCGGCGGCCACCTATCTGCCGGGTGTTAAACCGCCTCCGGTATTGACGCCGCTTTTCATCATCGGGATACCTTTCGTTCACTCCATAAGGATAATTGGTCATCGAATGAAAAGGAAGCGGTTCTACAGTATCAGGATATGCCGAGTAAAGGTCCATATCTTTGCAGAAGCTGTCGGTTTTTAGAATAAACGAACGATGGCACCCCGCGGGCACCTGGCCGAATGCATCTACAGAAAAATGCAGTGTAAGCTCTTCTCCCCGGCCCATAATTACGTAACAGTCGTCCGGCTTTTCCAGAAGCTCTGTCACCTCACCATAACGGGTGTAACTTCCATGCATAATTTTCCATGCAACGGCACGGTCCACATTGTCGTAATCGTAAAGAATCGGATGTCGCCCATCCGGAGAATAGCCGCGTGGATAACCGAGAAAATGAAGATCTGCATTTTTCACCGGCACCTCCTGAACAAGAAGTCGTGGCTTCTCAAGAACAGGTGCTATGAATATACGGTCCCAGTACAGCTCCATATTGCCGGAGATGCGGATTCGCCGGTCACCCGGAAGCACTCTCCCCGTTATATCAAGAGTCATCATATGCCTGATTCCCGCAGGGTATCCCACCTCGTGAAAGAGCTTGACCCATGTGCCGTCGCGAAAGGCAAAGACGCTGGGAGCCCGGAGGCGCATCCCAGCCTGACTGGCAGCAAAGTTTGTCGAAGAGTAGGCGTACTCAACCGATCCGTGAAGGAACAAAACCAGCCTTGATCGAGGCGATGCCGTCTCAAGGCGATGACCAAAGTCAAGGTCCACAAAATGATCTTCGGCATATCCCACGAAGCGAGGATCGTAATCAGTTGCACCTGCATAACGTCTGTCAATCGTGCGTATTTCCTCGGTGACATCGATTCCTCGATGGTCAACGGCTCGTACCGGTTCAATTGTGTCATTTATGCAAAAAAGCTCAAAAGGCGGAGGCGTAGCACCTACGGCCATCATCTCGTGTGGATAAACCTTAGTTCCGACCGGATGGTCAACGGCGATTAATTTGGCTTCATCAAAATAAACAACTTCCTCGACGGGTTCCAGTACCTGCAGTACATATTCGCCGTTACGTGGTTCAAGATTAGGAACGGGCAGATACTCCGTGGGGTCAGGCTTGGAGTATGAATCCGGCGTCACAAGATATCCGATTCCACCCATACCGCCGAAATCGGACACGAACTCAAAATGCGAACCATTCCAGGCGAAAAGGTGCGGACAGGAAGAGATTTTACGCTGTATCTCGGTAATAGTCATCACCTGATCGGCAGGCAGTTCCAGCTCTGCCTGAAGGACGGCATCCGGCCACATTATACGCAACCAGTCCACCTTAGAGTGTCCCCCTAAACCGACGTGAATCCGATACGGAGGCATAGCCACCTGCCCCGAGGGTACACCAACCACGTGTTGTTGGAAGATAGTACCGGTTTTGACCTCCATACGGGCTCCAATCGCTGAATTATTAGAGCGGGATTTCTTCTCCTGTCCCCTGGTTCCGAGAAGGTCGATTTCGATCCAATGGCCGCCTTGAGTTATATTTTCCAATAGAATGGTTTTTTCCCCGATAGGAGCCAGAAGGACGTCACATCTGCCATTACCGGTAAAATCCGCTACCACACAACTGGCATTGCCCTTGATATTTATGGCGGAAAGAAGATTTCCGGGATCGGTCTCCAACACATTAACGAAACGGTCTTGAGGCCAATCGTTGATGAGAAGCGCAGGACCCCGGCTGCCATCACGCCTGAATGCATCAGCAATAATAATATCCAAATCACCGTCGTTGTCCATATCCGCAAACTGTCCGCCTGTTCCGCCGAGCCGGCCACAATGGTTCGTAAAGGCCTCGTGACGCGCGAAACAGAAACCACCCTGATTCATAAAAAGGTGCGTTCCTTTATCAGTAAAAATCAGGAGGTCGCGGTCCCCATCCTTGTCGGGATCACCGGAAGTGGCACTGAGAACACCTTCCACCGAAAGGCCGGTTGCCTCAGTGTCAAGAGTACGATATTTCCAGACGCGGTCGTTCACCCAGCAGACTGACCTTCCGCCGCCTGTTGAAAAGACTACCAAATCCAAATCACGGTCATTATCAAAGTCGTCATAAACCACACAGCCAACGGGAGCCTTCTCAAACGTCAAACCAAGTTTTTCGGCAATGTCGGTAAAGGAACCATCCCTGTTGTTGTTATATAGACTGGCGGTCGTGGGCTCAGGTGCGGTGGCAGCCGGTACCGACCCGCGAGCAGAGCGAAATGATAAAAAGTCCAAGTCGCCGTCGCTGTCGATATCGAGAAGCCGCGCACATGAAGTCATCCCATCCCCGCCAATAATCGAAGAGATGTCGCCTATCCTGAAATTCCCCTTTCCATCATTTTCAAAATAAATGTCGGGGCCGGCACAGCCGAGCCAAAGATCAAGGTCACCGTCATTATCCACATCACCGAAGCAGGGACAGATACATTGCCGTGCCAAAGCTGCATGTTGTGAAAATCCCCCTTCACCGTCATTGCGCAATAAGCGAGCGCTTCCATCGGTATCGAACGCAGTAATACAAAGATCAAGGTCACCATCACCATCTATGTCGCCGGCGGCAATTCCCGGAAGGGCCACAGTCCCGCTGGGGCATTTCCAGGCCGAAGTTTCAGCATCGAAAGACTTGATTTCAGGGGAGAAAAGGACACGTACTTGTTGCGGAGATTGTCTTGATGGCAGGGGCAGATTGTCAGGGCCGAGAGCTATAAAATACTTTCCCGCCGATCCATACGATTGTAGGACAGTAAAGGAGCCATCGGTCAATTCTGCTTCTTTGAGTTCTTTAAAACGAACAAAAAGAGCCTTTGCTTTGTCGTATTGTTTCGTGCGCTGATACTGGCTGGCAAGCCTGTACACGGCAGAAATAAAACCCGGATCGAGAGAAATGATGTTTTCAAGCATCCTGGTCCCCTCTTCTCTACGGTCAAGGTTAATAAGGGCCACTGCATTTTTATACAGGACATACGGGTCTTCCCTGTCGGCTTCATGCACTGCGCGAAAATATGGAAGTGCCTGTTTGTTTTCCCCAAGAAACTCATGGTAAAGTCCGAGGCAAAACCGCGCATGCAGATGGTTAGGATCCGACTGCAGCACAGTTTCAAACGTATCATGAGCTTTTTTGAGATAGTCTATCGCACCAGGGTCTTCCAGCATATTGAAGTAAGCCAGCCCCAGGTTAAAGCGGGCAGCGTTCCAATCCGGGGCATAATTTAACACTTTTTCAAAGGCCTTTACCGATTCAGAATACCTGTACTGTTCAAGCAATGCAGCACCACGATTAAATTGAACCACCGCTTCACCCAAAGGTCCGGACAAAACACCGCCAGGCTGCCGAATACACGTTCCACAGGTTACCGGAATTATCGCCACAAAGAGCAGCCATAAAGTTTTGTGTAAAACCTTTATCATCTCAATTCTCCTTTACAAAGTGTCCCGGTGTTCACATCATTTGCCCAGGGGTTTGGTCATCTGTCGCTCTGTTCGTCAAAATGTCATTGCCATAAGAAATTTATGTTTTTGGGTCGTTTTTTTTCCAATATATCCCCTCAATAATATGTGTCAAGGAGCATTTCTCATTCTCACTAAAGGCAATGCACGTTATGCTTGGAGTTGAATTTTTCATGCAGCCAGTCGCTTCTTTTTGCATAATTGCTCCAATTCCTTATTCAACATTATCAATCACGTCAAATATGGCCATATCGTTTCGTTCCCCGACGGCGACGTGGAATTTTAGAAAATCCGTCACGCCGGAATTCCACAGGATGATATTTATACTCTACAGAACATCATAATATACCGGGGAAACTAATGACCGGCCTGCGAAAGTGACCTGTTTTATAATCCTTAGACACAGCAAAGATATCAACGAGAAAACCTCACGAGCAAATCCGCGCGAATAAACGGAGGCTTCGATAACGTATTTTTCCTCTTTTTGTATCCGGATTCTTCAACTTCAAAATGTACAGCCACAGGTCCGATATATGTATCTTGATAAGGTATTTTTATATAGAAAGGGAGGTATTATCCCATAGCTTAAGATAGAAAATGACAACAGGGAAAAGGGAAGTGTAATCGTTAGTGAATATGGACGATGATTGATTTTATAAGGTGTATTGCCGAGGAGAAGGCAACCGAAGAAGTGCGATGAAAAGCAACAACGACATTACACCGGTATAGCTGATAAAATTTATGATAACAGAAAGTATGATAACACAAGGTGCACATGTTATCTCATTGGCGGTAACAGAAATCGGGGGGCGGGAATCCGCCGCTGATTTCCTTATCAGTTCACCCGCAGCCGAGAGGTGGTTAGCAGCGTTCCAAGTGAGCGTTCTAATCATATTGGCCATACTTACCTTTTGGCAAATCATTAGGGACAAACGTTCCGAGCATCGGCTTAAAGAGAAAATCGCCGAATTAAAGGCCACCACCGAAGAGCTTCGGCTGGAAATCGCCGAAATCAACCGGGAACAAATAAACGTACTGGAAGAAATATTAGAAGCGGAACCACCGCCTAAGAAAGTTCCGGGATTCAATCCTCAGGAATTAAAGGCCCTGAGTGAATTGGCCAAGCGCCTACAGTAGCAACGGTTGGCATCTAAGTTCTTGTAATTTCGATGATTATACGAGCGTAAAATCCCCTGATTAACACGGTTAATACAATCAAATCTTATCCGCCAAAGATTACTCCTATTCAGTCTCTGCCAACTCTTTCCAAGCCTCTCTTAAACTCTTATATTTATCCCTGAGTTCTTTAGACATAGACTCTGTCTCGACAACCTCCATATACAACAAAGGAAGCGGGCGCTTGAGTCCCTCCTCAAGCCTTACAAGTCTGGCTATGGTCAAGGCCTTTTGTCCACTTTTTACACGGCTAACAAAGGACTTTGACGAACCTATCCACTTTGCAATTTGAGTTACGGTTATACCTTGATCGACAAGATGTTGAATAATTTTCCTTGAAACCAAGGGTGCAACTTCGGGACCAAGCCCACTGTAACTCAAAATTTCTTTCTTCTGCATAGCCTTAACCCTAAATAATTTAAACTTTCTGTGAGGAAAAACATTCCAAACACCGGCATATTTTTGATGCAGGTTTTCTCATATGAAGTCATTGTATTGCACAACATTTTTCTACAAAATGTCCGTGCTCGCACCGGACAAACATCTGTGAACGAACATGAACTTTCGCCAAGGTAACTATCACCGGTCCTCGTGCCGCCGTTATGTGTATAGTCGGTGGCTACAAGTCCAAAAATCCTTTTATTTGCACTAATTAGAAATTCGCGTTTATGGTGACCGGCTTTCTCGTCATACGTATCATCATGCGCCAGAAGTGTTGGAGTACCAAGGAACAGGGGTGCGACCAAATCGAAAGCGTCCGGAACCGTCAGTAACTGAAAATGGCTATTGTAGTCAGCTCCAGTAGGGGTTGTATCCGGGCCCGCTGATCCTGTTACCCTTTTAAGCGGTAATCCTTTAAGAGCTATTGTTCCGAAGAGAGTTCCTGTATTTGGCATGGGAGCACAGTTCAGAACAGCCAATCCGGCGATGGTATTGGCGTAAGCTTTGACAGCCAGCCCGAAAGCGAAACCTTCATTTATCGGCGTGACTTTGGTGGCGAGGCTGTCGCTGATAGTCATGCCGAGAGAATCATTTTCACAAGCGGCAAGGTCGCTGGACGGTCGCCATGTCATTAGGTCATTTAAAATTGAACCGCCGGATACAAAAATCGTCGGGATATTCAGCCTCAACGCCGCCATCAACATAGCCGGTATGATTTTGTCGCAGTTGGGAATACAAACAAGGTCGTCAAAGCAGCACGCCCGCGCCATCGTCTCAACCGAATCTGCGATAATCTTACGTGAAGCAAGAGAATATTTCATACCGGTATGGCCCATAGCAATCCCGTCGCAGACCGCGATGGTATTGGCGTAAACCTTGGCAGGCAGCCCGAAATGGCAACCTTCATTTATCGGCGTGCCTTTGGCGGCGAGACTGTCGATGATAGTCATGCCGAGAGAATCACTTTCATAAGCGGCAAGATCGCCGGACAGTCGCTTTGTCATCAGGTCATTTAAAATTGAACCGCCGGATATTACAGTGTGGCCTTTGTTTTCGTGTCTGAAAAATGGCATCATGCTCCATTTGTCAGGGATGCAGTCTTCTAAGTTGGCGAAAGCTCCAGAAAATCTCCCACTACAGACAATGTCGGCACAGTTAACGTTATCAATTTCTGGAAGTACAGGTTCGTAAAACACGTGTAACGCAGAAGCCATCTCAAGGATAAGTGGATATACTGTGACGTACTCTGATATGATAGAATCCCGATAAAATCCTGAGCAGGTGTCCATATTTGATGTCACAAAACAGCGAAGTAAGTTTAAGTTGGTGCCTGCACGACGGGCAGGTTTGCAACTTTTGACTTCTACCCCATCAATTTGTACTCCTCTAATCTTCATCAGGCTAAACCCACATAACAAGTTTTACATTTTTCAAGCAGCAACTTTCTTTATTTACTTTAACTGTCTTCGGACTTCCCAAAGCTCAAAAAGCCTTGTAGCAATTTCTGTCTTGATACACTTTCTTGACTTCGATCCACTTTTCGAAACAGGCAGCAGTCTGCACAATTCTTTTATCCTTTCCTCCAGAATATACTCAGAAACGAGCAATTCTATCCTCCTAATATATCTGGAAGGCGTGGCCACAAGCTCATGCAATGTCTCCCTTTCGTGCGGCCGATTACATTCCACTTCTTTAAGCGCTGCCACAATTGTAAGAGCCGTCTTGGTAATATCCAGTTGACCGCTCCTTTTATTCTTACCTGGCAAGCAGCAGGACCAAATTGTTAATCCCAAACATAGATAAAAAGGCGATAAAAGCATGTGCTCAACCCAAGATACCACCTTACCCTGTTCTCCAACACGCACCAGAGCCGGCAGTAAAAAAGCCAACAATATTGCAATAATAGCAATTACGACCAAAAGTTCTATTAACGTGAACCCTTTCCTTGTTTGCACAGTCTTTCTCCTAAATCCAGCACTAAAAGGTTTTCTACAAAATCCAACTTTGCATTGCATTCCCCCAAACCGACGCCGCACATTGTCTTGTATGGATCAACAGCATATTTTGTAACCATAATCAGAGGTAGTATGCCCCAGCAAGCACAAGTTGCCAACACTGAGTAACCTAATAACAATGATAGCAAAATGTTTACCTATGGTCAACAATAAAATTCCGAAATCTCACTGAATTTTTGTTGTTTTTTTCTCCTTATGCCCATTTTTCGCGAAAATACGTGCATTTGATATGTATTTAAGGTCTTTTCTGTAAAAAAGTCCCAATTAGCCAATCTTCACAACATTCTCCTCAAAACCAATCATCTGTGAAAAATTTCACCGTATATGCCGTTTCCTTCTTAACATCACCTCGCCTATACGTTTGGTGTAAATGTGCGCCAAGTTATAGTAATATCCACGTCTCATCGTGCTACGGATACCTAATAAATTTATCGGGTGGGCTTATCCCAAATATATGGTTTTGCACATAGGTATCCTGTGTGGATTCGGAAGAATTTTTGACATTTATAGCGACCTGCCTTATATCATTGCGTGTAAATTTATCACAATCTGAAAGGGATTGACAAATGCCGGTTTTCGGTCGAATAAGAAAAGTCGCGTTTCTTTCTGTATTTGTGATTATCGTGCTGATTTCAGAAGCCTTCTGCGGCGAAGCAGGTTTCTTCGATGACTTCGATAAGGGGCACTGGCGTTTCGAGGCTCTGGGCGGCTCGGGACTGAGCAGCGGCGACAAGGCCGACCGGAAAGGGGATTATTATTTCGCCTCTTCGATTGGGTACGAATGGCCGATATA
>SMTZ1_10008169_pt1 | contig 18924 bp, 10 predicted proteins | sample DeeMarSWOR136_30_FD_25667 | JGI IMG/M metagenome (IMG submission 25667)
TTCACAATACACGAGTACCGATGTTCGTTACTGAAAACTTTGCCAATTATGTTGTTGGCATGGAATGGGGTTATAAAAAGTGGTCAAAGTCTGCCCCAAAATTGGATGAACTACCCCTTGAATGGGATTTTGTCGGCGCCCGTTCCCGAGGAGTAATAGGATACGGCATTATTGACCGAAACGCACCGAGGAGACTGCACAAGCTTTTAGCTCTCGAAGCCTTGTTGACGGGTGTTACTCCCTGGCCAGCGAGTCCGGAGGCAATTGACCTCTATAAAATATTAAAACCTTTGGGAGACGTTGAGCAATACAAATTCAAAGACTGGCGGAATAAAGCGGTCAAAGTCAAGGATGGTAATTGTGCATCTGCCGTCTATAGCCGTTCCGGTGAGGCCTATATTCTATTGGGCAATTTCGAAAATGAACAAAAAGATGTCGCCTTTACAATAAACCTCTCGAACTTACAATATCCCTTAAGATCTGCTAATTCAGCTAAAATCATTGACGAAGGCAGTTCAATCAACCTCAGTCTCGATAAACTTACCGGCAATGGAGAAAATATTACTGTTCCTGGCGATGGTGCAATATTAATTCATATCAAATAATCCGTTTACAGCTATAAGCAAGATTTTGAACAAACCGCCAAAAAGTATGTTTTAACGTTGTGTACAAGTTTTTAAGAACTACCTTAATTTTTGAGCGGTTATTTGTAGCGATGATTGCCACGGTGTTTAATCTGTGAACTATCGGCTGTGTTTTGCAAGAGGATTGTGATAAAATATTTGGAGCGAAATGTTGTAGCAAATACCCAATAGTAAGAAAAAGGAACGACCATAATCACGATGATCTGTCATATATATATTTCAGGCCAGCATAGAAGCTCGCAACCGGCTTTCGACCAGACCAAGGCCATCTGCGGAAAGATAGGTAGCGGGAGTTTCGCACGCGTTTTCATGTCGTCAATTATCATCACTGCTGTCATAGGGTGGCCAGAATTGGTCAAAGGGGACGTCAACTACCCCATCGACTCAATCGACATTCGGCAGATAAAAGTCGGCGGTATGATTGGCCGCCAGATTGAAATGACGATAAATAACAATCTTCTTGTACTTGACTATGAGAAGGACTTCCTCGGTCCGTTCAAGGGGAAATCGAGCGATTATGGCTTTATAGGTCTGGGCAACGTAATCGATGCCGTTGCCCGCCTGGCAGCATACAGCGGAGACCCAAGGCTCTTTGAACTGAAAAAGAAGCTTGTGGCAGAGCTCATTGGCCTGCAAGAGGAAAGTGGTTACATCGGGATTATGAAACCGGACAGTCGCATTTGGGGACTATGGGAAATATCGGAAATGGCGTATATTGTCAACGGATTGCTCACCGACTACGAACTCTTCAGCGAAAAGAAATCTCTGGATGCTGCGGTCAAACTCGCTGGCTATTACACTAACCGATGGATGGCTGAACCCAATGCGGTACCGGGTGGAGGACATCTGCAAAGCTATATGACTGTCGTTGGCAGTGAAGTGGTAATGATGAGGTTGTTCGGCGTGACCAGAGAGCCACGCCACCTCGGATATGTAACAAAATTGCGAAAAGTTCAGCAGTGGGACGGGCTGCTTGTCCTCGGTCGTTATGGCAAGATTTTCGGCCATGCATATACGTATTTGGGCGTCTGCCTGGCTCAGCTTCGGCTGTATCGGATAATCCATGATGCTAAGCTGCTAAAAGCAACACGTACGGCATTCGACTTCATGCTCAACGGTGATGGAATGGTTATAACCGGGCAAGTCGGCGATCACGAATGCTGGCACAATACCCAGTCTGGAACTGTAAATCTGGGCGAAACCTGTGCAACAGCGTACCTTCTTCATTTGCTCGATGAGTGGGGACGGCTACGTGCCGAGCCTCTGGCGGGCGATATAATGGAACGTGTAATCTACAACGGCCTATTTGCGGCCCAATCCCCAGATGGCCGGCGAATTCGTTACTATACTCCATTTGAGTGCCCCCGCGGCGGATATTTCCGTGATACTTATTGCTGCCCCTCCAACTACCGCCGCGTAATCTCAAGACTTCCGGAGTTCGTTTACTATCGTACCAAGAAAGGCGTTGTTGTGAATCTTTACACGCCATCGGACGCAAGGATTACCCTTGCTGATGGGGCCGTTCTCAACCTGTGTCAAGAAACCGATTATCCGTACAAAGGCAAGGTGATTCTTCACGTGAATCCCGACAAGACTACTGATTTCCAATTGAAACTACGCATCCCAAGATGGTCTGATGGTGCCACCGTGACTGTGAATAGCCAAGTACAGACCGGAGCTTGCAAGGGCAACTGGCATATTATCGAAAGAAAGTGGCAAAAGGGAAACAAGGTGGAACTGAACATACCCATGAAATGGCGATTTATCAAAGGACGAAAATCACAGGTTGGACGAGTTGCAATAATGAGAGGCCCGCTGGTTTTCGGCATTAACCGTGCCAACATCGTGTCAAACACCAACGACCAACCGCTGATTCAGAACGGTAGAATGTTTTCGTCCGGCGAAGTCGGCCTCGAAAATTTCACAACAGGCAAGGTGAGGGTTTTGAAGACTGCACTAAATATAAATCTTTACGCCAAGCCTGAAGAGAAAATTGAGTTAAGCGACGATACAGAGCTTCACATCAGGCAGGAAACAGACTTTCCCTGTGACGGTGACGTTGCCATCCATATCAACCCCGAAAAGCCCATTAAGTTCCCGGTGAGATTTCATATCCCGAGCTGGTGCCTGAATGAGTGTGACATATACGTTAACGGCAAGAGAGAACGCACGGCGCGGGCAGATGAATGGGTTGTTATCGATCGAGTCTGGAGCCAAGGAGATCGTGTTGATCTGAAAGTGCAATCCATGGATTTGCGTATGATAACTATCGACCCAAAGTCGGCGGAAGGACCCTTTCAGGAGGAGCGTTTTCCAGGTGGCAGGATAACAGGTCGCCTCAATGCTTGGCCCGCAAGGGCCTGGTATCCATCTGAGAGTGACCGTGAGTTGACACTCACGCTGACAGAATTCAGAGATCCGGCAAGTGAGTTCATCTATTTTCACGTTCCGAACCCCGAAGACAAGTCCTTTGTCGAAGACGAGCTGTCTCAAGTTCAAATTCCAGATTGATATGAGCTTAACGGCTTAGGAATTCTTCTTGTCACCTTGAATGTCTTACCTTTGTTACCTTCGAGTTCCATAATGGGGACTTTCCACTTCACGGCAATTTACTTCCAGGCCTTTTGTATTCTATAAGCCTACGATAGTTGTCAGCGTCAGGGCCGTGCTATCCAAGCTACTGGTTCTTCGCTGGACGAGAGGAATCTCGCAGCCAGGTACGTGTTGGTCCAGTCGACTTTCCCGAGTCAGATGTGTCCGTTACTGAAGGTAGTTAGGATCTCCTCGAAAGCGATGACGCTGGTTTGCTTGGCCGCAACGGCTCATGATTTGAGGGATGTCACGCCTCGGAGCTACTTCGAGCTGCGGTGCAGGGCCCCCGGGCTCAGCTTCTCGGCGTATGACATCATCCCCCAGGTCATCACCTCCCACACCATAAGAGGGGAGACGTTCGGCGTCCCGTTGCGAAGCAGCAGATCACCAATGTAGCGGAGTTCGCCATCAGCTGGGCCAATGAGTCCTCGGTGCTGGGGAAGCTGCCGGGCAAAGCCGTACATCAGGTAGGGCAGGCCGGCCATGTCGACATTGCGGACCACATAGTGGGGTACGTTGGCGCCTCGCGTTTTCTGGTTCTTGGCCATCCAATCCAGGGCCAGGTCTATTTGGCGTATCGCACGATTGTACTGTCGGCTGTCCGGCTTCAGATACCTTAAACCGGTGGCATAGAGCTCGAAACAGTAGAAGATAATCCCGGATGGCCGCTGCTGGAAGGTAATCGGTTTTACTTCGCGAAAGTCTTGGTGAGTCATCCAGTTTAGTGCACCTTTGGCCACCTTCAGATACTTCTTCTCCCCCGTTTCTTGGTAAAGGACAAATGCCATAGTTCCGAATGTGGCAGTCGAACACCACCACTGGCCGTCGTATGCCGGCCAAAGGCCGTTGCTGATGCCCCCTTCCGGGCCTACATAGTTCTCCATTACAAGTCTCGCGAACGCCTTGACGGACTCGAGGTACTTCGCTTTCTCAGTCGGATCATCGCAGCGGATTGCCGTGGCCAGAACGCCCATGGCGATCGAGCCGCTGTCGGCAACATTCCATTGGCCGTGGTCCTCGCCCGGGGCCCGAGAGTGGTTCATGTAGTAGGCCCCTGGGGGGATCATTCGACACTGGTATTCGATGATGTGGTCCGACCACCGCCGGCAGGCATCAAGATACTTTTGCTCACCGGTCATATCGTAGGCCACCGCCAGTGCCCGGACCGCATGGGCATCCTCGAAGAAAGGCATGTGATGGGTGGTCGGATCGGCGTTGTCTCTGTCGGCAAAACGAGTGATCTCTTTGTTGAATTCCGCTACAGCGAGGTCGCAGAATGTCAGGAATCGAGTTTGGAAGTCGCCGACGCCCTTGTTTTCTGCATTGACATCGCCACCGGAAGTAATAGGTAATTCGACCACGTCTTCTGAGCCCTGAGTTGTCGCGAAGTGTAAAGCCATCCAGCCAAACTTGTTCTTTGAGTTGACATCAGTGCGCTTTGAGAGGAGCAATTTGACCTGCTCAATTGTGCCATCCGCCGCAGCCTGGAGAGGTGATTTGTTCAATTTATTGACTTTGTTCGCTTCGCTCTCAAATCCAGCGGTGATAAACGTCAATGCAAAAACCAAACAAAGTAGTTTTCGTGGTTTCATTTTTGGTTACTTCCTATTCTTATGCCCAACGGTGGCATAGCCGATGAACTATATTTATTCGAGAATCTTCATTCATTACCTTCCGAATCACTTTGAGTATCCGGACAAAGCCAAAAAGTACAAGGCGGCCGATAACATTATTAAAAATGTGAAGTTGCGAATCCTTGCTCAAATCGTGGCATATTCTCCTAATAATGAAAAAAGCTACAAAGTTTCGTCAGGTCAGATGGACACAACCGGCACATATCCACGTGTTCGACTTCGCTCAAGGCAGTTTTCTTGATAAAAGTAGACTCGCTGCAGAGACAAGCCTTAGCAATCTGATTAATATACCAAATTAACGCCCTAACTGCCAAGTCAAGTAAGAAATGGATTCTCATAGCTATCTGGGTTTACCTAAAAAATCCTGGCACGACTATGCAGACAGATTTTGGTTCTCCCAATAGTTTTTTCACCCATTGGACTGCTCTTAAGCAAATAATGCCATAATGGTTTCAACACCTTGACGATCCCAACGTATATCATAGCCCCTCAAACATCATGTCAGCACTTTTCACATCGCTTTTGTCGACGTACTATGCATAAAAGGTGACGGTGACATATAAAATGAAAGTGAAGAGGACATCTATTAAGAGCTCAAAATCAAATGATAAAATCTCTGTTGCCACAATTTTTTTTGAGGCATCCTCTTACGATATATCAGCTAATGTTCGCTACTTATCGCTTTGTAATCCTTGCTTGACAGCAGGCACAAAGGAATCCTATAATCTCAAACGTTCTTTGACGGGAAATGATGGATTTGATTGCAAGGAGCTAATCGTGAAATCTTCGAAGCAGTTGTTTGTATTTGTATTGATTGCGTGCTGGATTCCCTCAGCTTGCGGGGGGCAGCAGAACATCGCCAAAGGCAAAAAATACACCCTCGATCCGAAACCGAGTTACCGGCACTGCACCGACCCCGGCGACAAGGTTCAGTTGACTGATGGTGTTTATACTGAAGGCTATTTCTGGACGCAAGCCGGAACTGTTGGCTGGAGGAGTGTAAATCCGGCCTATATTACCATCGACCTCGAAGCAGTAAAGCCAATATGCGGAGTATCGTTCAGTACAGCAGCGGGGGTTGCCAGCGTCCATTGGCCTGTATCGATACTCATTCTCGTGAGCGATGATAATAAGAGGTGGTTGTATGCCGGTGATCTGGTGGTACTGTCCGCCAAGAAGAGCCAACCGAAGACAGAGGGGTATTCGGAGCATCGCTTCCGGACCGATGAGCTCAGGACTCGCGGCCGTTATGTCAAACTCATTGTCAGCGGGAGCGGAGCATACATATTCGTTGATGAGATCGAAGTCTATCGTGGGTCTGACGAATTCCTATCGGAGCGGCCTGATGGACGGAGAATCGAGGACGTAACAGACTTCTTCCACGAGATAATCGTAACCCAATGTGTCAAGAGAAGGCTCCGGGACGATCTTGCAGCGGTACGGAAAGCTCTTCAGGATATCACCGAGCCGGCTGAGCTGGACAAGGAGCTTGATGTCATAGAAGAGGAAATCCCCAATTTCAAACAGGCCCAGAGTCGGGACTTCAGGACCGTCCTCCCGCTCAACAGCTTGCATAAGCGCATCTTCTCGGTCCAGCGGGCCACCTGGCGAAAGAAGGGTCTCAAGCAGCTTGTCGTTTGGCAGAAAAACCGCTGGGATATGTTGAGTCCCACCGAGCAGCCGAATGGAGATGGTGCCCAAATCGACGTGGCTATGATGAGGAACGAGTACCGCAGCGCGGCATTCAATATGAGCAATCCTGGTCCGGAGGATCACGAACTCGATGTGGCTATTCTGGGCCTGCCCGGCGGGCCGAATCCCGACTACATAAGTGTGCACGATGTGCCCTTCACTGACACGAAGTCTGGTGTTCCAGTTGCTGCGGCGTTGCCGCTTGCAAAGAAGGCAGAACAACACTTTAGATTTGAGATACCTGCGGGTATGACCCGGCAGGTATGGCTGAGTTTCCATTCGAAGGATATCCCGGCTGGCAAATACTCAGGCGAAATCGTAATCACAAATGATAAGATTCGCATACCTGTCAAGCTAAAAATCTACCCCTTCACCTTCCCCGACCAGCCGACGATGCATCTGGGAGGATGGGATTATACAGATCAGGATAATCGGTATGATGTCACGCCGGAGAATCGAACTGCGTTGATTTCACATCTGCGCGAGCATTTCGTTGATACACCCTGGGCGACTGGAAGTGCCATGCCCCTGGGTGAGTATGACGCTCAAGGAAACTTGACAATGGAACCTTCGACTGAGAACTTCCGGAAATGGCTCGCGCGATGGCCTGATGTACGCAATTACTACGTGTTCGCTTCGGTGGGCAACCGTTTCAGCGGCTTTGAAATGGGGACGGCGCCTTTCAGGAAGGCGGTTTCTCAATGGATAACCTGGTGGGTCGATAAGCTGGCCAAGTGGAACATCAGGCCGCAGCAGTTGGGCCTGCTCTTGGTGGATGAACCACACTCGCATGAGCAGGACAAGATCATAATTGAATATGCCAGAGTCATAAAGTCGGCGCAGCCGAAAGTCGTAATCTGGGAGGACCCGACGTGGCAGGAGCCGTGGAAGGCAGCACCTGAACTGTTTGAGTTGAGTACTACGCTTTGTACAAATTTACCGATGTGGATAGGACAGGGAAAGCGATTTGCTGACTTCTATGTCAAGCAGCGAGATGCCGGACGAATATTGTGGTTCTACTCTTGCAGCGGCCCCGGCAAACTGCTTGACCCTTACAGCTATCACCGGATGCAGCATTGGTTCTGTTGGAAATACCAGGCGCGTGGTTCAGGTTTTTGGGCGTTTGGCGATTCTAACGGCTCATCTTCCTGGAATGAGTATCTATCGAAACTGGGGGCATATACACCGTTATTTCTTGACAAGGAATCCGTCACCGGTGGCAAACACATGGAGGCCATCCGTGAAGGGATAGAGGACTACGAATACCTTCGCATGCTGCGCGATAAGATTGGAATTCTGGAAGGCAAGGGAGTGAAAAGCAAGGCTGTTGATTCCGCCAAGAAACTTTTGGATACCGCCGCCGACCGTGTTACATCATGCATGCTGAAGCCGGAGATGATCTACTGGGATCGGGCGAAGGATCGTTCTATTGCAGATGCGGTTCGCGTTGAGGTGCTCGAAATGCTTGTTGAGCTTGAGTAAGGAGGAGGCTGTATGCGGATCGGTTTTACCAATTACGACCAGCAAAAACCGGAACGACAAAAGGCCGCAACTTGACTTACAAAAGCAACATACATTGAAAACGTTTACCAATTTTTTCTGTTTTTTCAACCGGATTGCCAAAAAGTACCTCTCTTGGGATAAGCTCGGGCTCAGGCGTAGCACAACCCGAAACACAAATCGCTATCAAACTCCAGAGTATTAACAGCAATTGGAATGAAGTCGATCTTGAATATTTCATAGTTACTCTTCCTTTCGCTGAATATGACCGGTTTCTCATAGTGGCCCATCCTTTTGCAGGGCCGCGAATTCTAAACCGACAATTTTCCCCCCAACACTTTTAAATGTATATCGTCAACATAAATGAGACAAAAAGGTCTCTTGATTAGAGAGCGACTCCAATTCCTTTCTCTATGATTTTACTATTATAATATTTTCTTTCAAGAACAGTTTTTTCCTTCAATTCAATACGTCTTTTAAGAATCTCCTCACGCCAGATTTGCCCTATGAAGTGTTGTTGGCCAATATAGGGGGTTTCTTGCTCGAAGAATCGCCAAATTGATAGGGACGAGTTAACAAATAGTTTGCCTCCTTCAACCTGTCTATGCTTTTTGAAGATTCAGATAATAGAAAGAACCTTTCGAGACACACCTCAGAGAGTATACGATTAGGATTGGTCGGGAAAGGTAAAGAATAGTCTGTCTTTCCTTTCGCTCAGTAGAAGGTTTGAATTGACTTCATCTATCTTCCACGCTACACTTCTCTTGTCGATGTTGTTAAAGAAATGCAAGTTTTATCCGCTGGTTACCAATTTACTCAACTTTGAAAATGGAATAGGAGGAACGATTATGACCGAGCCAAAAACAAAACAATCACATCCGATAACGAGGCGTATGTTTTGCCGGTCGGCGATTGCGGGGGCGGCAGGGATTTACTTTGCCCGATATTCCGTCCAGGCATCGAATATAAAGAATAAAGTCAAATTCTATAAAAATCTGGGGCATGGTCACATAGGCGTCAGGGCCAACCAGCAACAAGCTTTAGAGTATGCACTGAAGTATGGTTTTGACAGCATCACCCCAAGTTTGGGTGAATTTGAGGGCAAATCGTCTGCTGAGATTCGCGACTGGGTCGAGACAATGAAAGCAAAGGGCATTCGATACGGCACGAGCGGCTTACCCGTTCAGTTCCGCAGAGATGAAGAACAATTTCACAAGGGCCTCGCGCAGCTGCCCAAGCAGGCTAATGTCCTGAGGCAGTTGGGCGTGGGACGTATGGCGACCTGGATTATGCCCGGTCACAATGAACTCACATACCTGCGGAATTTCGAACAACATAAGAAACGACTTCGGGAGGTATCAAAAGTGCTTGGAGACAACAACATCCGGTTCGGCCTGGAATTCGTAGGACCCAGAACATCTCGGGTGCGTTACCGGTTTCCGTTTATCTGTACCCAGTTGGGTATGATGGAACTTGTGAACTCAATCGGGACAGGAAACGTAGGGCTCTTGCTGGACAGCTGGCACTGGTACACCTCACACGGTACAGTGGAAGAACTACTTCAGCTATCGAACAAAGACATAATCCACGTTCACGTAAACGACGCTCCAGCTGGCATCCCAACCGATCAACAAGTCGATAACCAACGCAGGTTGCCTGTGACTACAGGAGTGATCGATTTGAGGGGATTTATTAACGCCCTGATGAAAATTGGTTACGATGGTCCTGTCGAATGTGAACCCTTTGATCAGGAACTTCGCAGGATGGAGGACAATGCTGCTCTTCAAAAAACCATCGAATCGCTTAACAGACTGTGGGATTTGATCACGGTTTGAACAAGCCGTATCCAAGGTTCGCGACAACAATAGTGAAAAGTTGATGAAATCCGATGAACTTTCTGGTACAATGTAGCCTGAGCTCTTAAGCAGTATCGTAATACGACGTTTATGAGAAATGCCTGATAAAAACAATATCTCTGTATCGAAGGAGGAAAACATGTCTATGCGTGTGAACCGTCGTAACTTTATGAAAAAAACCCTTATTGCATCTGCAGGTGGTATCTTAGCACCTGATTCAGCTAAGAGTGCCCAGACAGACAGCCTCATTATCCGAGTAGAGCCTGGTTCGAAAGCTAAATTGCCACAAGGAAAAATAGGTAGTTTAAACGTCAGTCGTTTGCTACTCGGTGGTAACCTTCTAACCCATTACACGCACAGCCGCGACCTGAAGTATGTTTATAATCTCACCGCTAATTACAACACTGAAGAGAAAATTTATGAGACTATGGCGTTGGCTGAGGCGCACGGCATCAACACCCTCTCGATTCACAATCCGCCTGGAATCGTGTCAATGCTCAAGAGGTACCGCTCCCGCTACGGCGGCAAAATGCAGTGGATCATCTGCCCGACTGCACCTGTCGAGCCTGGCATGAAGGCCTACACTGAACAGGTCAAAGACCTTGTTGATAACGGCACCGAAGCCATCTATCTCTGGGGTGTGCATTCCGATCGGCTTATCGCCGAAGGTAAGGTCGACCTGATCCGACAGGCGGTAGAGATCGCCAAGGACTATGGTGTCCCCTCCGGTGTAGGGGCCCACGACCTTCGTGTCGTCGTTGCATGTGAGAAGCATGGTATTGAGAACGACTTTTACATCAAAACGTTCCACCACCATAATTATCCCACCGGGCCGAAGTCTCATGAGTTGAAGAATCCCTATCAGGAGATTCCGGGCTACTGGTGCAAAGATCCCGACGAGACTATCGAGGTCATGAGGAACGTCGCGAAGCCCTGGATTGCCTTTAAAGTCATGGCTGCCGGTGCGATCCCACCACAGGATGCGTTCCGCTACGTATTGGAAAACGGCGCCGACCACATGCTCGCTGGTATGTTCGATTTCGAAATCGTCGAAGACGTCATGATCTTCAAAGATATTTTTTCTAATCTCAAAAAAAGAACGCGCCCTTGGCGAAGCTGAGAATCTCATGTAAGATAACTTTCCATCCGCGCAGCTATCTTGGTTTGATTGTTTCTGGGGCTTTAAATTACAATATTCCTTTATAAGCTCGCCATTAAGAAGGTAGTGGAATTAAGATTCTGTCAAAAGAGCGTGCGGTTTATACAGGAGGTCTTCCGGAATAACCGATCCTAAAGCCGACGATTAGAGCAGTCGGATGTTCAATACGTTCACCATTTTTTGAGATTTTTTTAAGTCTTTGATATTACAAATCTTATGGATTTACAATTTTTGCGATTTTATACGCTATTTGACATTTTGGTTGTAGTAGGGTTGTAGGTGCGCCACGAAAGCTGATATGGCCGAACTGGACAATCCAGCCCGGTCAAAGCCTAACCAGCAGGCCAGAACAGAACTTTGCGCATATGGAAGTAACGAAATATGTGGAGCCAAAGGGATGGCAGATTATCGACCATAACGAAAGTGAAGGTGTTGGTACCACATTCACATTGTCGTGGGTATTAGGAGTTGAAGGCCAGAGCAGTACAAAAGGGAGCAGTATCCCATATGAAGTCGTACCAAGAATCAAGAAGTTGATGGTATAAAGCTTATCGAGGCCATTCAACTTGAGTTTAATTATGATAAATTGGCCACCCCATGGGGCAAAGCCGCAAGAATGCTTTAAGGATTGACATTGAGAGACATCTTGGATATCATAGCCAAGTACAAGGTATCGAAGCATTTTCCAGATTGTTTCATGGTAAATCCCAGTTATGGAGAACCACAAATGCCTAAAGAGGTCACAACATGGATAATGTTTGAGATCCTTCTGACGTTTGTTTACGCCGGTGAAGCGAACACGGAAGTAGCCAAACCAATCCAAGCAGAGGACACGCTAGCTCTTTTGGTTTCACAAGTAGGAAATAATGTCGCCGCCGGAAATGGGTTTATAATAGGAGACGGTACTTTGCTCGTTACCAATCAACACCAGGTAGACGAGTTCTATGGAATAGGCAAAGTTCAAACAGATAGTTTTGTGATGGTGTTAAGTCCGTATCTTGGAGAGGCCTGTAATGTCGAAATCATTTGTGCGGATGCGGAACTTGATCTGGCAGTTCTTCGAGTCCCATGGCGGGGACATCCTGCCCTGTCGCTGGCAGACGACCAGATGGTTTTGTCGGCTGAACAGATAGAGTTTATAGGAATGCTACCACTACTGTCAGAATTAGGCTCTTTGACAAAGGAATCGGTCGGTAAGTCGCTGGGTATGCAGTATGAGAAGCTGCCGGTTGATTTCGTTGCTGCTCGGAACTCCGTCCCTCAGTTTGTCTCGTTAATGGGAGCTGGCAAAGTCGGTCACGGTTGGAGTGGTTGTCCGATGCTTCTGCCGGATAAGTTGGTGGCAGCGGGAACTTTTATGGGTTTTCGTTTCAATGTCATAGGGAAAAGCAAAGAACTCAAGGGAGCCGAAGGCCCTACATCAGCGCAAATTAGGTATCTGATCAGGAAAGCCGGCTTAAAGAGTTCTGTTAACCCACCTGCTGTATTTTCGGCGCGCCCGAACGATGCACTCGATGCCTTCGTACTTTTTGTGAGAGCTTTTTGGAATTCAATGGGCTTTGAATACAGACAAGGGCTTGCTGATGCCCAAAAACTTATAAGTTTGCGTCCGAAGAGTTCTTTGGCACATCGTATAGCTGCACGTGCCGCGGCACGAGAAAACAAATGTCATCTAGCTGAGGACTTTGATCGGAAAGCAGCCAATCTCGACCCTAACGGAATGAACGTGCGAGTTCTGGATTCTGAGTGCCTTATGCGAGTGGAAAACAAAGAAAAGATCCTTGAGCAAACTGACAAGCAGGAATTGCCAGAGGTCCGGATCAAACACTTCAAAGAACCTATTCACTATAAGCGTTCAAGTCCAGAAGCTCTCCAGATTGAGGATGCTTTAGTGCTTGTGGTCTCATACTTTGGGCTCAAAGTGGCATTCGGCAGCGGAGCCTTAGTCGGAGATGGTACTTTGGTAGTGACAGTCGACAGTGTAGTATATAATTACACTATACCGGGCGAGCGACTTGACAGCTTTGTGATGGTATTTAGTCCCTATCTTGGGGAGGCGTGCGATGCTGAAATCATTTGTGCGGATGCAGAACTTGATCTGGCAGTTCTTCGAGTGCCGTGGCGGGGACATCCTACTCTATCATTGGCAGACGAACAGGCCATTGTCTCGGCCAAAGAGTTGGATGTGATGGGAATCGAGTTCAAGCAATCAGATATAGCAGCTTTAGGCTCTGTTACGAAAGATACTATCGGGGAATTTCTCGGTCTGGGATGCAGGCTTCTGCCAGTTGCTTATGTTGGCGTTCGGAACCATAAGCCACGCTTTATCATGTTGCAGAGTCGGGAGGAAGTGCTTCATTGGTTTGGTAATAGAGGCAGTCCCATGCTGCTGCCAAGTACTTCCATAACAGCAGGCTTTTTTAGTGTTGCTATGTTAGGCGATCCCACGAAACGAAGTAAACCAAAGGGGGCCTATGGTAGTGTTGCGGCCCACGTCAAACCTATGGTAAAAAAAGCTGGCTTGGACAATTGTCTTCAGGCCCATGCTCAGACTCTAGTTAGGCCGCAGGATGCGTTAGACGCATTCGTACTTTTCTTACGTGCTTTCCTAAACATGAGGGGACGTCACCACAGACAAGGACTTGCTGATGCCAAAAAACTTATAAGTTTGCGTCCAACGAATGCTTTGGCATATCGACTGTCCGCACAAGCAGCAGAATTAAGGGATAAGCATGATTTGGCCGAGACTTTTTACAAGAAAGCAGAATGTTTGGATCCTAATGGAACGAATGCCCGGGTTCTACATGCTAAACATCTTGCGGAGCGCGGAGAGCCGAAGAAAGCGCTCGACCTGCTTGACTTGTTGTGGAAGCGAGGGAAATCAAAGCCCATCGTGGCTATTAACCTTGATGATATTCTTGAGAGGCGTGATGAATACGAGCGGTGCGGGGCAGCGCTAAAGGAGGCGCTTGCCGTAAATCCACGCAACGCCGAACTTTGGTTAAGACTTGGCCGCTGCCAGTACAAATTAGGGAAACATGACGCGGCGTGCGTTTCTTGGGGGAAAGCCATCGAATTGAGGCCTGATCACCGCACTATAAGTTGGCCTTGATCCTCATAATGGCTCACAGACCTGAGGAGTCACAGCGACAGCCTGAAGAGGTGTTGAAAACTGCGCCAGATGATCCAGTTATTTATTACGGGCCGGCTTACTCTTGACCTAACATTGTCGAAAAATTAATTTGCGGTTGTTTCTTACTGGATATAAGGGCACTTGACCCTCTGCCTGGAATGAAACATAGAAACCTGGATTGGAAAATACGCCGCGGGCTGATCTGATATCAGCATGGTGCTCCCTATATAGACTTGAGCGATTCGGGTATGGTTTCTCTACGTGGTCAAGGGTATCCGTCGATGATGTTATGCCGCCAAGGACAGGTCGAGGGCCAATATGATTTTACAGTTGAAAAATTACCCAATTGTTGCTATGGTATTAATAATATGGTCAAGACAAAACTAATTATATCCGGACCAGTAGACACCAGAGAGGTTTTGCTCGAATCCAAAGGGACGACCCTGGGACGGGGTTCACATTGTGATGTCTTACTCGATGACGAAGCTGTATCCCGGCTTCATGCCAGGATTTACCAGGATCCTTTTGGCCGTTGGATTGTCGAAGATCTCAAAAGTCACAATGGTGTGTTAGTCGACGGACAGCGCATCAAGGCACAGGCCGTGTTACACGGCCAGAAGGTAAGCATATATCCTTTTACCCTGCGTCTATCAGAAGAATCTGACCAGAAGACAGTTACAGGGGCGTCGTTCCGAAGCGCAATCCCGATTGTTGACAGAGGCTTAGAGGAAGATATCGTATCCTACCATGCCAAGGAAGCTGCAATTTTATCTCCTGATTTGATGCAGTATCTCAATGATTTCACCGGACATTTACTGAAATTGTCTACTCCCTCAGAATTATATTCTGAGGCATGTCTGCGTCTAGCGCAATTTTTCGATACGCTTGTTGCTATCGTGCGGTTACCTCGTATTTCTGAACCCCTGCCGAAATCCCCTGATATTTTAGCATGCCAGTACGGAACAAGCCAGACAAATACTGCAAATGTAGTGCAGGCATCTAATCTGCATTTTTCCAAGCGTGTCCTTGACGCAGTTCGATCGGCGGATACTCCGGTGATGGCAAGCAGCAAGGTTTCTTCCGACCAGAAGATGATGCTGACTGTTGTTGATGAACACGAACCTCATGTTGTTTTTGCCGCTCGTGTAAATGACTTAGGCAAAGCTGTCGACGCCTTATATCTGGATATACTGCAGGATAAAGCACCGAAGGAAATGTTTGACTTTACGGAGGCGGCTGCACGGCAAATCAATTTTGTGCAAAAAACTCTTTTTTTCACTGAGTTGCAAAAACGAGAAAAAGCACTGAGAGAGGCCAATATTCAACTTAAAGAAAAGGACCGCATAAAGGATGAGTATGTTTCGCGTGTTACGCACGACATAAAGGGCCACCTCGCCGCAATACAAAGCTGCCTCTATGTAGCGGCCGATGAATCTTCCGGCTCGCTGAACGACAAGCAATCTGATTTCCTAAGCCGAGGACTTGAGCGGACGGCCCAGCTTACCAGCTTTGTCAAGGAATTATTAAATCTGACGCAGATGAGACTGAGCGGGCGGTTACAAATGGAGGTTTTTTCTCTGCCGGATTGTGTATCCAAAGCTCTAGCCACCGTTGCCAGAAAAGCTAAGGATAAATCGATAACCGTAAGTTCGAATATCGAACCATCATTAGGTCAAATCGTTGGCAATGAATTTTCTATTAATGAAATGCTCACAAATCTGCTCTTCAATGCAATCAAATATACTCCTGAGAACAAAACTGTGCACATCGAGGCGAAGAGCGATGGCGACTGTGTTCAGATAGATATCGCCGATACAGGAATTGGCATACCTGCGGATGAAGTTGGAAGCGTATTTGAGGAGTTTTTTAGAGCCAGCAACGCCAAGAAAAGTGAAAAAGACGGCACAGGTCTGGGCCTTTCGATAGTAAAACAGATAGTAGAAAGACACGGCGGCGAGATTTCTGTGCAAAGCCAGGAAGGTAAAGGGACTAATTTTACCGTCACCTTGCCCAAAAACAATTTTAGGAAACGCCAGCTCAATACTAATCAGACAGCTACAAGACTTCCAAAATCAGACGACCGGAAAGCAATGCAGTGAGGTATATTCTCAGCGATGTTACCGAAGGAACTTTATACAGGAATATTTTTGAATTTTGTGAGGTGAATTATGGAAAACGCAAAGATTTTAGTTGTAGATGATGACCAGGACATCAGAGATTCTCTACAGTCTATGTTAGAAGGCCAGCAGTATACTGTGGTCACTGCTGCCGACCGGATGGAAGGTATGGAAAAAATCAATACCGAAAAGCCGGACTTGGTCATACTGGACGTTATGATGTCGACATGGCAGGATGGCTTTGAAATGGCCAGAGAATTGAAGAAGGACCCACAGTTGAAAAATATGCCCATCCTGATGCTAACAGGTGTGAAAGACAAAACGGGCATAGATTTCAAATCGACAGCCGGCGATCCTACCTGGTGCCCTGTGGATGGTTTCCTGGAAAAACCCGTCGAGCCGAGCATCTTGATGGCAGAGGTCGGAAAACTTCTGTCAAAAAAAGCTTGAGTTGAAATCGGCATCTGAAAATACAAGTTTGCCAAACGAGCTTATTCTCCGATTAAATTCAGATGAGCGGCCATAATAATTATTTTTTGTTTGAACGCTTATAATAAGTTTCATCGGAATATGACAATATGCGTGTTTGTTTGAGTCATGAACAGGTTGAACGTTATGTAACCGGGAGCTGTTCAGTGGATGAGCAGCGAACGGTAGAGATACACCTTAGCCGGTGCGAAGACTGCAAACAACGGATAGCATCTGCCCGAACAAGTATATCTGCCTCTGAACAATCAGAGTCGGTGGCTGCCGATAAAAACGCCACGGTCAGCATTCCTGAAGAAAGCAACGTAAATGAAGATTCATATCCTACCAAGTCAATGCAGGAAGTACCAAATTCCCAGCCTGATGCGCATATTCTCAATCAAGATTTCGATTCAATGCTTGAGGGTTACGAGGTCCTTGAGGAACTACCCCGCGGTGGCCAAGCGGTCGTGTATAAGGCCATTCAGAAGGCCACGAAACGAACCGTGGCGTTGAAGGTATTGCTGCAGGGGCCATACGCCTCGCCACGTGCGCGATACCGGTTCGAGCGAGAAGTGGATCTGGCTGCAAGTCTCCGACACACCAACATTGTGACAATTTATGACAGCGGAATTGCCCGGGGCCAATATTATTTCGCTATGGAGTATATCGAAGGCAGGCCGCTGGACCAATATGTACAAACGGCAGGATTGTCCTTACGTGAAATAATGGCGATATTTAACAAAGTCTGTTCTGCGGTAGTATACGCTCACCAACGTGGTGTGATGCACCGCGATCTCAAACCGAGTAATATTCTGGTGGATGCCAATAGTGAGCCCCACATTCTGGATTTCGGGCTGGCCAAGCTGACAGATAGTTCTGAGCAAGTCACTCAAGAAACGGTGATGACTTCGATACCGGGTAAAGTTATCGGCACATTAGCCTTTATGTCGCCTGAACAAGCCTCGGGTCAGCCGAGTGCTATCGATGTGCGGACAGATGTTTACTCTCTCGGAATGGTTCTCTACAAGGTCTTGACCGATAATTTTCCATACGAAGTGAGCGGTTCGATGTTGACGGTATTACGAAATATCCAGGAAGTTGAGCCGATCAGACCTTCGAAGTTCGTTCGGCGTTTTAACTCAGAGGTGGAAGCGATGTTGCTTAAAGCTCTGGCCAAAGAACCAGGCCATCGATACCAATCAGCCGCTGAGCTACAGCATGATGTAGAATATTGGTTGAAAGGACTGCCAATTACGGCAAGGTCAGACAGCTCAATCTACCTGCTATGCAAGCTTCTCAAGAGACACCGGTATACGAGCACAGTTGTCGGGCTGTTACTGTTGATTGTCCTTGGCTTTTTTTACGCGAGCTTTGACTTCTATGTTACGGCATGCAAGGCCCGGAAAGAATCGCAAGCTATCGCAAAAGAGTCTGCTGCGAAAACAGCCAAGAACCTCGCCTTAGAGCAGCGGGTATTAGAGCTACAAATGACCTTTAGTTACTTTCTGGAGGCCTGGGATGCTGGCCGCCTGGACCAGATCCCATACATCGCAACATATTTTAAGCAAACCGGAGGATGTGAAAGAGAGTATGAAGCCGTACTTTTTTGGACAAACTCAAGGCCATTGGCTGAAAAGGTTAACGACTTCAGACAGAAACTGGAAAAGAATGCGCCCTGTTTTGCAGAGTTTGTGATCGCGGAGTATTGTCTCAGAAAAGGGAACCACGCAGAGGCGATAAAAGCCTATCACAAGTGCCTGTCATATGACGCTCATTTAGAAAAAGACCAATGGCTTGCTATGCGAGCCAAGAGCAGACTATATGAACTAAACAGAGAGAGGCGGCAGGACAAAACCTCTCCGACGGTTAACAATCAGGATGAATTATGAAATGCAAATATTTCAATATCATTCACGCCTGCAGATTTGTTCGCGGTTTCACTCTCGTAGAGCTGCTGGTTGTAATAGCTATAATTTCTTCTCTCTTAGCTATAATGTTACCGGCACTGCGTAAGGTCCGAGTGATAACCAGGCGTGTGGTCTGCCAAAGTAAACTAAAACAGATCGGCACAGCCTGGCATGCTTATCTTAATGAATACGATGGGGACTTTTGTCAGCGAGTTGACATTA
>SMTZ1_10002399_pt1 | contig 18918 bp, 55 predicted proteins | sample DeeMarSWOR136_30_FD_25667 | JGI IMG/M metagenome (IMG submission 25667)
CACATTTCGCAATCATTCGTGCCGGCTTCGTTGGCTCCTTCCCATTTCCCCTTTATCATGATGCCTCTCCTCGGTTATGCGCGTATGGTTCGTATGGCACACCGTCATTCTCCACGTATGCCACATTTCGCACCGGTATGAACTTCTCAAAGGTATCTCCAACGTTTGAACCCCACTTTGCTATGACAAAAGCACCTTGCTTCGATTTGTCTTTGAGGATAGTCGCGGGATGCATGTTCCAGTTCCGACTGCCGGTCGCTAAGTTGCCTTCTTCGTAGCCACAGTTCAGGCGATTAACTGATATCTTTTCTCCATTGTTCAATACGAGTATCATATTCCCTCCTAATAAAGAATGTTGGCGTTGGAATCCCAGTTGCGATATCCATGCCCGTTTGGCTTATGAACTATAGATTTCAGTACTGGGCCTCTGTCATTTTCTTCGCAGCGAGCGAAAGTGATGTTTACACCATGTTCTGGATCGTCGAAACAACCTTCCATACCAAATACTTTCGCCCCCCAAGGCAAAGGTGCAAGCTCATAGACGGGATATGTCTCCCAGGCTACAGTTTTATGAGCCATCATGGCTAACTGATGGAACCGGTTGGCGATATCATCTAATCTGATGAAGTTCCGATGGTTCCATTCATATACCTCTTGATTGAATTTGCCGGCGCGGAATTCTGGCAACCATAGCTCTCTAACTACAACCATGTGGGCCCCAAGATTGCCGAAATACTTTATGTATCTAAGGACATCGTCAAACGCCCCTACTCCATTCCTTGTCAATACCAAAGAACACCTAACCAGTAATCCAAGATGAACAGCTTCTCGAATAAGATTCTCGAAGTCTACTTTAAGTCCGGTGATCTCTCGATGAATCTCTGGTCGATGGTGAAAAACGGAAAACGTAATCATGTCAAGACCGGAAGCTTTAAGCTGGTCCAAAGTATATTTGCTTTTGCCGGGCTGAAGAAGGAAGCCGTTGGTATGCATATCTGCTATCAATCCCCAAACACCGTGGCATTCTTCGAGCAGCTGATAGATATAGAGATAGTCCTCCTGTGTTGGCTCCGCTTTACCTGTTAGAATTGCATGTGTAGCGCCAATCCGCGTGGCATAGCTTAAGCCCTTTCTGACATCTTCATCTATATCGCACAGTTGGATTTTCTCGTCAATGCCGTCCGCATTGGGTGTAATACGAGAGATACAGCATCTACATCCGCCATTACAACGGATCCGCGTTGATACTTGAATCGATATCGATTGAGCCCTCAATTGGCCAGTAGATACAATATTCATGGCTCCTCCTACATTGGATCTATCTTGTCTTCGTCGGTTTTGACGTTGTCGTATGGGTCAATACCGAAAAGTCTGCGTTCTTTCAGTTGCATCTTGACCTCGTCTATCCGGTTTGCCCAATATTCCTTCTCTCCTTCTAGCATAGCTTTATCCCTAATTGCTTCGGGGACGTCCAACAGTTCGATTTCGCCCTCCATGATTTTGTTTTTCCATTCGTCGGGCAGGGCTTCGATCGTTATTTCATCCAATAATTCTGGATTATGTGACCAATAGCTCATGATTCCTCCTAAGCGAAATTCCAGTTGTCAAGGACAATTCTTGGCCCATGCGAATCATTTACCTCCGCCGAATAAGTTAAGATCCATTGGTTCGTTTCATCTACCTCCGCTTTGTCTTCCTCGCCGGGCTTGATGAAGAGCGCTTTTCCGTATGGATATATGTATTCATGTTCCGATATGTAGCCGGAAGGACATTCAACGCCGTATAATGGATCTTTCTCCTTGTAGGCCCTGAGTATTGAAACTGCCTCGTCGTAATTCTCTGCCACGGCACCTATAGCCCCACCGCAATAACTCCATTGGAATGGAGTGAATATAAAGATTTTCATAGTTCCTCCTATATTGGGTCTATTTCATCTTCCGATTCACACTCTCCCCTATGTTCTGCAGCATATGTTATTTTAATATCTTCAATACATGCCTCAACCGCTTCTCTGAGGATATGTTCTGGAATTTCTGCAAGTGATGCATACTGAGTTTTGTCTTTATAAGGCTCAGCTAGATATTCGGAAGCTTTTTTGGCTATTGCTACAACAAAGTCATCAAATTCTTCCGTATTTTCCATACTTTCCCCTTCCTTTTAGGATATAGTTTGCAAGTTCAAAATCGTCAAAAACTTTTGGGTAGTCGTCGCTAGATTCGCCACCCTTTCTTAACAGATAGGATGGATGATAGGTAGGGATAACTTCCATTTTGATACTTTCGCTATAGGTATAAACTTTGCCCCGGATAAAACCCATCCTTGTCTCGGCTGGTAACCCCAGTAAGGCCGTTGAAGCAGGTAACCCTAATGTAATAACAACATAGGGTTGTATAATTGAGAGCTGTGCTATAAGGTAGGGCATACAAGACGCTATCCAATTCGGCTGAAGATTTAGGCCAGGTTGCAACCAACACTTAACTAAATTAGTTATATATACATTATCTAGGGTTAAGTGGGTCGCGAGTAGAATCTTGTCCAATAACTGACCAGCCCGTCCAAAGAATGGAATTCCTACCTTGTCTTCTTCTGGGCCAGGGACCATACCACATATCAATAACTTTGACTCTGGGTTGCCTTTGGCAAAGACGGGGTGTGTTCTAGTTTCATGAAGAGCACACTGTCGGCAAACAGCCGCTAGCAGTTCTAATTCCCCCAATGTCATCTCACCGGCCATGTTTCACCTCAAATGGATGTGCCCACCAGCTCCTCTTCTCCGGCTTATTGTAATTCCTTGCTTCTGGAAATTCTTTGAATACTTCTTTACGCTCAGCCTCTGTCAAACCTTTCAACGCTGCTATTACTTTGGCTACTCGCCTTCTATCTTTGAAATATCTGCACACGGTAGCTCTTCCGGCATAAAGCCAACAATCTCCTTCCCGACCGTCGCCCATGTTACAATGATAGCGGCGGACATTCTCTGTTGGAGGAACAAAAAATTCGCATTTCTTGGCTTTTTCCATCAGCTCAAATTCCTTTTGTGCCCGCCCAAAACGATTTCTTTCACTCGGTAGGATCTCTGCTGAAAACCTCATCTCTCCTCCTAATCACAGCTGTGCCAACGGTCAATAATAATGTAGTAATAACCGTTAAGCCAGCCTTGGGAATGTACGTTGGTGTTATAACCGCGAGTAGGATAGGTATCAAAATATTTCTTTTTCTTGGCTTCGGCCTCTTCCTTTGTGCGACCGTAGACCTTGGCCCAACACATATCATCTCGAGTGCCTGACGAAAATTCATCTTTCGGTGTTTCCATTCTTAATCTCCAAAATTCATCTTTTGGTATTTCCATTTTTAATCTCCCGTTCTTTTCCATATTATTCCTCCACAAGTTCGACATCATCATAAGCCAGATGCAAATCCATGGAGTCATTCGGATGTTTGGCTAAAATAGGATAATGGCCACAGTCACATACTTTGATGACCTCCACTGTTTCGCCTTCAAGCCAACGACAGTCTTCACGGAAGCCAGATACATCCACTATTCGAATTTTATCACCTACTGTTAGTTTCACCAGTATATCCCTCCTCTCGGGCCACGATGGTCTATCTCTTTGAGGTCGGACATGAACTTCATCATGTCCTCAAAGTTGCGGATTTCCCACACTTTTTTGACAAGGGGACTATTAAAATATTCGGGATCATTTTCTGCAACAATTGCAGGTTTCCAAATAATTTCTCCATTTTCATGGAGATAGTAGTAACAATGGATTTTAGACATAGCTATGCTCTCCCAAACAGTACGGCTTTGGCTTCATCCCGGTCATAATCGCAATCCTCCAGAACTTCCGAAATCGCCAAACAGTAATCAGAAGATACACGAGTCTTACCGATGATCAGTTCGAGGCCCTTATCATGAAGGAGTTCATCAAAAGTGAGTAATAAATCTACATCGTTGGTGTCACTCCACTGAAACTTGCTTCGATTTTTGTTCGTAACTTCTACCGATCTCATGGCCTATCCTTTCACCACTGCGAGTGGTAACAGTCTTGTGTGGATCTTTACCAGATCCCTTTGGTTCTCAATTACGGTGTCGATGTCTTTGTACGCTCCCGGAGCTTCGCCTAAATCGACGGTCCCGTCCATCTTGCCACGGCTCACTTTGCCCCAACCATCGAACACTACCTCGCCCATAGCTTTGTTGCAATCTTCCTCTTTCAGAGTTCTGCAGGCATCCATTCGGCCCATCTTTCGACCGGCGCCATGAGAGCAAGACATAAAGGACATAGGATTTCCCTTGCCGATGACTATGTAGGATGCAGTCCCCATCGAGCCTGGAATGATGCCGAGCTCGCCTTCACGCGCTGAAGTCGCTCCTTTTCTATGTACCCATACATTATGTCCCATGTGATTCTCGAGGCTGGCATAGTTGTGATGAATATTGATCTCTTCGGAAAATACGGTGCTGTCGCCGAGGTAATATTTAAGGTGATGTTTGCCGGATTCAAGCATGCGTTGGCGATTTTCATAAGCAAACTTCAGGGCAAAATTCATATCTCTAAGATAATCTTGCCCAAGCTTTGAGTCCACCGGTAGAAAAGCGAGATCTTTGTGAGGAAGCTTCGAGTGCCATTTGGTGCACATCGCTAAAGCTTCTCTATTATAATAGTCCGCTATCACCTTTCCAAGATTTCTTGAGCCGGAGTGAATCATAAGCCAGATCTCAGCCTGTTGATCGTGGGATTTCTGGATCTCGATAAAATGATTTCCGCCACCCAATGTTCCGAGTGACTTCAGAGCTCGATCCCAACTCTTATTACTCATTTTATCTAACCAACCCGGCTGATCTGCGACTGTTTTTTGAAGATAATCTTCAAAGCCGTCCCACGGCTGTATTTTGTTATGAATATTGAACCCAACGGGGACATCTCTCTTGATTGAGTGATGAATCTTTTTCAGGAGACCTGGCAATTCTTCTTGAGGGAAATTATAGATTGATACGTTGGTTCGGACTGCTACCATTCCACATCCGATATCGACTCCTACAGCGTTGGGGATGACTACGTCTCGACAGGCGATAACCCCACCGATAGGCATCCCATACCCTTCGTGGACGTCTGGCATAAGGGCTACATGCTTAAAAATAAACGGTAATTTAGCCAGATTTGTCGCCTGATAATAGGCCCCAGCTTCAACCTCGTCGGCCCAGAAATAAATAGGAACATCACTGTCGTTTTCTGGATGAAAAATATCCATGGCTACTTTTCCTCCACTTTGGTGATCTTCAGGCCAAATTCTGCAGTTGATATTTTTCCCGAAACTTGAGATACACATTCGCCCTTACAAAAGGTTGTCTCTGACCTGACAATTTTGGCTATCTCCTCCATACACTTGGAGATAGATTCCCGACTGTCAGAAGAAATATTTACATTAGCAACTATTACTTTCTTTGCTTTCTCAGCCATTGCTTGCCTCCTTAGCTCTCTGCCCTATGTCGTTTATTTTCTTTAGCAGGATTTTCTTGTAAGTATCGGATGATTTAACCTCCCTGATGAAGCGAGTTGCATCCAGGACGCCCCTACGCACTAGACCACTCTCAACGGGACCTTCCTTATAGAGATGCACAAGTATCCTATCGACATAGGAATAGGTTATATCTAGTCTCCTTTCTGCTAACTCTACGGCAACCCTTTCCCGAAGTTCCTTTATCGATGGGGCCATGACAGCGACGCGTTCGTCCTGTCCGCCATAGCGTCTACCGAAGCACATAGCCCGGAAGCGGAACCATTTCTCAGATTTCAGAGTCGTGGTTGCACTTAATAGTTCTCTCTTTCCCATTATTCCTCCTTAAGGGTTACGAGTTGGTGCCGTGCCTCATCGAGAATAAGCAGACGACCGTCTCTTTCCACCAAGGGACAGCTTGCCAAGTGGAGTTCCTCATCCGTCAATTTCGGAAGCTTGTCATAAGCCTCTCTTACTGCTGCACTCATCGGAATTCTCCTTTCCAATTAAAGGTAGAACCAGTTTGATTGGTTGACCTATTCCAACGCATTTAATTCCTTTGGCCACGACATGTGAGGCTATTCGTCCTTTATAGACTTTTACGGTTTTGCCACACCAGAGACAATGTATTGTCTTTGGCATTTTATCGCGTGTGTTTTTCACTGTATTCATCATCGTCGAACCAATATTCATGGTTTGTTTCGTGGCCCCGAGCAGTCACCATTCCACGTTTTGCATTGATCGCTACATGTTCAAGATCATAAACATAAAACAGGGCTCGAGGTTCTCCGTCTTTGAAACATACGACGAATCCGCTGTTAAAGTCTGAAAAGACCGTGTAGGGACCATCTTCTCTGAGCCAAACATCTGTTATCTTTTCGGCCCGAACGTCAAATCCCTCGCGGAGTTTCGAAAGGATTTTGGTGTCGTCGTCTATGATGTCGCCGATTGTTTTGCCTTCAAAAAGGGATTTGTCCATAGTTCCTCCTATTTTTCCGGTGGTATCAGATAACCCACCAGCTTTGAGCCTGGCTCAAAAGCTATAAAGTCACCACCGTTTTCTTTCCTTACCCCGACTTCATGGTGACCGCAGGCAGGACATTCGCGAGTTGCAACCGTTCCACGGATGCTCGTAGAATCATCACACCTCTCTATGGCCTTTGGCCTTGGCGGTGCCAGTGGCATAGGTCGAGGTGGTCCTTGTCGAAGGCCGTAGGTTGGCGGGGGAGGTGGAAGAGGTGGCGGAGCTGGACGGTTTGTCATATACAGCTCACAGAAGTATGTATTTACGGTATATTTCGTCGGTTGGCATTTTCTACAGACAAAACGCTGAGTGGCTGAATGTCCAGGGTATTTGTAGGGCGGTCCATAGACTATCCAACCATTTCGAGATTCCTTTTTACACTCATGGCATTTCATTGGGCCCAAAATTAGGAATCTCCTGCGATGGATTTGAAACTCTGGTCTCATTTTCTTCTCCTTTCGCTAAACGGTGCGAGACACTATTCTATACGGATCTTACTCCATCAATAGTTTTTCCAGTTTTATGGTAGCTTTTCCGATCATCGGCGTCGCGGATCATTCCAACAGCGTTCGGTATTTTTGTTCCGCAAAGTGTGCAGTGGGTTGGACATGCTGAGAAAAACTTCAGCACGTATTTGCATTTAGGACAGAATACATCAAATCGAGTGTTCCCAAGAACGTTTATGGTATTGACCTTTAACATGTCTAATCCTCCAGCTCCTGGTAAAGCTTTTCAAAATCCTTGACGATTCGCTCAAGCCTGTCTTTGGTATAGGGTTTTTCGCCTATCCTACCGCCAAGAGTAACCATGTCTCGAGTAATATCGACTGGAATGAGGGCCGTATCAACTACAGTCTTAGTCAGCTTCTTTAATATACCTCCCATAATTCCTCCTAATATCCGCTTCGTAACGAGTTGCGGCATCATTTAGATAATCTATAATTTGTGAATTCATCGGATCGGCTAGATTCCACAAATAGTTGTAGATCGCTGGGTTGAATGGGGCTTTCTCTAAAATCTTTATTGGTTGGACAGTGCCGTGCCATTTGTCAAGATCCCAATGGATTTCTACAAAGAGATAGTTAAATCCAAACTTGAACCGTGAAATGACAAATCCTCCAACAGGTGGGTGCCATATACCAATCTGAGCGTTTCTTGCTCGAATTCTATAGAGGTACCCGTTTCGGAGCTGATCTACCTTCAGGTATTCCATCGCACTCTTCTCAATGCCCATCTTTAACTCCCCTTTCATAGGCTCTTTCCAGGGCTGGAGCTATCCAATCTAAATCCCGCACCATCACATCAGAATACCATTCTACCAATTCGTCTCCGTGCCACACCAATATATATGAACTCCACTCTTTACCGTTACCGTTGTCTGGTAAACCAATCCTTTCTATCTCTTTTGGGAGATCATCGTAATACACCCTTTCAACTCTGAACTTCTTCATTCTTTTCCTCCTTGTCAGGACAGCCGCACTCATTTTCTTTCGGTACTAGGCAGATGAAAACAAGAGGTACGTTGTCAGACATATTTATGTACTGGTGCATCTCATCCGGTTGCACCAAGACGCAATCGCCAGGATAGAGCCAGCGATTATGGGCGTTCTCACGGTGAATCATCCCTTTGCCAGAGATGATGTAGTTAATGTGTTCAAAATCATGCGAATGGTACGGTGTATGTCCCTTCGGCCCCAAAGTAAAGACGCGCATGGAATATCCCGGAGTACCTTCTTCTACGCCGATAGGGATTTGCATTTCTGCATCTTTAGCTCCATCCATATCCACTTTGATTTTTGGCACATCGGCTATGTTAATCAGTTTCACTTTAGTCTCCTTAATTCGCTAGTAGGTGTTCTACTGTTTCGCAAGGCACGCAGGTGACCCCGATTCCGGTAGAACTTACAGAACCTGTCTTCCGGGTGGCAACCACGCCAAAACACAGCCCAGTTCTGTCGTCACGCATGTATGTTATTTTTCTAGCAAACTCTTTTGCATAGTCATCAGAAATTCCAGATGGGTTTACCGAGCACCCTACGATAAGCAAACTGCAAACCAACCCTAACACAATCAAAATCTTTTTCACTTTTTTCTCCTTCCTACAAAGTTAAAATTATCTGGTCTTGTATCCATTACTTCCTTAATCTCGTCAAAAGGCCAAAGCTGAAAGTTATGACTGTCAACCCCCACATCTAATAATTTTCCCTCGGCCGCTGCATATCCGTCTAATCCGCCGTGAGAATGGGCAAATAGATGCCAGCTGTTATAGTGAGACTGAGGCCATACTTTGTGACAATGATGTGCGAGAAATATAGGCTGGCCATTTATACTTACCAACTCACAAGTAAATATTCCCTCGAAGCAATCTCCACACTTTATAGAAACTTTGTCATGGGAGCCACGGTAAAGAAATTTCTTACCTTTTAGCCTCTCTAACAGATGTCTCGTCAAAGGCTTGCTTCCAAAGGATAGGTCGCCCAAATGGTGAACAGTGTCATTTTTACCCACTGTGGCGTTCCACTGTGAGATCATGAACTCATTCATCTCTTCAGTATCGGCGAATGGGCGATGACAATACTTTATTATACTTCTGTGGAAGAAATGATGATCAGCTGTGAACCATATCATGATTTGTTATCTCCAAAGTGTTTCTGTGCCCAACGACGCCAATACATACGGTTAGTCACGAGGGCTATAAGATATATTATAGAAACATATCTTATACTATAGTTATGTGCACTTAGTCCAAAGAAACACGGTGCAACCAGTAAAAGAGAAATCAAAAAGCGCCAAGGCTCCTTGACTTTATCATAGGTAAGATTCAATTGGAGCAAGCGAAATCTTACCTTATAAAACATCACCGCTATCTTACGGAACATAGTCAACACCTCCTACGATACTAAAAGATATCCTGATAGCAGGGCAAACACCATGCCTATGTAGTGTCTCGTCGTTAAGCCCATATCCCCAACCATATATGACGCAACACAGCCGAATACAGCTAAGCCAGCTTGGCCTACAAACCACGCCTGAAAAAAAGACGGTGCTGATTTCATAGATTTCGAAAAGCTTGGCTCGGCTACACAAAGTATCACTATTGCGGCTAATATTGCTCCAAGCGAGAACCCATGTAGGCGATATATCGCGTTCTTAAGTGTTATAATCAAACATGCAAAGAGCTGTAGTTGCCACCACATTAATCCTTTTCCCCCAATCCGAAATATTCCAGAAGAAACTCTCGTTTTAATCCAATAACATCGGTAACTGCTCCGCCAATAATAGTCGATACCCACTCACCATCAACTTCTTCTTCGCTATCGAAGGTTCCTTCCGTGTCATATTCTTCTATTTTAAGCATTTGGAACTCCTTCTTTCGCTTTGTAACCCAGCTCGAAAGATCTAATGGATATGCCATACTCAAAGTTGTTGTTCAGGTTTCGGAGGACTAGGCTACCCGATTTTTCGCTAATCACTTCTACTTCAGTACCTTTACCTTCGCCCTCTACCTGTACAAATATCTTACCCATTGCGGCCTCCGTAAAACTGTTTCCAAATTTGAAAGTCGTCCCACCATTGTCTTAACACGACACCTAATACAATATTCATCGGTATGCTTGAAATAGGCCAGACAAACAACGCCACTGTTATTACAACAACAAGGACACCCACTGTAAGACTATAAATGAAGTTATCGTCGCTATTCTGGCACCAAAATTTCCTTAACAATTCGAGCATTTCGGCCCTCCTTAAATCAAAAAATCAGGACTTCCGGATTTCCACACCCCTTCTTCTTTCATTAAGAATGTGCTTGAGTGTTCCAGAAACATCTCTAATATCTCTTTCCTATCCTCATCGGTAAGAGGAGGAAGCGATTTTCCTAGTTTAACGACTTTGGATTCTCCATTTTTTGAAATTGATTTATACATTTTCTGGCTTCTCCGGTGGAGCCGGAAATGACTCTCCCTCATGCGGACAATTCCATAAAAAGGGACAGGGATGAGCCCCCTTGCCAATTTTTACAAGGACTTTTCGGTCGATTCCGAAAAAGATGTTTCGGTAGCTGCCATAGTTACAATAAGGAATCGCACGGTTTCTTTTCCTAACAAATTCCACGAAGTCGCAAGGATTATTCCTTTTTATTTCCATGGTTCTCTCCTATGGCAAATTATGGCTGGGGCCGCCGACGTTTTTGTAAATCAGGATTGCCATTGCCAAGTCTTCCAAAGCAACGCCGGTGCTTAAGAAAAGCTTGACTTTCTTTTCAGAAACAGATTTCTTTCCAATCATGAAGTCTCCAACAGACTTCAAATCGTGCCGGAAAATAATTTCTTTTCTCAAAGCGCGATCGACGACGCCTGTGTGAGCGGCCTGCTCATAACTGTCACAGAAATGATCCACTCGCGGCAAAATTCTTGGATCGAGCTCAATTTTGCGATCCGAATCTCCGCCGATGGCTGCAATGACCATTTCTCGATCCGGAATGTCCTCTGGAAAAATGTGCGGCTCCAAAGTTGGTGTCATTGTCACAACGATGTCACATGTCGAGAGAATGAAAGCTTTTGTAGCGCGTTCGACATGCCACAAATCCTTGAAATAATTTATAAGTTTGTCCTCACTCTTCTGAGTGCGACTATTGACGAAGATTGATTTCACAGGGGCGATCGCTTTTATGGCCGGAATATGAAAATATGCCTGCTGTCCGCAACCTATTATTCCCAATGAAAGCTCATCTCCGGCGGGAACCAACTCTCTTATCGCTACAGCACTTGCCGCTGCAGTCCTATAAGCAGTCAAAGTGCAACACCCACAAACCATGGCCGTACTTTGGTTCTCTGCATGATTGAGGATATATGTTCCCATCGCCAACGGTAACCCATAAGTCTCTGGATTTCTTGGACAAGCAGCGACAATCTTTGTCCCGCAAAACTCATGGTATTTATGCATATAGCTTGGCATCACGCGATAGTCGTTGTTGTATTTCTCGATTTGCATGATGACTTTCGGTGGCGATATTGTTTCTCCTTTGGCTTCTTCCCGAAATGTTTCCGCTACTGCGTCAATAATCCTTAGCCATCCTACATTTGTAAGGATTTCGTCGATTTCGAACTCAGAAAGGACGATTGCGCCATTCATTTCCGATAATTCTCTCATAGTTATTCCTCACTTTCGATGTCGAGGTGCTCTTCAACGCGTAATCCATCCATACGCTCCGCGTCGGCAGGGTCATAAACTCTCAATACCTCGAAATCTGCTATTTTCATTTCGACTTCATCGGTTACTTCGTCCCCGATTTCCATCTCAAAAACTTGTCCGTTGCATTCTGCATAGACTTGGCCAGTTTCATTGTCTACATAATAAACGATGACATCTGACTCCAAATCGGTTTCTGTCATACTTGGCTCTAATTCAAGCTCAGTCATTTTTCCCTCCTATAATATAGAATAATACAGAAAATTGTTTTGTCAAGTTAAAAATAGTCGGTGAGACCTGCTTCCCGAACAGCGAGTTTTGCCCTCTGAATATAGCTGTAAGGGGCGATAAACATTCCTAATTTTTCTCTTCTTGTGGTCTTCCATTGGAAATACCTTATGTCGTGATTAAAAAACATGTCAACCACCTGTCGCTTCCGGAGCCCAATTTCTAATCGGTCTCGATACCAGGAGCTTTCGATGTATTTCTTCACGGCCGTGACAATATAGGCCTTATACCACGGCGTGTGCCACCATAGTCTGCAAAAAGACAGACATATTACATAGAAAGTTCGAAGTAAAATGCGCACAGGTTGTTCTAATGTAGCTGGCAGTCTCATCTCTTTTCCTCCTTTACGACAGCTTGCAACCGTCGATACATTAGTTGGCTGACTGTAAAGCCAATGATTAACTTCAAAACTAAGAACATCAATGCAGCCCAAAACTCTTTTCGGCCCAGAGTATATCCCATCATGAATAGAAGGACATCGCTACCTCGAGAGACAACCTGGAGCCACTTTTGATAATAGTTCGATGATTTCATTCAGCCACCACCATCGGCAGATAGTTACCAGGGGGAGACAAGGGGACTATTTCCGTTACTTTTACTACAGGTATGAGAGAATTCCCACATAGCTCTATGTAGTACGCTCCCTCAGTTTCCATAAACTTGTCTGACACCATTTCCCTCATTCCAGTTCTCCAGTTAGTCCAGGCGCCCTTTTCTCGGTCAAGTACGATCGCATATTCGGGTTTTCGGACAAGAGAAATTCCTGTCGTATCTTTCAGAAAGCTCATAATCGCCCGGAAGGCTAACTTTGTTTCCGTCGGCGTGCTAAAAAGAATCCTCACTGTTTGACTGCTCTCTCGCTCTATTCGAAAGAATAACTTCCTGAGTGTCACAGGTATCCCCTCCTTTCACACTGCCTGATGTTTCCATAGATTTTGGCTGTAAAAACTGAGTCATTACTCGTTGCATTGAATCAAATTCGTTTACGTTTTTGCTGAATTCGCTGGAAAATTCGTCAAGTTCCTTGTGCGGGCGTCTTGCCTTGCATCCTGGACAGTACATGTGTTTAATATGTCCAGCTGCCCGATCTTTGGAATCTTTCCTTTGTATTACAGCGATAGTCCCACATAGGACACATTCCAGACGTTTTGTTTTCACTTACCGCTCCTCCTAGATCTTGTCAAGCTTAAGACTGCGCAAAGCTGTTCGACTGCAGCCTTTGAGACAACATTTCAGTTCTCCACCTGGTGGAAGTGGTGCAGTTTTGAACTCAAAGCCATAAGTTTTGCTACAGCGCTTACACATATATACCCATGCTATGCCACCAGAGAAGTGGATCTTTTTGAACTTTCGATTAGCCGGGTCTTTCATTTTCATGTAAATGGTGTATGCCTCTTGAAGATAGTCTTCGTCGTCAGGGCTTACAAACTCTTCACCACATTCCTCGCACTGGCTCAACGTCTGCTTCACCCTGATCATTATTCCTTTTATGTTCAAATTAGTGTGTTGGGTGAATTTGTGGACTGTTGCCTCGTTTTCGCACATTGGGCAAATCTGATACTCTCCTTCTTCCACAGCCTTAACAGCTCTATCTGCCTTTAGTCTCGCCTCCGCTATGGCCTTCTGGATTCGTACCCGAGTTTCTTCACGCAGACGTAAAGGTTCTTGTTCTTCTGTGGCACGTTCTGGTTCAGGAGATGTCTGTTCCTCTACCTCTATAGCTTCTGTAGCTATTTCACGGACCGCGTTTCTTAAAACCTCGTTGCTCCAATGATATCTACTCATTCGTTGCCTCCATATGATGTTTCATTCGGTGTTTGAAATGTCCCTTCAACTCACGTGGTGGCGTTGTTCCCGCTTTATCCGGGATGAATATTCGACAAGTACATTGGCCCACGCCCGTTGGAGTGTACCATTTCACCGTTTCGTAACATCGGCAGCAGAAGTAGTGCTCCCTTGAGTTATTCCATATCCACATAACAGTCCTCCTTAGAGAGCCCTTTGACGTCTCACCTTCAAGAAATAACCACAATTCGGGCATTTAAGTTTGTAATTTATGATCTCAACTCTCCGGCCCCATTCCATTTTGCCGGTCACAATTTTCAGGACTTCTCCGTCATTTGGGCAGTGCTTGCGTTGCGAGATTTGAAACTCGCTTAAGTTTGATATTTTAGCTTTTTCCCGGATCGTCATCTTCCGTCTCCCTATGGTAACCGAGCTTGGCCTGTTCTACATCTCGTAAGGCAAGTACATCTGGAAAACGTGTGTCACAGTTAAGACACTCGTCGGGGGCACAATAATAAAAAGTGTGGGTTTTTCCACAGTTAGGGCAGACAAGTGTCACCTGTTCTGTCTCTCGGAACGTATTTTTGGACACAAACGAGATCATTTTACCATCCCCTCTTCAGACGTTTCTTAATAATCTCGATCATTAGATCGTGCGCTTCTTCTTTTTCTGGACCGTCGGGTAGATTCTTAAGAACGTGTTGAAGACTTTTTATAAGGAGTATTACACCGGCATTCAGGATGATGGACACAGTAGCAATACCAAACAGTACTGGACCTATTGGCCAATTTCTAAAACATCCGACGATAAAGATGCATATAGCCAATGAGATAAGAAACCCAGGCCAGAAGTGAGTACACGATTCATAGTGTCTAATCCACCATAAAGCCAATCTTTCTAACCTATTCATGAAATCGCCTCCCTTCGAGTTGTTACCATAAAAAGTTAAAGAACTCTATTTCCCTTTTTGCACTTTCTGGAGAATCAGATCCGTGGACTACATTCTCACGGATTGGAGCACCTGGTACCCAATGATCTCTACGAATGGTACCAGGCCGTGCCTGGGCTGAATTTGTAGCACCCATTATGTTTCTCCACCATTTCACTGCATCATAACCTTCCAACACCATGATTACTACTTTCCCGGAGCATGTGAAATCGACCAGGGGCTTAAAGAATTCCTTCCCTTTATGCTCAGCATAGAACTCTTCCGCTGTGGCCCGGTTCAGTGTAGTCATCCGAATCTGGATTGGACTTAAGCCGTGACTTTCGGCTTTTTCAATCACAACGCCTATAAGGCCTCTGGCCACCCCATCGGGCTTGATGATAGCCAACGTTTGTTCCGGTTCTAGCTTTTTGAATTTATTCATATGGCATAGTTCCTTTCCTTGGCTCTTTTTATTGCTTCCCGGATGCCACGATGATATCTTGCATGCCAAAATCCCCGAGTATAGTCCATAGGGAAGTTACCATGTATTGCCACGACTGTCGGTATTCCAGAGTTCCAACACCAATACAGATCGTATTCTATCTTGTATGCTGGATCTATATATCGACCGAGGAATCGATATATGTCATCATCATCCCAGCGGTCGTATTGTGGAGTCTCCATATACTTTCCTCCTATTTACCGGGCTTTCCGCGGGCTACCTTGGTTCGAATTGAGTCCGCGTTGTCCCTAATTTTTGCCTCTGTATTCTTAATGGCTTCTAACAATTTCTCGTCCGGATTGATTATCTTCTTCATTCGTTCGAGAGCTCGGCGCCTACGGGAATCTCTATTCCCCGGAAAGTTCTTTGGTCGCATCTTCCATTCTCCTCACCTCATCCTCGTCAAGGATAAGAACTCGTCCGCAAACTTCACAAATGAAAGCTTGCCAGTTAACGAAATTTAAGCCTCCATATCCGCCAGCGTCATGAAAATGAATAAAGTCTGGATTACGAAATTCCTTTGGCTCCAACCTAACCAAAGCATCGCAAGTGCAGTAAGGGCATTCCATGGCTAACCTCCCGTCAAACTCTTCAATAAGGCTTCCGCCCCCACTGCCGAAGCATATATATAGTAATCCACAGCAAACCTGATCATGGAGGCTACGAACGTGGATGTACTTGCTGCCATAAGCACCATTCCAACAAATATTCCGATCCCGTTAGACGCTTCCTGAACCAGGAACACCCCAGCCATGAATATTAAGGCTGCTAATGCGGCATAACCCATTAATAGAATCAATTCCATAACTATCTAACCCCCTTTTTCTGTTTTTGCTGGCCTACCCGGATCTTCCCCGATTCTTCTTCGCTGTCCTGCATTCCAAGCTTCCGTTTGATGTCGGAGAGAAGCTGTCGATTCTGTTTTATGCTCCCGATTAAACCACTTATACTGCCAGCAAGCTTACGTCCGCCATAAATAAAGATTGGCCCTTCTTTAATAATGATGCCTTCTTTGATGGCCATCTTCACGATGTCTTGAGTACTCAAAGCTTGTTTTGCCATGAGAGGACATTTGCGGCCACTGGACCACCAGTACGATGGGTTGATATAGACACCGCACCTCTTATAACCGAGCTCCTCTTCCTCCATTGAACGGTGACAGTCGCCACATTTTTCATCAATCGGTTGAAATTCTTTTAGTTCTACCTGCATGATACCACCTCCTAGCGCATTAGTAAAAATGCGAATGCCGTCACCGCCGAGGCGACGATTAAGCTATGAAACAAAATCCTTATGGTACTAAGATATTTATGCCTTAGTACCTTGAAGGTGTAGTGGTGCCAAAAGACAAACACATACATTACGATGTAGAACCACAGTGGAACTATCGTTTTTATCATACTGCCCTCCTACAATAGGCCAAATGCTATGCACTTGTCCGCTACGTCACGGTAAACTCCTGATTTCCGTATCCGGATTCTTTCTTTCGTGCCCGGAAAGATTTCTTCCGCAGCGTCAAGGCATATTCCAGCCACCTCACGATCATCTGTGTCCTCGATCATTTTAAGATGGAACTGAAACGCATCCAGCCTTTTGATTACATCACTTACTGCCTGGGCGAACTTTTCGTCGTCGATTCCTTCAAACTCCTTGAGTTCTTCATCCGACAGGCTTCTCCTTTTCATCCTTAGCCTCCTTCGAATTTGCCAAGACCTTCAGCATCTCCTGAATGGTTTCCTTTATTTCTCGTCGCCGTTTGATCTGTTCCCCAATATTGGCCTCTATTGCGTCTGCCTGTTCTTTCGTTAAAAATGCCACTTCTCTTGGCTTTTCCACTACGCCCAGTTCCAAAGCCGTGTAGTAGCTACCAGCGAGCAATCTTGGGTCCAGTTTTGCCATAATTCCCTCCTATTTTTCTGCAATCATCCAACCGTGCAACATTTCAACGTAGTCATCTGGTGGTCGCCTTTCGAGGCAATAGACACGCCACGCACATTTAAGCCTTTTACACTTCGTCTTTGTCCGGAAACATGGTTTGTTCCCTTCCCGTATTTGGAAAGCTCGAATGAATTCGGTAGCATCCATATCAATTACCTCCGTTGAATTTCGGTTTTTTCCCGGTAGCTACCCAATCTTTGGCTGCTTCAATGGTGTCCTTCTTCCGTCTCCAATTGGCACCAGTCCATTCTCCGCCATATGGAACATCCTGGGCTTCTTCCTCAAAGAGATAAACATGTAAAGTCAGCCCCCACCTTTTAGGGTTGTTTGCATTCCTGTATACAACAGCATACCGCCGGATTTCGTTGCTGACGGGAAAAATGCTGATGTGACCTTCCCCAAAGATTTTCAGCGGGATGCCACCATGAATAATATCTACCTGTTCGGCAGCACGCAATCGATATTCCAAAGTTCGGAGTCTTCTTTCGGTGCGCCGAAGTGTGTCTCTCTTTTTCCTTACTTCTCTGCGGATACTGCCAATCTCATTCACAGCTTTGCAGATTTCCCTATTTGATAGGTCTGACATATTATTCCTCCTTGGGCTCGAAGGTAATTTTAACGGTATCCCTAATGCCATAAACTTCCAACACTGGGGGTTCGGTGTTCTCTAGGAGACTGACAGCAAACAGACCTTCACGAATGTAGTAATCATAGACCTCTTTTGCCACTGCTTTGGCCATAGTATAATCTTTATTCATGTTTTCCTCCTTATAGAGTTATGCCGAGAAGTTCCATATAGTTCTCGACGTTGTCACATTCGTGACACACAAATGTGGGGTCCATCAGTTCTGTAAGTTTGATGACTTCAGAAGAGCCACAGTATGGACATTTGAAATGAACTTTTACCCATTCAGCAGGGACATAGTCCAACCCTAATAAATCCATCGCCGATTTAACATCTGCTGCCATTTGGGCTTCTCGGGCGACTTCTGCCAATTCCGTTTCAATGGCACGTTTATTCTCACGGCGGTCGTAATCTGTTGCTTCCTTGTGAAACTCAGTTGACCTACCCACAGGTAGCTTCCTGCTGATTTTCTTTGCCAGCTTCCTTGATTTTGGCGTACTTTTCATCTTGTGCCACCTCCCTGCTAGCCTCTATTTATTTCAATTCTATAAAGGCGTCCGTTGTAACAGGATATCTTGCCTTCTATTGTCCTATCTTGGCAGGCTGTGAGAACCAATTCCCTTACTCTCTGTAAAAGTTCCTCAATCTCACCCTTATTTTTAGGTGAAATTGTATAGTTCTCCGTTGTTTCTATATTCTTCATCTCTTCCACCTCACTTTCCTCTTACCTCTGGGTTTTGGATGATGTCTGCTAACCTATATACGTCGATCCATTCCGCTCCACAGGCTGGACATTTCGAGTGCTGATGTATCTCAAAGGGCCTGTCCCAGAGAAGATCCCCGTGATATTTCGGTTTTCCAATTTCTCTTGGACTATCGATGTTGGACCCGCAAATTGGGCAGTCCTGGCCGGTTTTTACGTATTTGCTGACAAGACCAATGTTTTTAGTCATATCAACTCCCCTTTCGAAGAATATTTGCATCCGGAAAGATGTCTCGAATCATAGACCGAACCAAATACCAATCGCCGCCCGCATTGGAACAACCCATTCGATATGGGAAATAGATAGGCAAGTGGATATCAAGCAAGTCTTCGTGGGCGTTTCGCCATTGTCTGAGCTGTAGCATTGCCTTGCGCA
>SMTZ1_10002400_pt1 | contig 18917 bp, 7 predicted proteins | sample DeeMarSWOR136_30_FD_25667 | JGI IMG/M metagenome (IMG submission 25667)
ACTTCATCCTCAATTCAGTTGAGGACTGGAAAGGAACCGTGGCCGAGGTGTACTCCGGAAGTCCCACCGAATCTTGGGAACTTGGAGTGTCCGCCGCTCAGAGTCTTGCAAATGTCGCTTTAGGGCAAAGGTATGATATAGCTGTCGTTAGCGCTGGTGGTTTCCCAAGTGATGGCACTCTCTACAGCGCGGTTGAGGCTCTCAATGCAGGGTTTCAGGCGACTCGTCGGGATGGAGTCATTGTGCTGGTGGCCGAATGCAGCATGGGGGTCGGTCCCGATGGATTCTTGAACGGTGTGTCACGCTCAGGCTCTGAGAGGGACCTGCTCCTTCAAGTTGAACCTGGCTTCGAAGTGGGGAATGAGAGGGCGCGGTATTTCTTGAAAGTCTTGGAGTCACGAAGCCTGATTCTATGTTCTAGGATGCGCTCTTCGCTGGTTGAAGAGAACATGCACTGTATCCCAGTGCGTGATCTAGAGGAAGGCCTCGAGGTTGCACAAGAGCTGACTACTACTCGTGCTCGAATAGCTGCTTTCGTCGACGGAACTCGTACAAATCCTTTGGTGCACTGAACGCGAGAATACTGGTTGTCCTGCCGTAGAGCTACTTGGAATTCTCAAACAGAGCATCTGCAGCCGCGATTGCATCCTTTGTCTCTTTCCTGCTGAACTCGGGGAGCTCCCCGGCTTTTGCAATCCTCACAAGAACCAGAGCATTCTTCTCTTTGGGCTGCATCTCCCACGACATCTCATAGTCTGGATGTTCATTCACGAACTGACCCAGCATCTCTATCCACGTATCTTTGACATCCTCAATGTCTGCGTAGAGGAAATCCATGAGCGGAATCGAAATTTCTACCTGGAGAACGCGATTGTTCATGATGTAGTAGTTGTCAATGTTCCAGGGCATTGTAGTGGTCTCCAAGTGTCGGGATTCTATACAATTGACGATTCTTCTTGAGTCAAATAAGGGGTGCTCGGATGAGCCTATTCCGAGTCGGTCTTATCCTTTGAGATCAGGTCCTCAACCTCTCTAAGGAACTTCTCTTCCTCAGTTAGAGCCTCTTCCGTTTCAGGTGGTGGTTCATCCACTGGCTCAGGCTCAACAACCTCTTCGACTCTCTCAGGTTCAGCTACCTCTTCGACTTTTTCGGGTTCAGCTACGTCTTCGACTTTCTCAGGTTCCTCTACTTCAGGCGGCATCTCAGGCTCATCGATTTCAGGAGTGGTCTTCACTTCATAGATGCTTTCTTCCTCCTCATCAGCAATCCCCAATCCCTGCCGCTGAAGCACTGTGTGTACTCCGATTGGGTAGATAGCACCTTGGTCCATGATACGGAGGATGATATCGAATGCCTCGGCCTCAGTGGTCTTGAGCTTATTCGCTGCTTTGGTCAGGATGTCCCGAATTAGAAACTCGTTTCTGCCGTACAAGTCTTTGATCAGCTTCACTATCTTCTTCTCGGGTCCCTTCAACTTCACCTTGGGATCTATATGATGTGGAAGCATCCAATCATAATTGAACGCAGTGTTGAGATTCGAAACAACCCATTCGGGGTCAAAGCAGTCGACAAGCCCTGTCCAACCTTCGAGGTCTGACTCGTATTGATCTTCAAAGATCTCAACGAAGAACTGAAGCCTGTCTCTCAGACGAGCACTCATTTCTCCCTCAACTATCATTATCCCGATGATGTATCTACCACTGTAGCTGTTCAGACGTAGTCCTTGATAGTTGATCTCTTCGAGAGAACCTTGGACCCCATTGCCCTTGATCTCTCCGTAAACACTAGTTATCGCCGCAATGAAACCGCTGATGAGGTCCGGCTGGATTCTACTCTGCGCAAACGGATGGTAGAATACGCAGGTTCCTCTGTCTGTGTAGACCGCCATGAAGTGTTGTACCATTTCGAGTTCCATGAACGCCTCCAGCTGTTTTTCAAGCCTGGACTTTGCTGCGAATCTTCTTGGCTGAAGTTTCCCTTTCCACAGCGACCTAGTTCCTACAACAACTACTACGACTGCCATAAGGAACAACACTAGTGGCTGTTGTATCAAGAAGAGGAAAATACCGAGGATGTTCTGAGGAGTGACACTGATAGCCACCGGGGCGGTGGATGCTGGCCATTCTTGCCGGGATCCTGCGTATTCAGCCCATACATAGGCACCTGTCGCACTAGCAGGCACATCAATGTTGACCTCCGCCACACCATCCACGTCAGTTTCGTCTGACCTAAAGACTAGAATAGGCTCTCCATCAGTAAGGTTGAATCTGGCATAGACCGTAATCGTCAGTCCTGGGACTGGTACTCCACTCCTTGATGCGTTGACCGTGACTGGGATTACATTACCTATGATGTCTGTATCAAGCTCTACCAACATCAGTAGAGTGTGGACCTTGGACAAGATTGTGAGATTACCCATCTTCCGGGTTGAATTGCATTTCTGCGCCGAAGCTATGATATGAAACGTGTAATTACCGGGCGGATATGATGAGCTCAACCACAATCCATACCTATAGGTGGAAGTAATCGAGTTGTAAGGCATGGAGTAATTGGTGCCATCGAAGTCGAGAGTTACGACTCCCCAGTTCACTGCAGATGTGTGAAAGTCATCCTGGATGGTGGCAGATATCCAGACTGTTTCGTTTTCGTACTCCTCGAATAGGTCAAGGAACTGAAGGCTGATTGATACTGGCAGTACCTGTATGGTCAATTGCGTGAAATTGTCGAAGTAGCCAGCCTTCTGGATAGTGAGATTGAGAGTGTAGCTCCCGGTGGTCATTCCCGTACTTGGGATTGTCACGCTGATCAGACTCGGTGACACTTGAACCCAGCTTTCGCCCGCGGCATGCCAACCGAAGACTATGGCATCCACTAAGATGCCAGTGCCATTTCTAGCATCACGAAATGTGACGTTGAACGTCAAGGAGGCGTCCCAGTACATAGAGAACGTCCCAGTCGCCGTCACTGTGCTAGGTATAGCGGTCACGTTTAGGGACAGTGGAACAACAGCCTTGTCGAATCCGATTCTTGAAACTGTCAGATTGACCAGAAATCCGGTTCCCAGTGACTTTACTGGACCGATAGGAATCCTATAGGTTCCATTTCCAAGATTCGTTGCTGCATATGGGACACCCAATACGGTGACAGCCACAGTGGCATCAGTTGTAAACGTGCCGTTTGAAAAAGTTACATTCACCCAGAGAAGTCGAATCTCATCATAGAGAACTGTGTTTTCTGTCCATGATGGATTCACAACGAGCTGAGATGCACTGACTGTCACGTTGATGTTCAGTTTCAAGGCAGACTGAGCTTGATATCCATAGAGCCAAGCACTGATGTTTGCATCATGCAAACCAGGGCCAAGACTCCATCCTGTGATTGAAACCTCCCAGTCTGTTCCGTTGAATGAGAGATCGAATGTGCTACCCCCTATGGTCACATTGACAGTAGCCGATCCAGGAACAGGCGCGCCCTGGTATGTGTAGTTCAGGGTGAGGTTCAGTGCGTGATTGTAGTCTATGGTGACGTTGGCTGGGTCCCAGGTCGGGACCATGCTCGTAGGAGCCTCCTCTATTGTGAATGTTGCGGTATTGTCACTGACATGGTCATACCCAGCTTTGCTGATGTTCACGAAGACGTTGTGAGTTCCCAAATCGAATGTGTTGTTAAACTCAATCCAGTAGGTCCCATTCGTGCCATGCAAGAAGGTAGGTGAACCGTCTACGCTGACGTCCAACTGGTCAGCATCAGTGATGAGTGAACCATCCCTATCGTGAGTGTAGTTGACCCGGAAGATTGAGTACTGCGTCCAATCAAATGTATCGGATATCCACTCGAGCTGCAGACTCGTCTGGTGAGTCAAGGTAACAGTGATGTCAATGGACCTGTTTTGGATTGCAGGACCCACTGCATATACCGTGAAAGTGTCGGTACCACTTGCATTATTCAGGGTGTCTACATCTACGCTCCATGTTCCACCTCCAAGGTCGTTCATGGTGTCATTCACTATAGAACGATAGTCGTAGGTCAAGACCGCATCGGGGCTGCTGATTCCCACACTATTGAATTCGTCATCAAACTGCACCGTGACAGTGAAGCTGCTATCGGTGTTGGCTCTTATGATGATGGGCGTGACTGATGTCAATGCGGTGGGGTAGAATATGGTCATCTGCTTCATAAGCAGGCCTGCTTCCGTCCCGTTTGACCAATACACCTGTATCAGAAACGTACCGTTGTCCGATGCAGTTTCAACGTCCCACTGGTACTGAGAATGTCCTCCAGAAACGCCTCCCAGCGAAGGTGCGTATACAGTCGAACCCTCATGCAGAACCGTCAAGTTTGTAGTGCCCGTATTCACGCCGTTGGCGCTTTGGTCTTCGATTGTTGAGTTGATGTCCATGTCCACGAGAATGCTTGCCATGGTCAGTAGTTCACTATCATCGGAAGAATCGAATGTTCGAATATCTGTGACGTAGTTGTGGCCATCGAAGGTCAGTGTCCATGTTTCGCTTGTCATATGGGAGCATGTTACGTTATTGGCTGACCTAATGTATTCTGTATGATTGACGGCGCTGCTACTATTGTAGAGCCCCGTAGTCGTCCAGCCAAGCGGTACAGAAACGTTAAGGTACCTGTTGTAAATTCCAGCCATCGTCGGATACGAAGTAACAGTTGTTGCGTTCCAATAGACAGGACCTCCTGACGTTTGCGCCTCCCAACTGGTGGTTGATGCCGCGTTTTGTCTGTACCAGAGCGTAAGATTGTAGTAGATACTGACTGACTGGTTGCTATCGAACTGAATGCTAGTTATGTTCCTGTTCAGACTCAAGGTAGATGAAAGGCCACTAGCCTCAGTTCCGTTGAGTTTCAGATCAATACCTGAATAGTCCGAATACTGCAATGCGGAGTTCGATGTCTGATTCCAAGGAATATACGTGTAGTTAACTAGAGCTTCAAATGGACGGTCCTCCCAGCCTCCACTGCTCGTACGTCTCCATGTACTGAACTGTCCGTTACCAGATTCGCAATACCAACGGATATTGGGGTATTCACCTCCTGCTTCCTGCAATAGGCTCCCGTTAATGACTGCATAGTACACTTCGTTGGCACTGAGAATTGAACTCTGGCTGACATTTATCCAAGTGGCACTCGTGCCCACATCTTGAATTTCGACGCCTGCTGCTAAGGTTGTGGATCCGTCAGAGTGGTTTGCGCGAATCTCCAGATAGGCATAGCCCTGATCAAGAGGGCCTGGAGTAAAGCTAGGGGAATCATAAAGGATGCTGTAGTTCTGCAGCTGTCCGTCATGTGTCATGTTGTAGAATCCTTGTGCAAGATGGTCATAGTAAAGATCGAGGTCATACTCCCAAATCCGGTAGAAGAGGGAGTAAGTTGCCAATGAGTAGTTCCCAACCGACTTCCTTTCAGGTGCAGCGGTGATGTTGTTGGCAGTGACAGTCGCTTTGAATAGTGTCCACCCTGGTTCCTGATAGCTGGAGAGATCGATTAGCTCCGTATGCGCGTTCAAATCAACAAAGGAGTTCAGGAGCAGCACAGATTGCCCGTCTATCACCCTACTCAAGTAAAGGACTGATTGAGTGGGATTCCCGGCACCACCCTCAGACGCAACTCTAGCCTTCAAATCATCCAGCACGGCTTTTTGTTCATCTGATGCCGCTTCCTTCTGCATAATATCTGCCGCTGGGATCATGGCCAATATGATAGACAATGCGATGAATGCTGTCAACGCGGCTTTTCTCATTCTCTTCCCTCTATTGCGTAACAAAGGCCTATCTGACATCTATTTCGCATCCCGCTTTCTACCTTCTGCCGAAAATGAACCGAAGGCACATGCGATTAATCGTTCGCGACTCAGGAGGACGTCGTACGATTCGGCATCTATGAAGGCTCCTCGCAGATGCGTTCATAGCATCCTAACTCTCGGCATCTTGGGTATATCAATTAACTGCGGGTGTCGCCTTACTATTTTTCGGCACGCTCACCTGCTTCGTAGACAATGACCTTCTTACGTCCTGATTTTACCTCTGAGAAGCTTCGGTCGAGTTCTAGTATGTTCTTGACTAGCTTGCTAGCTCTTTGTGGTGGAATCCCAGATATTTCCGCGATCTCTGCACGGGTCAGCCCTTGGGGATTGGTGAAGATGAGCGCCTTGATACCTTCTGCTTCGCTACTGTCCGGTCCCACAATGACCCAATCAGTTTCGAACTTCTTGAGGGTGTTCGGCCAATCTAGGAGTTCGGTTTCATACTCCTTCTCGAACGCATCCACCAAAGAACGGAGCTCAGTCTTTGCAGCATCGTCTACCATCTCACTAGCAGCAAGTACGCCGATTAGTCGCTTTCCAGCATAGAAGTAGAGTTCTAGACCGTGAATGCCAACTGAGGATTCCGAATCCTCAACTAGCTCAAGCGCCCCGACTAGCTCCTCTTGAGCCAAGAAACTGATGGCTCTGACTTGATATGCTTCGGGACTAGATTCCAGTGCCCGCACAAGTATGTGTTTTCTGTCACCGAAGCTGAACACAGTACAGAATTCCGCTTTGACATAGAATGCAAGCTGCTGTAGTATCGAGGTAACGTTTCGAACTCTCGCAGTAGGCTTTCTTCTACGCGACCTTAGAGTCACACCGCCTATGGCCGCTACGGATACAACGACAATCATAAGCTGAACAAGGGGGTCGCCAAGCAGTCCAAAGAGAGGATTGCCTTCCACCTGATTGACTGTTACAATCTGGGCATCGCTATGAGCGGCCCAAGCAGTTCGTGAGGCGATGGTTGCCGCTTGCACTTCAACTTGAGCGGCTCCCTGAGGAAGCTCGAAGCCTACTTGGGCTATTCCCTCGCTACCAGTTACCCCTGTCATTGTTATGTCGTACGGGACTCCATCACGAGGAGTCACAGTGAACACGAATCTAACTTCTATTCCTGATACAGGAGTTCCCGAATCGGTTACGGTGGCTGTCACCACAATGTCTTCGCCCTCTGTTCCCTCATCGGCACTCAATGCAATAGCCAACAAGTAGTTAGTCTTATCATGGATGAAGAGCGTGGCGTTTTGTGAGGCATCAACACAGTCTATCGCAGTGGCAAAGAATGTGATGTCGTATTCGCCTATCGGAATTGACGTTCTCAGCCAAATCTCAACAGTGTACATCTGAGTAGTGGCCTCGAATTCCATGGAGTAGTTTGAACCTCTGAACTTCATCTCCAAACTGGCCCAAGACACTGGACGGCTGTTGTGCGTGTCATTGAGGTAAGCAGACACAACGACAGTTTCGTTTGTGTATTCATTTATGCTACTATCAACAATCAGGGACGTTGGGATGGGCAAGAGCTCCAGTGTGAGCTCCTCATGTACATCCTCGTGCCCGGTCTTTGTCAAAGTGAAGCTCAGAGTATGGTTGCCAATATGCAGACTCGTGTCGGGAAGAACACTGACTCTACCAACTCCCTGATTCATGAGTGAATAGGCATCTGGCCACACCACATCCAGCACACCCACATCTATGAGTGAGGACTTTCTAGCATCGAAGTACGATACTTCTAGTGCAATGGTGCTGTTGACATAGTTCGAAGTCAGGCCGGTGATATTGACATAAGTCGGAATCGGGATGACTTCCATGAAGAACTCATCCATGAGTGAATAGAACCCATATGCCGAAAGATTGGACACGCAACGAAACAGGCCAATTCCAGGGGTCGTTCCATCGATCGTAGATTCCCAATGGTCTGCATTCCAAGTGTAGGCATGCGGAGTCCCGTTGATTGTGAGCAAGTACGTTGCTCCGGGGATGTAGCTCCCATTCATCATCGTATACGACACATTCAGATTCAGGAATTCGTCGTAGTAGATCGTTGTGTTGGTATAGTCCAACTGAATATTGGCCGCCGCGAGAGTCACGTTCAACGTTGCGAACACAGTTGTGGTTCTAACAGCGAATCGTGCGACCGTGACGTTGATTGAGTACACGCCAATTGGTATGTATTGCCCTAGATCCATGAAGTACTCTCCATCACCAAGATGGATTGCCATTTCTGTGCTCCCTGCCATGGTGAACCAGACTGTGGCATCAATCAATGGTGCGCTATCCGATGTGTTGACCCCAATCGTCAACACGACTGGAGTGATGTAGTCAACTTGAAGCAGTATCCATGAAGGCGTAAGGATTGGGATGTCCTCTTCAACAGTAAGAATCCGCCATGAAACACCCGGCTCGTACCCAGTCTTGTTGGCGTTTACAGTCACATTCCAGACACCAAGTCCTATGTCCGCAGCGGCTAGTGCGAGATGCCACTTCTCGTCGGTGGAATTGTAGATGAGATACTGAAGTCTAGTGCCATTCAGTGTAAGTGTCACATTGGCCCCTAGAATCGGTTGGTAGTCTTGCGTGTAGGTGACGGAGAATCCCACATTCTCAACGTAGCTGACCGACGGCCCGAAGGGATTCACAAAGAACGTGTTCCGAGCGGCTGTTATGTTTACGCCGGCACGAACTGCAGACTGACTTTGGTATACGGGCTCCCATGCGCTTATCGTGGCGTCAAAGACCCCAATCCCTATGTCGGAACCAGCGAGAGACACCTCCCAGGACCCTGCTACGTAGGTGAGGTTGAAGGTGCGCCCATTTATCGTGACATTCACGAAGGCGCTGAGCGGCACATCGCCGCCGTAGTACGTGTAGTCCACTGTCAGATTGAGGTACTCAGTGTATTCGATGGTGACGTTGGCAGGATTCCAATTGTATGAGAGTGCCGTAGCCACTGGATTCACGGTGAGAATTGAAGTGTCACTCTGATTCTGATAACCGTAGGCCCAAGCCTGAATTAACATAGTATGGGGGCCAAGACCTAGAGATGCGCTTGTTAGATTCGCAATCCAGTGAACACCTGAGCTATTGAGTTGAAGTACAGTGGTCCCGTCGATGGTGAGGTTGATCGAACCCGTCGCCTGAATGTCTCCAGTCGGCACCCACATCCCGCTCGAACTTAGAGCATAGTAGACGCTGAGATTGAATCCCCCTAGGTAATCAGCAGAGCTCGAACTCCAGTCTACTGCCATGTATGTGCTTGCAGCAATGATTGAGAAGGCTATCGTATCATTATAACCCGGTTCATATCCGTACTTGCTCACGTTTGCGATGACGAAGTGATACCCTAGGTCAAATCTCTTGTCGAGTAGGATCCTGTACGTTCCACCTGTCCCGAGTAGGGTTTCCTCTGAACCATTCACCCAGACCAGTTTCTGAGTTGCTTGGCCGATGAGAGCCCCGCGAGAGTCAAGATAGTCAAGGAAGAGGAGCCTCGTTTCGGTCCACTCGAACTCCACCCAAGACCAATCACCAGTGAGTGTGGTCGGTTCGGGGCGCACATGCAATGAGGTTGATGCAGTCTGATTTGCGTAGCCGAATCTCCACGCTTCGATGATTGGTGTGAATGACCCCAGACCCGGCTGAGCATCACTTCCATTGAACATGATTTGATACATGCTTAGACTATCATTCCAAAGAAGATTCCATGTGTCAGACTCGATCGTAACGTTGACTTGTGCTCCCTCAATTGGTGTTCCGTTGCTCATAGAGTAGTTCGCGTAAAGCAGAGTCTGCTCGATATACGTTACGTTGTTCTGATACGTGACGTGCCATACGAGGGCGATTAGCGTCGGCTCTACTTGTATTGTCAATGAAGTAGCATCAGAGTTGTTTGCATATCCCCACTTGGATGCTTGAAGGTTCAGGGTATGGATTCCTAAACCTGGAGGAGAGTCCGTACCATTGAACTGCAGCTGATAGAGGCCCAGTGTGTCATTCCACCTCAGTGTCCAGAAATCTCCACCTATCGTCACATTCACATTGGCCCCATCAATAGAAGTCCCATTTCCAATCGAGTAGTTGATGTAGATAATAGTACTCTGGACATAGGTGATATCGTTGCCATTCTCAAGGTCCCACGATACTGAAATCAGAGTAGGCTCGACCTCAATCGTCAGGGTTTGTGTGTTGTCGACGGCTGTCGTGTACCCAGATTTAACGGCCCTAACAATCAGATTATGTATACCCAAGCTTGGGGGAGAGTCCGTTCCATTGAATTGGAGTTGATAGACTCGCATGCTAACGTTCCAGACTAGATCCCAGAATTCTTCTCCGATGACTGCTTCCACGGTCGCCCCTAGTATGACCGTGCCATTGCTCGTTGTGAAGTTGGCATAAACCGTGGTATGGGATAAGTAGGTGATCGTGTTACTTGGCGCCCACTGTACATCCAGGTTCGTAGGCTCAGTCCTCATATCAAGTGTCTGTGTATCTTCAATCTGAACACTGTATCCGTATTTCCATGCGGTTACGTTGAGATTGTGGACACCTAGCCCTGGGGGATTGTCTGATCCATTGAATCTTATTCTATACGTTCCGTCCGATTCGTACCACAGGAGCTCCCAGGTGTCCAGACCTATTGTAACGTTCACTGTAGCTCCCGGAATCGGCGTATTGCTAGCGAGGGAGTAGTCTACGATTAGAACCGTGTTCTGCACATAGGTGATGATCTGGCCGTCTGACCAGCTGACCCCTATGGCGGTAGGTTCAAAGCCAATCGTAAGTGTCTGAGTGGTATCAGTACTTCTCGTGAAGTTGGCACGCCATGCCAATACCAAGAAACTGTGTGAGCCGAATCCTGGAAGCGAATCGGTTCCGTTGAATTGAATCGTGTACTGTTCCAGCACAGGGTTCCAATGCAGGTCCCAAGTCTGTCCGCCAATCGTCACATTCACAATTGCATCAGAGATGGGCGTCGTGTTGCTCATCCTGTAAGAAACACGGAATTCCGTTTCCTGCAGGTAGGAAATGTCATTCTGATGAGGCAGACTCCAAGAACCAAGGAGTGATGTTATGTCTTCATGGATCGTCAGTTCCTCATCAGTGTTGAGAACGTCTTCGAATCCGTATCTCCAAGCTAGTACAGAAAGACCGTAAGTGCCTATGTCCAGCTGAGGGTCAGATTCGTTGAAGCGAATCTGATAGGCTGCGGCGGATTCGTTCCATCTCAATGAAAGAATTCTGGCATTGAATGTGACATTCACAATGGCATTCCTGATGATGCTGCTATTGCTTGTCATGTCATAGTAGACCGAAAGGACGGTGTAACCGATGTAGCTGATGTTTTTGCCCTCGGACCAAGCAAAGGAGATAGTGGTGGATTCCAGATCAATCGCGAGCGTTTCCGAAGTATCAGACTGGTTCGCGTAACCTAGTTTCCATGCAGACACTCCTAGACCGTGTGAACCAAAACCCGGGTTGACGTCTGTACCATTGAAGTTCATCTTGTAATCCTGATCGACGATGTCCCATCTGAGGGTCCAAGTCGTACCTCCAATGGTCACATTCACAGTTGCACCGTCTATCCTCATTCCTCCCTCTGTAGCATACACTACGGATAGCGTTGCGGACTGTACATATGTGATTGAAGACGAAGGTGACCAACTTACACTAAGCGTGGTTGGCTCTTTCCTCACGATTAGCTGCTGGCCGGTGTCAGTCTTGTTCACAAATCCGAATCTCCAAGCCTTGACAGTCAGGCCATGAATGCCGAACCCTGGTGGGTCGTCCATGCCCGTGAATACCTTCTCATAGACTCCGAGAGTTTCATTCCAGGACATCGACCATGATTGACCACCAATTGTGACATTGACCACAGCATTTCGAACGGCGCTCCCGTTCCCAATTGTATAATTGGCATAGAGACTCGTCTGTTGCAAGTAGCTGACATTGTTCAGATTTGGCTGCGCCCATGACAGCACGATGTAAGTAGGTTCGTCTGTGATTGAGAGGATTTCTGAAGAGTCGGTCTTCCCCATGTAGCCATGCTTCCAAGCCTGAATGACTAGATTATGCGTACCTAGGCCAGTTTCCAAGTCTGTACCGTTGAACATAATCTCATAGGCCATTGATGTATCATTCCAAGTCAGATCCCAAGTGGTCAAACCAATCGTCACGTTCACTGAAGCCTGCGGAATGGCAGTGGTGTTACTCATCAGGTATTCCACGGAGAGGATGGTGTGATTTAGATACGTGATGCTGTTGCTGTCAGTCCACGTAACTTGGAGAAGTGTAGGTTCTCGAGTTAGGGTGAGTGTTTGAGAGGTGTCTGACTGAGGTTGATGGCCTGGACTCCATGCCTGTACTGATAAGGAATGAGTTCCGAATCCAGGAGGTACATCATTCCCCCTGAATGTAGTTCTGTATGTTTCAGTCGCGGGGTCCCACGTCAGGGTACGTATTCCACCTGGGAATGTTACGTTTACAGTGGCATCTGAGATGTTCAGCCCGTTACTTCTTCTATAAATGACAATGAAATCGGTGTTTTCTACAAACGTTATGTTAGAGCCTTCCGACCAGAATGTGGTAAGTGCCTGAGTTTCATGAATCAGAATGACTTCGATGATAGTACTACGATTCTCGAAAGCAAATCCCTCTCCATAGATGAAGAGATCGTATACTCCCGGACTCATACCAGATGTATCAACAGTTTCTGTCCAAGTTCCATTGGAATGATCAAACATTGAAGCGTTTACGACGGCATCAAAAGAATAGGTGACCGAGGCAACCGAGCCGTTAAGTCCACTTGGAGTGAACGTGTCGTTGAAGAAGGCACCGATGTCGAAACTGCTGTCCGTGAAAGAACTAATCGTCGCCCTTGCCGCTGTCAGTTCGGTTGGATAGAAGATGACCAGACCCCTTGTTAGATATCCTGCTTCAGTACCGTTGGACCAGTAAATCTGGAGCGTGTAGACGCCGTTACCTGAACTCTTTGACTGAATGTCCCATTGATGCTGAGCCACTCCTCCAGACACTAGTGACTCCTCAGTGTGAACGGTGGAGCCTTGAAAGATGACACTGAGATTTGCATCTCCAGTCGAAGCAGGAACAGATGTAGGACTCTCAATTGTGGAGTTCACATCCAATGATACGTCCACTCTTGCTTTGTCTTCAATCACACTACTATCGCTGCTGTCATAGAGGGAGGTGGAACTGACGTAATTCGGAGCGGAACACACAAGCGTCCAAGTGTCATTGGCTAGTTGAGTGCATGTAACAGCTGTTCCGACCTGGGTGAAGTGGTCATAACTATCAGAGGGGTTTGTCATATTGTAAAGGCCGGTTGCAGTCCAATCTGGCTGAACTGAAAGATTCAATCCCCTTTCAACGATTCCTGTCGTACCAGGATAGGAGAGAAGGCTCGTGGCGTTCCAGTATATACTCCCACCAGATGATTCGGCTGACCAGACGACGGTAGATGTCACGTTCCTCTCATAGTGGAACGTCAAGTCACAGTTCACAAAGACAGATTGGTTGGACCTGAATGAAACTGACGTAACATTCATACTGGAGCTGAAGACCCAGTTGCTCCCTGTCAAGTCGGTTGAGTTTCCCCTAATGTGAGTGACCTGTGGATTGTCGTATGTCAATGCCTGATTGGAGCTGGTATTCCATGGTCTATAGGTGTAGTTGACCAAAGCCTCAAAGGGACGTTCCTCCCAATAAGGAGGTCCACTTGTTTTCCGCCTGAATGTACTATGTACTCCGCTGCCAGATTCACAATGCCAACGGATATTGGGGTATTCACCAGCAGATTCCTGCAGAAGGCTACCGTTGATTACCGCAAAGTAGACTTTGCCGGCTGTTAGAATTGCAGTCTGATTGACAGTCACCCATGTTGCACTGGTTCCAACGTCAGATAGCTCAACTCCCGATGTGATACTTGTAGAACCATTAGAGTAATCACTACGTACTTCGAGGTATGCATGATTCTGGTTTCCTGGGTCGTAGCTGGGTGAGTCATACAGGATACTGAAGTTCTGCAGCTCTCCGTCGTGAGACATGTTGTAGAATCCCTGTGCTAAATGGTCGTAGTAAAGGTCTAGGTCATACTCCCAGACTCTGTAGAAGTTGGAGTATGTTGCCAACGAGTAGTTACCAACCAACATCCTCTCAGGTGCAGCGGTAATGTTCTCGACATTGATAATGACCTCGTACAGAGTCCATCCGGGAATTTGGTGTTCCAGAAGGTCAAGCAATGTAGAGTGATCCGTTGTGTTGGCGTAAGTGTTGAGAATCTGAATCTGATGTCCCAGAGACTCCCGAGTCATGAACATTGCCGACGAGAGGTCGTTTCCCGAACCGTCAACTCCCGCCATGACTGGGAAGTGAGATGGACGAGTTGCCGGAGTAAGTTCCAGTGCAGTGGTTCTTTGAAGGTTCGTCGGAAGGACAGCAGGCATCAGCATAATCAGTATCAGCACAGTCACAGCAAACAACCTCCGTCCTATTCTTCGCCGAAACGAGTTGTCGCTGGACCTGTACACAGAAGGCCTCCATTCGGTGACTTGGCAACGTTTGGATGCCATTCCATCATTTATAGATTGGTCTGGAATGGAAGAGCATCCATGGCCTAGCTTGGACCAAGTATATAATAAACTGTCTCAGGTTGAACACTCTCGATTTTCCGAGCTTCTTCTCTATGTATAGTAGGCAGGACCCGTGTCTGTCGACTCCTGAGGCGGCTTCATTCCGTGCCCAGTTATCTCATTCAGCAGTGCTATGGCCATGTCCACAGTGCTATGTACCTTGATCATTGCCTGCCAGAGTCTATCTTCGCTGAACCCATCATCGTAGACTCTCTCTGACACTACAAACCCTGGCCCGGGTGGTTTTGGCCCCGGCTGTCCAGGTCTTGGTTGGACAAACCCCAGAGTGACTCCTTGTGAGAAGCTATACTTCACAGCCTGCATCTGGAAATCGCGCATCTTCTCTTCGTTCAAGACCTTGAGGTGCTCTGGCGACACCATGACCTGTGACTCAATCTGTATGAAGTTCTGCTCGTTTGGTCTGACGACATTGAAAAAGAATCGTCTGAACTTCACTTTGAAGAGAAACTCGGCACGTGGATTTGAGATACTCTCGAGTTTTGAGCCCTCTCTAGAGAGCCAAGCCTTGACCGCCTTCTTAATCCTCTTTGAGGGCTTTTCTGCCATCTACATTCTCTCCGACTTGCGTTCCCAGTCTACAACACTCACTTAATGCTTGTGATGAACCGAATCTATTCCTTGAACCATTCTACTTCTTCGTACCCTGAGGGTGCTCTGTCAGCATAGCATGTTATCTGCTCTCTCACAAACTCTATCATGTCTGTGTGTGCCACCGTCGTGAAGATCTGCCGCTCAGAGTTCATACGAGTAAGCCTGACCCCCCATGGATCAACGACTTGGCTGTGGCCAAAGTACATCTTGTTGTCAAAGGCCACGCCCACTCTGTTGGCCGCGGCTACGAAGAGCTGATTTTCGATAGCACGGGCCAGGACAAGGTTGTCCCAGTGAGCTGCTCTGGGATCTGGAAATGCGGCCGGAATTAGAACCAACTCTGCTCCCTCAAGGGCTAGCTTTCTTGTTACCTCGGGGAACCTGATGTCGTAGCAGATCTCGACACCTACCTTGATTCCAGGTAGATCAAAGAGTACAATCTTCTTTCCTCCATCGAAGACATCTCGCTCGGATTGGAAGGGATGCATCTTCCTATAGGTTCCTAGAGTCTTGCCTTCAGGTGTAGCCAATGTGAGAGTGTTGTAGAACTTCGATTCTGTGCTCTCTAGCCCTGTCCCTACGACATAGGCAGAGTGCTCCTCTGCGATGGACTCAATGAACTGACTAGTGGGGCCCGGCACTCCCGGCCCCTTGGTCTTGTAGTCATCGTACCTGAATCCTATGGCAAAGAGCTCGGGTAGAACAATGAACTCCACGTCGGTATCGCTGGAGTGGTTCTGGAGCAAGCCTCTTACCCAGTTGAAGTTCTCCTCCCTGTTGCCCTCTACGCATGGCATCTGTACGAGGGTCACTTGGAACTGCACACTTCACACCTGTGTCAATCCTTCACGCACACTGCCACAACCTGCAGTGCCTCTTAAGCGTTGGTTCTTTGGCGGATGCTCAAGACAATGAGAACATGGATTGAGGTTCTTAGATACATCATAATCCTAATATGACCGCTCGCAGACAGGGTCTTGCTGGCCTCCAACGGACGTGTGTCACTTGGTAAACGAAATCAATACCGAACCGAAGAGCAGGGCTGAGATGCCAAAGACATCTTACTCCAAGCCCACTATCGGGGCCACAGGAAAGACAGGCAGTTGGCGCATCTTCTCTCCTAAGATTGACTATGAGAATTGCAATAAGTGTCGTACTTGCTGGCTACATTGCCCCGAGGCTGTCATATCCATCGATGAGGAGGATTTCCCTCGAATCGACTACGACTACTGCAAAGGTTGCGGCATCTGTTCCCAAGTCTGTCCGCCGAAGTGCATTGAGATGGTCAGGGCAGGAGAGGAGGGTGACTGATGAAGACGGAACTAATGAGTGCAAACTATGCAGCGGCCCGCGCCGTTGTATCTGCTCGGGTCGAAGTCGTTGCCGCATACCCTATCACACCCGCTACAACGGTGCCAGAGCAGGTTGCGCTGCTATATGAGGATGGAGTATACAAGGGTGAGTTCATTCGTGTAGAGTCAGAGCACTCAGCCATCTTTGCATGTGTTGGAGCCAGTTCGACAGGTGCGAGGACGTTCACTGCGACCTCTTCGAACGGCCTTCTTCTGATGGCCGAAGGAATTCACTGGGCCGCCGCTGCAAGGCTCCCCATTGTTGTGAACAATATCAACCGGTCTGTTTCACCAAGCTGGAACATCCATGTCACTCACGACGACTCTATGAGCTTCCGTGATGCTGGTTGGATCCAGTTCTATGCTTCAAGCGTTGATGAGATGTATCATACTGTCATCCAAGCTTTCAAGCTGGGCGAGGATGAGCGAGTCCTGATGCCTGTGATGGTCAACACAGACGGATTCGTGCTAAGCCACACGCTGTCAACATTCGATTATCTGGAACCAGAAGAGGTTGACAAGTTCCTGCCTGCATACGAGCCACCACATTGGAAGATGGACCCTGAGAACCCAGTTTCCCATGGGAACATAGTCTTTCCAGAATACTACCAAGAATTCCGATACGCCATGCATGAAGGCCTTCTCAACGTGCACAAGGTATTCGAAGAGGTAGAGCGCGACTACAAGAAGATCTTCGGGAAATACTTTGGAGGACCAATTGACTGCTACAAGTGTGATGATGCCGATGTCATCTTCACTTCTCAGGGGTCAATGGGTGCAGAAGCCAAAGATGCCATCGACGAATTGAGAGATGAGGGGTACAAAGTAGGCAACGCAAGAATGCGTATGATTCGCCCATTCCCAGTTGACAAGATGCGCGAATTGGGTTCAAGGGTCAAGGGTATTGCTGCATTTGACAGAGGCGTGTCGTATGGCTTCGGAGGCCATGTTGTGAATGACATCAGAGCCTCGCTCTACCCGACAGAATATCGCCCCTTAATCAAGAGCTACATTGGTGGCCTAGGTGGCCGCGATGTCACCGTTGATGACATCAAACAGATTGTCTTGGACACAGTTGGTGCCGTTGAGAGCGGTGAGCTAGGTCCTGAAGAAACCTGGCATGACCTTTTGGAGTGATGAGAATGGTAACTACGAAGGAACTACCACTGAAGGAATATGTGCTGAAGGGCAATGCCGCTTGTGCGGGCTGCCAAGACATGGTCGCTCTCAGACACGCTCACAAGGCTCTAGAAGGTGATGTGATTCAGGTCGTTCCGGCATGTTGTACAAGTGTCGTACAATCACTCTGGCCCAAGTCAGGCCTAGGTATCCCTGTCCTAAACACGGCCTTTCCGGCGGCAGCAGCGACTGCATCAGGAGTGAAGGCTGCTCTGAAGGCGAAGGGAAACGACCATACTCAGGTCATGGTATGGGCTGGAGATGGCGGCACCTTTGACATCGGCATACAGGCTCTCAGCGGAGCCCTAGAGCGGAGAACAGACTTCCTCTATGTCTGCTACAACAACCAAGTCTACAGCAATACTGGAACTCAGCGGTCGGGAGCCACTCCCCTTCATGCGCAGACTACCACGACTTGGTATGGCAAGACTGAGCCCGAGAAGATGCTGGACCTCATCGTTGCAGCTCATGAACCAGTCTACCAGTTCACGGCAAACTCCTCCTATCCCAGAGATCTCTACGACAAAATCAAGAAGGCAAAGGAATTCGAGGGGCCAAAGTTCGGCCACATCTTCCTTCCATGTCCTCAAGCATGGAACTACCCTGTGGAGAAGGGTGTAGAAATCGGGAAGCTGGCAGTCGAAACCGGATATTGGATCATGTGGGAACGTATAGGCGATGAGTTCATTCTCGGCAGGCACAGCAAGAGATACCAAGACCCTGAGAAGAGGAAGCCAATCGAGGAATTCCTTAAGATGCAGGGGCGATTCTCAATGCTCTTCAAGCCGAAGCGAAATGAGGCCAAGATAAAAGAGCTCCAAGATTACGTCCAGCACCGATGGGACCTTGTCATGAAGACCTTCACGTAGAGGCCATTAGTCATCTCAACCGCTTTTTCTTCGGATGAAGACGAAACCACCTGTCATGACTACAGCTGCAACACCGATGCCTCCGAGTGCAACGGTTGTGAAGGGGATGTTATACTCGTGAGGGTCTGTGCCAGAGAGATACTCCTGTAGGTTCGTCATGGCGTCTCCATCCGGATCCAGGGATGAATCGTCAGTGAGTGGGTCCAGACCGTTCTGGACCTCCCAGTGGTCCGGCATTGAGTCTGAGTCAGTATCATTGAGGTTTGGATCTGTCCCCAAAAGGAACTCCTGCAGGTTACTGAGCATGTCTTCATCAGGATCCAGCTCAGCGTCATCGGAGAGTGGATCCAGTCCGTTCTCAATCTCCCACGCATCTGTCATTGTATCTTCGTCAGAGTCTGGGTCATTCTCGTCAGTTCCATAAATCAT
>SMTZ1_10018345_pt1 | contig 18917 bp, 13 predicted proteins | sample DeeMarSWOR136_30_FD_25667 | JGI IMG/M metagenome (IMG submission 25667)
TCCTGATGGTCACAGAGTCGGAAAAAGCTGCTCCCCTCTCCTTGTGCATATGCCTGGTCCTGTCCTTGAACTTTTCTTCGAGATTCCTTGTTTTGGATTTCTTAGCGCTTGCTCGTGGTCTCAGATCATAAAGGAGCCTGAAACCGATGTATGCCAGCACACACCCGACGAAGAACTTGAAATTCTTGGGGTCAGGAAGATACTTGATCCTCAAGATCGCGCCGATGAATACACCCGGCAATGTGCCCCCGATAATGACCCAAGCCAAAGGCCATGCCATCCTACCCTCCTTGATGAATCGATAGACGCCGCTCGGAATGGCAACAATATTATAGACCAGGTTCGTGGGGCTGACCGCAGGGCTCGTGAACCCCAAAATACTGACCTGAAAGGGCAGGAGCAAGAAGGCGCCGGATACCCCTCCCATGGAGGTGAAAAAGGACACGGCAAATGCCACAAGCAAGGGAATGGCTGGTGAAACCTCAATCCCTGATACCGGAAAATACATTAAACCCTCAAGCGAAAGAATAAAGCCAGAAAAGTCGGAATGGTAATCTGATTTCCTACGCCTAGCCGTTTGCTAAAAGAATGCTCTAGCTCTGGAAGTAAGAGCAAAAGGAGTACCAAGAATGATGGAAAGTCACAAAGGGTTCTAATATGTTGAATTTTATATTGAAGTCCTAAATTAAGGTGAGATTGTGTTTCCCGAGTTGAGTGCTTCTGTGTGTCGGGGATCTTTACAAGTTGTAAAATGAGTAAATTCTGAGTGCCGAAGATCCAATGTGGCCGCCAGCTTGTCTCAGCCAAGCCGAGCATCGCCGAGCATCACGAATGGCGGGTGACCAAAAGAGTGGGTAATAGCCCCCATGTTTATTTGCCCTTTTGGTTACTAACCTCCAAAAAATGGTGATTTGAAGGTCTCCCAAATAAGACTTTCGCTTGGGCCTCTTGTCTTGAAGTTCCTCTCCTTTGGCTGCTGAATCAGGTGTGTGGACCAAGACCCATTCTACTATCGACTTGGAACGGTAGCAGAAAAGTCCTAACCGCAACACGGACCAGCCGCTAGGGAAAACTTTTCAAGCATGGCCTTAGTTTTGCTCTTCATCTTTATGTTCTTTTGGCGTCTCATAAGTCACTGGACTCTGCGCTTTGTAGCCTTTCTCTGACGCATAGTAACCTATGGCGGCGCCTGCACCTGCCGCGGCAACATACCAGCATCCTGAAAGAGCAGGTAGAAGCAATAGCAAAACAATCAATCCGAAAGTCTTTACTCTCATAACTTTACTTTCTCCTCTTCTCTGGAGTTCTGGTTTTCATTATCGCACCGGTTCCAGCCACGAGTCAAGAAGAAATACCACATATCGTGGTTGAAGGCGCAAAAGCCACAATATAATGGGTAGAACGCGGCGCCAATTTTGGAGGGGATGTTGTTCATCAAGGGGGACGCCGGTAAAAAAGTGAGTTGACAGGGGATCTTTTGCCTAAGGGTGAGCAGCAGATGTAGGTATGGAGTCTTTCTTTGCTTTGGGCGGTTAAGGAGTTGGGCATATTACTAGAGGACTGGCCGCGCAATTGGAAATAAGCCCTCCTGCCGCCGGGTAGTGTGTTGAAAGGGGAGAGCCCTTCGCCCGCGAAGACGAGTAGCGGCTCATCGTACAATTTCTTACTTTCTTACCAGCGTCCCTTACTATTTCCCCGATGTTATCTCTATGTCCGTAAACAGGTTAATAAATAGTCCTGCAAAAGGAGACGTAAATACATTACCGGCTCCAAGGTTAAAACCTCTGCTGGCGCCGTCACTGTTGGCAAGGAGGATCATGGTCAGCTCTTTTGCTGGTATCTTCAATATCAACGATGAATAGGCTTCAGGCGCATGCCCGTAATGCCAGACTATCTTCATGCCTTTATATTCCTGCACAAACCAGCCTAATCCATATGGCAGACATTTCCCGCTGTTGGAGATAGTCGGTGTAACCATGGTTTCTTTGGACTCCTTTGATATGATCGCATCTTGATCCATGGCCACATCAAACTTCGCTAAATCGATTACTGTCGACACCATGCCCGCCGAGGCGGATAGGCTAAATGGGGGAATTTTTGATGGAACAAAGCCGCCAAAGATACCAATTCGATAATATTTTGCCCGCTGCGTTAGGGTTTGGTTGCGATGTTTTTCGTTAATACTCGGAACAGTCCTCGTCATATCCAGTGGAGCTATGATCTTTTCAACGAGCAATTCATCATAATCCTTACCGGAAACTTCCTCAGCAACATTGGATAGGAATGTATACAAGAATCCATTATACTTATATCTATCACCAGGTTTGCCCTGCGATGTGTGGGTAAGATGATGCCTCACTGCAATTTTCTCGGTATGGCATCGATAATCCCATAATAAGCTTCCATAGCGCCACGCGAGTTTTTTTATTTTTTTACAAAGATCCGCGTATCCCTGTGCTGTATGCTCGCCATATTGAAAATAGGAGTCTTTCAATACGTCTGCCATCGTATCATCAAGGTTTAACCGACCCTGCTCAACGAGAGTCATTAAAACGGTCGCACCGAATGGCTTGGTTAATGATGCAATATTGTAAGGTGTGTTTTCGGTAGCTGATATCTGATTCTCAATATCCGCGTAGCCAAAGCCTTTTGCAAAAACAATCTCTTGTTTTTCTAAGACTGCTACCGACATACCGGGGATACGCAACTTCTTGCGCAGATCTTCGAGGTCTTGTTCAAATACTTGAAGCGGATCTGAAATTTCCGGTTGCGTCGGAACAATCACTGCAGGTGCTGCACAAGCCGCTAAAAGGCTCCCTATGATCAAAAATCTGACCTGTAATATCCAGCGGGAAAGGGATTTAGTCACCGCAAGATCTCCATTTCAGCGATTATTTCTCTTTCATCTCATGGAATGGCTCAAACCAATATAGAGGCATAAATCAAAAGAAAATCCTTTTTATATGTTTTCAAGAGTGCCGGAACGTGCCAAACAAGGTGCCTGTGGGATCAAAAAGTTTAATGGTGTTGCCGTCTTGAACGATGAGAAAAAATGCTCTGATACCTAAGATCTTGAAATAGAATCTGTCACCGGAAATCCACCATTTTCCCTTAAATTGCAATTCCTTGGTGGCAGAAAGGGATAGTGCGCCGCCCTTAGCGCAGGAAATGGCAAGTGACTCGCCTGCGGGGAATATAGCGTTGTTAGGGCTAACCCATCGGGTGCCTTCTTTTAGAAGCTGTTTCAAGTCGTCTGCGTTAAGTCTCACACCTGTTGCTGCTTCAATGGACGGGTCTTCGCCAATGTCCGTTTCGCCGGCCGCTGAAAGGATGAGCCACAACAGCCTCCCGATATGGTGTCCCAACACTTGTCGCCCTGGTGAGTCCGTGTTGACCCGATGAACGACGACCAATTTCCTATAGGGTAGCACGAAGACCCTGTGACCACCCCAGCCAGCGGCATAGTAGCTGTGCTCTTTGATGCTTACATTAGCGAGCAAGCCCCTCTTAGCGCCAGTCCACCACATATATCCGTAGCCACCGTCAATTCCCCTTTCTGAATAACTGGCAGTGCTTTCCCGAACCCAGTCAGAAGATATAATCTGCTCTTTTCGCCACCGACCTTCACGTAAGAACAAGAGACCAAACCGGGCAAGGTCCCTTGCACTCATGCGAAAGAGATAGTAGCGATGCATCGTGTGTGGGGCATCCCTATAATTAGCGCTGGTAAGATAGTCGCAGTTACTCACATCAAAATCTTCCATTTGAAGAGGATTGGCAATACGGCGGTCGAATTCTTCGAAAATCTTGCTTCCGGTTTCCTGCTCGAAAATCGTTCCGAGAGCATTGAAGTCCCAGTTGTTGTAATACCAGAAAGTCCCTGGGGCGTGGCTGCCGCGCTTGGGCCGCATGGCCTTCATATCGGCGGATTCCCCCAGCGCTGGATGATAAATGCCGGAGCGCGCCTTAATAAGATCACCGACCGTGGCCTGCTTTTCGATTGGAGATAGTGAAGGCTCATAATCGTCAATGCCAAGCTGTGCCATTGTCTTGGTTAGATCGATATTGCCCTCGTCCGAGTGGATACCTATCAGGCCGCTTAATAGACTTTTACGCATGGAGTGGCACTGGAAATTTTTCGTTATATCACCCCAAGCGTCAACCACAATTCCATCATCGACAATCATCACGGCATCCGAGCCAATCTTCTTTGCGTATTCCCGTGCCAAGAGAAGTTTCTCGGATGACCAACCCAGTTGTTCAGGGCTTTCTGCCTTTTGCCAATGCTCCCCTGGGTAAACAGCTTCCGCCATTCGGTCACAAGAAACCCACAGCGGTTTTGGCGCACAGCCAGGAAGGGATAGCCACAAGATACAAACTGGAATCAAATTTGCCAGGATGTGACGCCATGATAAACCCTTCAGTTTCGCATTTCTCGGATCACGCATGGATTTCTCCGTTTTGAGTTGAGGCAGGTTGGTCCTGGCTTTCTTGAGGAACCTGACTTTAGAAGGGATGATTTGTTTAGAAGGGATGATTTGACTCCTTTCCTAATGAAGCGCGGTCAGCTTCCGTTCAGCTCCTTTCACGCGACCTTCTGCCCCGCATTCTCTGAAGGTTTCTATTGCTTTATTTAGGTTTTCTCTAACTCCTCTCAAATCTCCTTTGTGCCGAAACAACTCGGCGTAGAGCTCGTAATCGCATCCCAATAGCCACATCGCACCATTCCTTTTGTCCGCCACCATAGCCTTCTCAATCCAGTTTTCGGCACTTCGAAGGTGAGCTTCATCCATTTTCAGTAGAATCTCCCCAATGTATCGTGCCATGAAACCTTCCAGAACTTCCCGCTTGTTGTTCAACACTTTAGATCTTTCGATGCAGACTTTAAACATCCTGACCCACGAGGGGAAAACCTTGCCCCGTTCTGTGAATATGGCAATGGCTTTTCTGTAGTAGTTCTCCGCTTTTTCGTAATCACCGGTATCAACATATAATTCAGCTAGCCAAAAGGATGCCCAGGCCCCCCAGGCAACCTGTGTTGTTTTTTGACAAAAATCCAAACCTTTCAGGAAGTAGCTTTCGGCTTTGTCAAACAGCCCTTTGTGATAGCAGGGTATACCATGACTTGTGTAGGCCATTCCTTCTACATATATGTCACCGGTCCGTCTGGCCAAATCCAATGCCTCCCTGCTGATTTGGTATGCAAGATCGATCTTTCCGTGGTAGTTATAGTTAAATGCGGTCATGGCGCCTTTTGTGAAAGACTCTGTGGTCAAGTTCTTCGCGGCTAGACTCGTATCTAAGGCCTTACGGAAATACTCAAGCGCTCTTTCGAATTCACAAATCCCGGACAGAGTAATACCCAGAAAATAATTCGGAAACCACTGAGTACCGAAATTCCTCATTTTCTCTGAAAGCGTCAGAGCATCTTTTAAGTATTCAAAGGCCCGAGGAAAGTCCTCGTCCACCCAGTAACAAGAGGTCCCCATGATCGTGTATATTTGGGGAAGTCGCCTTTTGTAGTCCAACTGAACTGCTACCTCAACAATGGCATCTACAGCCTGTCTTGCCTCAAAGAAGCGGTTCAAACTCAAATAGCAACTTGCGAGGAATGTTCTTGCATCAATGATCTTGCGCTGTGTCGCATCGGTCCGTGGGAGCGCCTGAAGACATTTCAGTCTTTTGTTTGCGTGTTCAATGGCGTCTAAGAACGAGGCGGCTTTCTGTGCCTTCTTTCCTGCCAGCTCTGAATACTCGGCACCTTTTTCATAATTCTCACTCGCCATGAAGTGCTCGGCCAGCACCCCATAGTATTCCTCGACACGATCTTTGAATAGCTCAACTATGGCATTCGCCACTTGCTCATGGAGTTTCCTCTTTCTCTGGTTCAACATCGATTCATAGACGACCTGACGGGTCAGGGCATGTTTGAAAACAGAAGTCACTTGGGGATATATTCCTCTCTCATAGAGAAGCTCTGAATCCCTTAAGACGGAGAGATTGGAGAGTAGTTCTTGTTCGGGAAGCCCCGTTACTTGCTTTATCAAATCATAGCTGAATTCCCTTTCGATGACTGACCCAATCTGAAGCAGCTCCTTTGGGCCCTCCGGTAGTGAGTCCACCCTGGCCATGATGACATCTTGGATTGTGGAAGGGATTGTCAGTATCTCTATGCTTTTTGCTAAACTGTATTTGTTGTCTGTCCTCTGAATGATCTTGAAGTCTTTTAGGGACTTAACAAACTCTTCAATGAAAAAAGGAACACCTTCTGTCTTTTCCAAAATCAAATCGGCAAGCTCTCTGTCCATTTCCTGTGTGCCCAGAATATGGGTCACCATGGCAAGAGTTTCCCGGTTGGAAAGTCTGTTTAAGTTCACTTGGCTGTGGTAGGATCTTCCGCCCCAAGTGTGAACAAACTCAGGTCGATAAGTGAATACCAGAAATACCCTTGCTCCTGATATGCTATCCAGCAGATCTTTCAGGGCTTCTTCAGAGCTCTTATCAATCCAGTGGAGATCCTCATAGGCCAAGATCAGGGGTCGGATTTCAGAACCCTTAAGGGCAATTCTTTTCAATAACTCAACAATTCTGTCTTTTCTTGCCTCGGGGCTCATAGGTATCTTATCGATACCACTGTCCTTAACTCCTAGAAGGTCCAGTAAATAAGGAAGAGTTGAAGCATCATCCGCTGCTAATATCCTCAGGCCATTTTTGACCTTATCCCTTATCTCCGAGTGTCCATCCTCTTCACGGATATCGAAATTCGCCTTCAAGATATCTATAACTGGATGATAGGCCACCCCCCTGCTGTAGGACAAGCACCTCCCCTCTAAAAAAGTGACATCTTCGTTGGCGACCGCTTTTCTGAACTCATACAAAAGCCTCGATTTGCCTAGGCCCGCCTCGGAGATAATAGAGATCGCTTGCCCTCTTCCTCCTCTGACACGCTCAAAAGCATCCAGCAAAAGGTCAAGTTCCCTCTGCCTTCCAACAAAAGGAGTCAGGCCCCGTTCAGCGCTGACATCGAACCTGGTCCTCCTGCTGCTGGGAGCGATCACTCTGTACACTTTGAGAGGTCCTTTCTTGCCTTTGACCTCTTTCTCCCCCAGGGCTTCAAACCGGAAAAACCCTTCAGTCCGTTTGAAGATATCTTCTGTCACATAAGTCGCTCCTGGCTCTGCCAAACCTTCCATCCTGGAGGCTAAGTTCACCGTCTCACCCACAGCCTTGAACTCAACCCTAAGATCATTTCCCAACGTGCCCACCACCACCGGCCCAGCATGAATTCCCACCCGCATTTTGAGTGGTCGTATAGCCTCTCTGTCCTCCTTCATTCTATCGCTGAACCTGGCCATCTCACGGTGAATAGCTATCGCAGCCCGGATCGCCCTTTGAGGAGCATCTTCCAGAGCAATGGGGGCTCCAAAAAGAGCCATAATCCCGTCACCGGTCATCTCATTGACCGTGCCTTCATAATCGTGAACCTTGTGAATCAAGATTTCATAAACCTGATCCATGACGCTGTAGGCTTCCTCAGGGCCAAGCCTCTCAGAGAGTTGACTATATCCCTCCATGTCACAGAACATCACCGTGACCTGCTTACGCTCACCCTCGATTTTATCTCTTTGGGCGAGGATCTTCTCGGTCAGGCCCTTTGGAAGATACCGCTGGATTTTGTCTATTTTCTCATCGAAGGACAGCTCTTTGGGGCTTGGTTCGGAGGGACTGGTTAAATTATGCCCACATTCGCCGCAGAATTTGTACTGAGGGGGGTTCTTAGCACCACAGCCAGGGCAGGTTTTTTCGAGTTTTATCCCACATTCACCACAGAACTTCTGGGTGTCAGGATTTTCTGTCTGACATTCAGGGCACTGCATCTAACGCCTCCCGGGGAGGTAAAGGGAAAAGACTATTTGTGGAATAGGGGTAGAATTTGCTCTATTAAGGAAGGAACCTAATAAAAATCTGCCTATCTGTCAATTTAACGTTCAATACTACTAACTGGTAGGCCTTTACACACGATTGGGGTTCAGATGGGGGTTAACCGAAAGGCATGGGATGCAGGCGAGCAGCCACTTGATCTGATATCACCTTAAAGTTAAACGTAGATTTAGATCTAATCACATCTCTTACCCTTGTTCTTTTTTTTGGCTTGGCGTTCAACTACCTAATTTGGGATAGCGGGGCAGTCGTCTTCCTTTAGTTGTCATGAGTCAGAATCTCAGCTATTCTCGATATTTCAGAAGAGAACTGCTCGTTCTCTATGGCAAGGGCGATCCTTTGACCCAAATCCATAAACAAAGTCTTCTCCTGGAATCGACATAAATGGCGCCGATGATTTGTGATCTCAAAACCATCGGCACACACAAGACGCACTCAATTTTCAATACTTCCAGGGTATCGACAAGTTCAGTATTTTCCTCTGTGCGAACATTGGAAATGACTATCGGGTTTCCGGTTTCAATGACTCGATTGGCAATACGCCGAGAGTAGCCCCGTGTCCTCTTACCACTGGGTTTATCCGATTTAGATATGACCTCGGTAATCTGCCTTGTGTGAGGATCGACCAGAATGAACGCCCCCCGCTCAATTCTTTTGAGGAGATCAAAGATCTGGCCGAGTATCTTTTCCAGAGTCTTCTTTGTCGGCAATCCCCGGGACAGGATATTGGAAACCTCATAGAGGAATTGCAATTTTTCCCGATCGGTTTCGGCTCGCTCCTCCGAAAGGGTACTGTCTTTCACGACAGCCTCTCGGCGCAGTTCCATGGTGTCCATGAAAGTGTTGGCTTTGTTGAGGTCCCCTTTGCCAATACACAGCAAGCACTTTCCAATGCCTATGGGCACCCCCTCTTCCACCTCTATTGGGTGACCAGGCTCTACGGAGACGCCATCAAGGAAGGTGCCGTTTCGGCTTTTCAAGTCCGTGATGAAATAATTATCCCCTTTGAGCATAATCCTCAAATGTTTGCGGGAAACGGTCTTTTCCTCTATCTGGATGTCGTTATCAAGAGACCTACCTACAAAACTGATACCCTCTCTGAGCTTGAAGGATCGGCCTTTTTCAGGTCCATTCAACAGGAATAGCTTGGCCATGAGTTGCGTCCTTTTCTGCTGATAAAGGAATTATTTTACAACAAAATCCCGCATTGAATCAAGTGTTACGCAAGCTTCGAGAAGCGGCGGAGGGGCGGGGCGAGTCGTTTTGACTCTTTTGAATCATTCCAAATTCATTTGCACAGAAATATGGTTCAACTTCCACGCACGCGAGTATGCCAAGCAAGGCATTCACGTGCTGGTTTGCCCGCGCGCCGCGCCGCATCCCTCCGTAGATAAATGGATTGCCGGTGGACGGACCGCCGCGGTAGTTTCAGGAGCGTTCTGTTTATCCTCTAATTTCAACGGCAGCGCAGGCGGAAAATGGGAATGGGGCGGTTGTGGTTGGATTTTTGAGCCCGAAGAGGGGGAGGTGTTGGGGACTACTTCACGTGAAAAGCCTTTCTTGACAATGAAGATTGACCTGAAGATCGCCGAAACAGCCAAGGAAACTTACCCGCGGTATGTGACTGACTGAATAACGCGAGGCTATTCGCCGTGGGAGCGATAACATGGCGTTCAATAGAATCGTGTAAAGATTTGGACCTCACCCCCCTGTCCGCCCAAGTCGGACCTCGAGACTGGGAGAACACAGAGAAGATCTTGCAGGCATGTTGAGCGAGTTTCCTGAAGGCCGTGCCCGAATTCTGTGGGAGTCTGGGAAGGTCTAGGGTGAAATCCTAAGAATGTATTCTGAGTTTTTCCACCGTCTTGGTCAATGACTCTAGGTCTTCAACATTCGTGGTCTCCACAGACGGATCTATATCTTTCAACATGTGGCATAGGACCTGCTTCGGCCCGATTTCTATGAAGAGATTCCCTTCATTGCCAATGGCTTTTTCCATGGAGTGTCTCCATTTGACCACGTGAAACACCTGCTCATAAAGCTCGCCCCTGATGTGAGTCGGGTCCACGATAACATCGGTGGAAACATTGGCGATAATGGGTTTTGCGGCCATGGAGATGTCGCACCTCTCCAGTTCCTTTCTCAACTTTTCAGCCGCGGGTTTCATCATCGGCGTATGAAAAGGGCCTTCCACGTTCAGCATCTTCACCACCGTTTCTTTTTTCCTGAGCTGCCTGGACATCTTCGCCAAACGGGATCTTAACCCGCCTACGACAATCTGTCTTTTCGTGTTGTTCAAGGTGATATGAACTTCGAAGGTTTTACACAGACTCTTTATTCTGTTGAAGTCCAACCCCCCATTGCGATCAATGATGGCCATCAGGCCCGCGTCCGGAAACTCTTCTCCAGATTCTGTCATGTATGTGGCCCTCTTTAGGACGAGCCTGAGACATGTTTCAAATTCTATGGCTCCTGATACGAGCAGAGCCGTATATTCTCCCAGACTATGTCCTGCGAGCAATGCTGTATTGCAAGCCACATTGTTCTCCTCACACGTCTCTTCAAAAGCCCTAAAGCAAGCATAACTCGTTGTGAGGACAGCCGGTTGGGTGTAAATGGTTTTGTTCAAGTCCCCTCCGTTTCCGGAATCCGGTTTCTTGAAGCACAACTCGGCCATGTCATAGCCGACGACCTGACTTGCTTTCTCGTAGAGTTTTTTCACAGAATCGAAATGATCATAGAGTTCCTTTGCCATACCCGGGTATTGCGATCCTTGTCCCGGGAAGACCAGTATCGTTTCATTACTTTCTGACATCGCTGATTACCTCTCCTTTAAAAGCCATGGTGTTTCTCTTCATGGCAACAGGCCATATTTCAGGTGACCCTTTGAATCTCCCGATTGCCAAGGACTAACTTTTTCGTTGTAATCAGATGTGTGACCACATGCCCAGAGCAAAACACATGGCAACGAGCAACAAGACAAAGTTGAGGAGCCTTCTGTACCCCCTTCCTGCATTCCACAACATTGAACACCTCCCATCCTTATTGGCTCGACCGATCAGTAAGCGTAGAGTTGAGCAATATTTGTGCCAGGTAACCACTGGTTTTTGAATAGAGAGTGAAAGCGAAGAGTTAGATGAACTGGACCCCTGAAGATTTCTTTTTTCCCAGTGTCAAGTGTGGTTTTTCTAACACAGTTAGCCCTTCACAACGCGCCACAGGCAGCAAAATTCCGGCACGCGACGGAACCATGAGATGAAGGATATCTCTTGCCCAATCCACCCAGGGGGGCCTAAAGAGGACCCAGTGGAAGAGGGCCTAGCGATATTCATCCCACCCATTTCATTGGATGGGTGCCGCTTGGTTTCGACACGGCCCAAATGGGGGTATTTCACGGATCGGGCAGAGTAGACGGGGCGGCCTTGTAAAGGGTAGAGGGGAGGGGCTGGGGAAGATTACAGCGGACGGCCGAGCTGGAAAACAAAAACAGGACCATCTTCGTCCAGGTAGTCGGGCTGCACCACGGGCCAAGCAATCCCAATCCGCAATGCCGAAAAATTCCCCCATGCAATTTCCATGGAAGTCACCAGCTCAATGCCCGCTCCGACGAGCAGATCGTCCCCGGATATGCTTTCGCCGGCAAAGCCGGCATCGACAAATGTACCCAGCCGTAGCCGATGAAGATACACGGGGAAGGTCTTGTATCCGGTTTGAAGGTTGGCCAGGGGCCAGAAAACTTCAAGCCCCGCGGCTGCGGCCTTTGATGCTTCTAACAGGTTTGAATCAAAGCCCCTGATAGGAAATAACCGGGTTGGTCTCCGAGTGAAGTAGCCTTCGGGAACGTTCCCCCCGATGCGAAAGGTATCGTGGCCGAGGACGGGTTCCCCCCATGTTCTGCCGCCCATCACGTCAAGCAGTGTGAAGATCTTATCCCCAAACAGGAGGCGAAAACCGCCGGACAAAGCCTGCCGGTCTTCAGAGAAAAGTTCGAAGTTCGCCCACGCACTGAAAATCCCGGTTTGTTTCATGAAAGTGGCCGAAGCCCAGATTTCGTCCTCGGTCGGGCCTTCCTCTTCAAGGGGCTTGTAGTTGCGCCAGTTGACGGAAAGCTCGAAGCCTTTATAGAGGTCCATACCTTCCCCCGGCCGAAGCACCTCCGCAGTCACGGTTTCTTTCTTCTCAAAGGGCCGCCAGAACAGCTTGATTTCATTCCTGGCCTCATCGACTTCTTCAACCAGGTTGGTCTCGTAAGACAGGGGATATCTTGTGGCCTGAAAGCCCAGGTTGAGGACTTGTGCCCCTGCCCGTAGAGCGAAAAAATCGGTGTCGAATGAATAGCGGATGCCTGCATCCATAAGATACTTGCCCGTGACATCTCTGCCCTTGGTGGCAAGGCCGATTTGGAGATCCGTGACAGCTGCAAAGACATCGGGTCGAATGTAGTTGGGCCAGATACTTTTGAAGGGGGTGTAGGGTTTGGTTTTGACCTCCGGCGTGCTGCGCTCGGCTTGGTGTTCTTCCCCGAGGGGTTCTCCAATCGGGGCATCTGGCGATCGGCCAACGTCATAGCTCTCAAGCCTCCATCCGTGGGCTGTAAGGTCTAAGTATTTGCCCTGCCTCGGGAGAATCGCAACGTGATCCGCCCTTGTGATTTGGGATTGGTCTGCCCTATGAATCTGAAATTTGCCCGACAGATTCGAGGCGTAGACAAGCGTCTCATTCTCCCACCAGGGGTCGAGTTCAATGGATGGCGTTTTTGTTAAACGGCGCCACTGGCCATCGTGGATCCAGATGTCCCAGTTTCCTCCCAGGTTTGCAGCAACGGCAATGCGGCCCTGCTCGCTCCGCACGGGCCCTGACATTTGAATGACCCCAGGAGGGCCCGGTATCACGGTTGCCTGTTTCAGGTCGGATTTTCCGCTGCGTCGAAAGCCGCCTTTCCCATCGTCCGGGAAGACAATGACGAGGGGGAGGCGGCCCTTGCGTGTAACGGCCACACCCCCCGGACCAGGATCCCAGACATGCTTCATGCGGGTCGGCAGCGCCGTGCCCCTCGCGTATTTATAAATCCTAGACGCTCCCGCATCGTATTGAGAAATCCAAAGGGTCCCGTCAGGTTCGGCCACACCGTATCTGCCCCGGCGGCGAAGTTGAATTTTGCCGGGATAAACGCCGGAGCGGTTCCAATAGAGGAAGGGTTCTCCCCAGTACCCGGTGATGAGAAGCCCCTGCTTCTCTAAAGCTTTGGTGCCATAGGCTTTCTGAAAATCGTTCCATAAGCCGACCCCGGTTTTCCCGAAAACCTTGCGAGCTTTCAAATCGACTTCTATTGGAATGATGCCCTTTCCATGGACTTCCAAAAACTCCAGTATCTTATCCCAGCCATATTCCTGACAGAGCCAGAACATAAAGGGCTTGCCGTAGATTCTGTACCCGTGGTGTCCCGGCCAGATTTGGGGATGGTTGCTGATGCTGTCCAGGTCGGGCGGTGGAGAGGCTTGGTAAATCGCTGCTTCCATCGGATCCTGGATTTCCCTTTGACGGTACTGGGCATACAGCAGATTGCAGATGCCGTCCTCAACCCAGGGAGGAATGATGACATTGGGTGAGATGACTTCTCCGAATCCCCGGTACAAGAGACCGGGAATCCCGGAACGAATGCCGTAGATCGCTTGAAGGCAGAGCCCCTTGAAAAGAAAATAAGACCAGGGATCCTCTTCCGTATAGCCGTCTTCCAGAACCCCCGGGGCGCGAAGGGGAATCCGGATTTCCCTGTGGGGAATCACGCGCGCTTCAACTTCAGGGACATCGAGCTGTTCATCCAGGACAATATGCAATTCCGGTTTAATCGACAGCCCTCGAATTGAGAGGAAAGAAAGCATATCAGGAAGCTGTTCAGCCAGTCTCGATCCGATCTGCTCTTCACTTTTCGGAAAGTAGAGATAAGAACCCTCTATTTCAGCATATACCAGGGCCCATGCGCTTTTAGCCAGGACAAGGAAAATGAAGACGGCACCCAGGACAAATCGTATTTTCTTCAATGGCCTACAGTACTCCGTTGGAAAAACAGGATTAAGTTGCCCCGCGGCTTGGCGCAGGGAGCTTCACTTCCGATCCGATCGTCCAAAGAAGCGCTGCGCGCCCGAATGCTTTGCCAAGTGGGCCATTGCAACTGGTATCTGACGATATCAAAGGAATCGAAAGAAAATATTTTGAAGAGGGAAGACAGGGTCCAAGGATTCTAACAGTTCCAGCAGAAATATCAAAACATTCTTTTTTGTCACTGGGGATGATCCTTGCGAACTCGGTCTTTTTGTAATATGCAGAAAGCTGTTTTAGAATCTTCGCATATTCTGTAAAGACGTCTGGTTCTTCGATGTGCATAAGGTGGGCTGAAATGTTGCAACGGGGTCGGGAATTCTGTGCTGCGTGATGAAGGCGATAGATTGACGCGCGTGGTGGTCTGCTCGCCCAGAGAGGAGTATTTTCTCGTCAGTGATCTTGAGGAGCACAATATCGCCCAGGTTGCCGATCGCAATCTTGCGGTCCAGCAGCACGATACAATAAAATCAAAGATCATGGAATTTGGGAGCGAAGTGATTGACATCCCCGAACTGGCCAACCATCCAAATTCCGTGTTCACTCGCGACACCGCATTGTGCAGCCCTCATGGCTATATCCAACTGAGACTCGGATTAGAGTCCAGACGAGGCGAAGAAGAGTGGATGGCGCACGCGTTGGACGCGACAGGAGAACCCTGTGTCGGCACCATTAGAGCGCCTGGAACAGTGGAAGGGGGAGATGTCATTTTGACGGGTTCCGTTGCCTTTGTGGGGCGCTCTATAAGGACCAATGATGAGGGTGTGAGGCAGCTTTCCGCCCTTTTAATCGCCATGGACTACGACGTACGAACCATATGTGTCCCTGACCCCATATTGCACTTAGATAAAGTCTTAATGGTTGTTGGCCCGAACCGAGTGCTCTCCTGTAGTGACTGGATACCCCATGAGAGCCTAAAAGGTTTTGACGTCATTGGGGTTTCTTGTGGTGGCCGCACAACGGCCAATATTATCTGTTTGGGCAATAACGAGGTCTGTCCGAGTTTGCAAAAGGAACAGGTGGTCCCAATTGCCTTGTCATGCCTGTAGAACGGAAAAACTCCGTGGAGAGGAAAATGAAGATCGCGCGCGCTGAAACGGAAAGCCAGATTTCTGGGATTTGCGCCCTGTTTCGGGAATACGAACAATTCCTGAACGTTGACCTGTGTTTCCAAGAGTTCGAAAAGGAACTTGTTGAATTGCCCGGTCGATACGCGCCCCCTGACGGTGAATTGCTGGTGGCTGAAGATGAGGGGCAATTCGCCGGATGTGTCGGCCTGAGGAAAATCGGGGATGGCATATGCGAGATGAAGCGGCTTTTCGTGAGGCCGCAATACAGAGGTCTCGGTCTGGGTCGGGCGCTGGCGGAGAAAATCATCCACCAAGCCAAGGTGAGGAACTATGCCATGATGCGCCTGGACACGTTGGGTTTTCTTGAAAGGGCCATGCGGCTTTACGAGTCACTGGGATTCAAAAGGACCGAGCCTTACTACACCAACCCTCTGCCTGGTGTGGTGTACTGGGAACTGGACTTGGCCGTGAAAAAGAAGGGCTAACCAAAGGCTCAGATCTTTCGATTCCACAACGAAAGGTTCTCCGGCAAATGAGTGCGCGTCGCTTCGAGTACTTGTCATGAACGACGCATAAAGAAGGCCATGAAAAAATTTTTTCGATTCCAAGGCTCACGGCCTTGCCCGCCTCGGGCGGGCTGGTCATTTCAAGGAGTTAAGGACGGGTGAGGCCCTCCAAAAATCAAGGCGGGCGAGCCTCCCCCCTCCCTGTTCCCGGTCCTCACTTCAAGGAGTTCACTTCGTGGCAGCAACAACGACCTCGGAGGACATTTAGAATTGCTCAACTGCCTCTATTAGTGAGGACCGGGCCAGGGGGTCCCCCATTCCGTAATTCGCTGAAATGACGAAGGCCTTCCGCCAGTCACTAAAAAAACTTTCACGGCCTTCTTGTGTGGTAAACTTCTTTCCTCTCTAATAACCCGCAGTCATTTGCCAGAAGACCTTGACAGAAGGGGGCCCCAATTGGCATAGATGATGGGGAGAGTAATTCAAGGGAAAAAAGGAGAAAAACCATGCCGGAATTCGCAAACCCGTTTTCAGGATTGGCCCATGACCGCAAGCTGACCCATGAGGAATTGGTCAGGGCGATTCGATACATGGTGGCTGCTGAGTATGAGGCGGTTCAGCTTTACATGCAGCTGGCCGAGTCCACTGATCATGAACTGGCAAAAGAGGTTCTCAAAGACATTGCCGACGAAGAGAGGGTTCATGCAGGAGAATTCCTCCGCCTCTTGAAGCAGCTGGCTCCCGATGAAGACAAGCTCTACCAGGAGGGGGCCGAAGAGGTGGAAGAAATGATTCAGAAAATAAAGAAGTGAAGATCAAATCTTTGCTCTTTGGTGCTGCGCGCAGCATGTCTTGGGTCTGGGACTGAGAATTTGCAAGATTTCGCAGCTGCTATCCCCTATTGACCATCGCTCCAGGGACGGCCGTACCCATTCAGGTATATGAACTCTTCAGGAGCCTTCCGGCCCTTGGGAAAAGCCCTTCCGCTAGGCTTACCGAAGGTCATGCAAATCACCACCTTCTTACCGTGAGGCACCTCCAAAAGCGCTTTGACCTTGCTTTCATCAAAAGCGCCCAGCCAGCAAGTTCCATAGCCCAACGCAACAGCCTGAAGGGTAAAGTTGGTGAGTGAAATGGTGATATCCACTTGGTGCCATTTTAAGGCTGGGTCGGCAACGCCTGCGATGAAATAAGCACATTCGCCTACGAAGCTTTGGTGAAAGCAGGCGGCTATAAGACGGTGCTTCAGATCCGCGTCCCTGACAAAGATAAACTCCCAATTCTGTCTATTGCTGGCCGAGGCAGCCAATTGGAGGGCCCTGAAAAGGGTGTCCATGTGCTCACGGGGAATGGGTGTTTCAGCATATTGGCGAATACTGAGGCGGGAAGCGATGGCTTCTCTAACTTCCATTGGGATATCCTCCTTTTCCGGGAGTGAATACCATGAGCTGGACCGAGGGTTTGCTTAAAAGTAGCCTACCCAAAGGAGCGCTGAATTTCAATATTCTGGACAGGTTGAGAGGGGCGTTTCGGCCGGTTTTTCGGGGTGCTGCGTAACATGCGAAAATTCTTGATAAAAGCAGGGTTTCGTGCTATCATTTCCCGAAATTGCACAGAATTGGATCTTTTTTGGTGCCCCGAGCTCCTATCAAACCCCATTTCTCGACTGAGAAGTGGGGTTTCTATCCTTTCCTAAGTTGGGGTGATGAAAAAAGCCGTTACCCTGCTTCACATCCACCCCAGAGGAATGGGCGCCGCCCCGGTTAAAGGCGCCCCTCGTTCAGAAGAGCAGGCATTCCAAGGGATAAGCTGGGCCTGCCGGCTTGCAGCAAAGCCTTGACGGCGAGATAGCTTACAGGAGATAATTTTATAGCATGCATTGATCGAGAGCATAGGCTGATCCAGGGTTGCTGATGGTACAGACGAATTTGCAGGCGCAGGAGGACGTGGTATGATTCGTGCGAAAGACGTGATGAGCAACAGGGTGATGACTGTAAAGCCGGAATCCCGGGTCATCGATGTCATCCGGGTTCTGGCAGAGCACAAAGTCACCGGGGCTCCCGTTGTCTCGGATGAAATGGGCTTATTGGGTATGGTGACAGAAAAGGACATATTGATGATGCTCTTGTACGACAAGGACATCAAAACAAAAACCGTGGCCGATTTGATGACAAAGGAAGTCATCGCCTTTTCCGAAGACGATGATTTGATGGAGATTTTTAAAACCCTGGTGGAGAGCAATTTCAGAAGGGTCCCGATACTTTCCAATGGGAAACTGTCAGGGATTGTGAGCCGGAGGGATATTATTCATTTTCTCTCTGAAAGAGCGAAGGCCCAGCAACAGGATAATGATGAATGAGCTGAAAGACCCGACAACAGTCCTTCAGGATGTTAGAAAGTCTACAGAGCCCTCTCTAAGAATTCCACAATATCAAACCTTGAATTCCGCATTAATTTAGGACCACCAAACCCCGCAAACTTCAGCCTCAAAAGGCGCTGTCGCTACCTGAAATCCCCCGAAGATTGGTTTCTGAAAACAGCCAGATCTGCCAACTCAATGAAGTGATCAAACCGCCAACCTTGATTTGCCATCCTGTTGAGAAGTTCTTCATAGGCGGCTCCCGTCTTTATCGTTTTCGTAGAAACCACTTTGTATTGAGTCTTCTCTGTGGCCCCAACATCTGAGGAAGCCAAGAACAGCCTGCTGCCTATATCTACGGTTAAGAGAAAGATGAGAATGACCAGAGCCCATTTTGTAAATGCACTCTTCTCCATTTCAAACCCTCCAAAAGCTTCTTTCCTCCACAAACCGTGGAGTAAACCGCCTTTGAAATAGCACATGTGCACCGAAAAGAATATCCTTGAATGGGGATAATCCCCAACAGCACGAGGTTGCTCTCAAAAGTTCTTGAAGATTTAAGCTCTTGCATCATGGAAAGCTCTCCAGTAGATTAGGTCCAAGGAGCAGGGTGGGTTTTTGGAATAGTCATTTTCCCGATATCTTTATGAAATCACTGCGCGAATGAATGGCTTATTCCTGGGGGTTTGGGGGATAAGTTCCCCCAAAGTAGAATTGGGTTTCCTTTTTGATGCTCCGCCTTGTAGGCGGGGAGGTTCACTCCTTTAGATTGAGGCGAGATGGAAATGAAAGACAGATTGCCTTCCGTTAAAGTCGCGGTTATTCAGGCAGCACCTGTGCTTTTCAAGCGTGAGGCCACGCTGGAAAAGGCCTGCAGGCTCGTCCATGAGGCGGAAAGAAACGGTGCAAAAATCGTCCTTTTCCCTGAAGCCTTTGTCCCGG
>SMTZ1_10002586_pt1 | contig 18914 bp, 14 predicted proteins | sample DeeMarSWOR136_30_FD_25667 | JGI IMG/M metagenome (IMG submission 25667)
TGTACCTAGAACACCTATTGATAGATTGGAACGAGCTCGAAGAATCGCCCTGGAGATGGGTGTCAAATATTGTTACCTCGGTAATGTGTATGAACATGAAGGTGGAAACTCTTTTTGTCCTGAGTGTCAGCATCTTTTAATCAAACGATTTGATATTAATACTGAGGTTATAGGTTTGACCGATAGTGGACAGTGCAAAAAGTGTGGCTATCAAAGCACTATTAAAATCAAACCCTTTGAGAACGTGATGCACCAAATTGAGAATCACCAGTATAAACATCTCTCTAAGGAAGTTTATCGCTGGTCTGAAGAGGTAAATCGGCTGCATATCGAAGTGACCAATTCCCAAAAGAGTGAATCTGAAGTCACTATTTACCGCCTGGGTCATCGAGACAAATCATCATCAGCTACCCGAAAAACCAAGATTCTCCCTGAGGAAAGATATCGTTTCATTATCTCAAAATCAAAACCATTTGTTATCAACCTCGCCTTACTATTCGCATTTCAGAATTATTAGACCGCGCCCACCTGCCCACAGAAATCAAGGAAAGTAAACACCGCATTCAACCAGAGAGAAGTGGCTTAAAAGAGAAACTAACATATTTCCTCCCTTGGGAAACAGGCATACCATCGTGGGTATCGAAAAATATTACTTATCCGACATATCTTAAGCTCAAAAGATTAAGGATATTAGAATACTTAAGAGAATTGGAACTGTCTCAAAGGTATGATGCTGAACAAATGCGGGCACTGCAAATAAAGAAATTAAAAGCACTGTTAAAACACTGCCAGATGTATGTTCCCTACTATCAGGGAATTTTTAATTCACTAGGCTTTAATCCAGAATTGCCGTTTTTAGAGAAACAAGATTTCATCACTAATACTGAGAAAATCAAAACAACTTGCAAAAATTTCTCATTTTACGAGGCGAAAACGAGTGGATCAACAGGTATTCCGCTCTCACTACTAACGGACTATAATTCGGTGGCACACAGCATTGCAGCTCGCATTCGGGCAGAAAGGTGGTGGAATCTGGATTATGGTTTAAAGGAAGCTCATTTTTGGGGACAAGGATTTACTAAACCAAGCGTGCGTCTACGCATCACTGATATGCTATTGAGAAATAAGATGGTGTTCTCGACCATTGATCTCACAAGTGAGATCATCTATGAATATTATAAAAAGTTGCTTCGATTCAAGCCTGATATTATTTATGGAAATCCATCAGCACTCTATATTTTTGCGCGATTTATAGAGGAAAACAAGTTGGATGTTTCTAGGCTTAGGACAAAAGCCATCATATCTACCACGGAGATCTTACATGAGTATCAGCGACACTTCATTCATTCCCTATTCAAATGCCCGGTAATTAATGAATATGGAGCAGCCGAGGTCGGAATTATCGCCTATGAGTGCCCACATCACAATATGCACCTAAGCACAGATAATCTCATTATTGAGATTGTTAAAGACGGCACACCGGCGGGGACAAATGAGTTTGGAGAAATAGTGGTAACCAATCTGAACAACTATATCATGCCATTTATTCGGTACAAAATTGGCGATGTGGGCAGACTCATCGAAGGTGAGTGTTCCTGCGGTGTTAAATTACCCTTACTTGATTTAACCATTGGGCGAGATTGCGATACCATCGTACTTGAAGATCGGGAATTACCGGGCGCCGTGCTTTTTAGTTGCCTTGGCAAAGAGTTGTTAAAATATACCAATAGCGGATTAAAAGTCTATAAGGTTTTCCAGAAGAGTCTTAATCACTTTAAGTTCCAGTATGTGTTAAGAGATGAGGGCGTACGAGATAGAATCGAACATGAAACAACACGAATCGTACGGAGTATCCTTGGTCCTCACATTCAACTCGAATTTGAGTATGTAGATGATATTCCGAGAGAGGAATCAGGCAAATTGCGTTATTTTGTTTCTGAAGTTTTTGAATAGCACTACCATGAGTAAAAAAGCCTCCTGATTTTATTCTTGTTAGACACCCCCCTTTTTAAAAATTAGTCCTTTTTTTGGCGTGATTCCGTATAAATGGCTATTGCGCGATTTCTCGCTCCATAAATACTCCTTCAGATCTACGATGACAATTCTCACCACTTCTTAAGGGAGTGTGGAAAATAATAATTTTGAAACAGACTACTTAGGATGGAATCTAGAAAAGTAAAAGTTGCGATCCTGGGAGCATATCCTCCAGCAACGGGTGGTATAGCGTCTAACATACAAAATCTCTTGAAATCTCCTCTTGGCGAGAGGTTCACCCTCCTGAAGTTTAGAACCATGTCAAAGAAATGTGGTACCTCAGAATACTATCAAGAGAAAATCTTTACTAAGATAGGCAGAGTTCTTTTAGAGTTACTATCGTATCTCTTTTTTTTGCAAAAGGAGTCCCCTCAAATAGTACACATTAATACTTCCTTCGGGATGTGGGCATTTTGGCGAGATTCGATATATCTACTAATATCAAAGATGTTTCGAAAAAAAGTATTTTTCCAGATACATGGTGGTAAGCTCAATGAATTTTGGAGTCACAGCTGTTTCCTCACCAAGATGCTGATCAGGCAAATTTTCAAGATGCCTGAGATCATAGCTGTTCTCTCATCGGTACAAAGAAAACCATTCACAGAAATTGGACTCTCAAAAAAAATAAAAGTAGTTCCTAACACTGTGGATACAAGTAGATACAACAACAGGGCTAATTATAGGGCAAAGTTTGGTATTGCAGAAAAGTGCATAGTAGTATTGTTTGTGGCTTCACTCTTCAACAAAGAGAAGGGCGTAATGGAACTCCTAAAGGCCATTCCATTAGTAACCAAGAAATATGAAAAGGTCCTATTTGTCTTTGTTGGTGGAGGAAAGGAAGAACACTCTATGTTAGAGTTCTGCCAAAAAGAAAAGTTAGAAAAATACGTTAAGTTTACTGGATACTTATATGATGATGCCGTTAGACAAATAGTACAATCGTCAGATATACTCACCCTTCCCAGTTATAGGGAGGGATTCCCTCTCGTTATTCTGGAAGCTATGGCTACTGGTTTGCCCATCATAGCAACTCCAGTAGGGGCTATTCCGGAGTTTATCAAAAATGGGGAAAATGGCTTTTTAGTGAAACCGATGGACCATGTGGTATTAGCTGAAAAAATAAGTCTGCTGGTTGAAAATGGAGAGCTGAGAAAGAAGATGGGTGATAATAATATAAGGAAAATACGAGAAAAATATGATTCAAAAATTGTAGCGAGGATTTTTGAAGATATTTATAGCACACTCTTAGTTGCCAATAGGGGCATATAAATTCTTATATTTAGATAGTTGGTAGTTTTGATGATAATTTAGTTTTATTGTAATCTAGAGTAATCGTTTATGACTGGGTATATGATTACTCTGATTAAAAAGAGGTTAATACTTGTGCAGCACAGATAACAAAGTATGGCAATCATTAGAAAAGTTGATGCGTCATGTAGAAGCAGAGGAATTTAAAGGATATGACCCCTATGATGCCTTGAACAGCAGGATTTTGAGAGTTCTTTCTTTCAGAAACAAGTGGTTACGAATTGCGTTCACCCAGGGTTTAAAAAAATTTCCCCTTAATCTTCGGCCACTCCTTCTGATAGAAAAGGGGTATAATCCAAAAGGACTCGGTCTTTTTTTGACCAGTTACCTGAAGTTATACTCTCTATACAGAACTGAAGAACACCTTCAAAAAATAAACTATATCATTTCTCTCTTAGAAGAATTTAAGCGCAATGGCTACAGCGGACACTGTTGGGGATACAATTATGACTGGCAAAGCGAGACCAGGTTGATTCCAAAGGGCACGCCAACCATTGTTAATACAACATTTATAGCTCATGCCTTTTTGGATGCCTATGAGTTGTGTGGTAAAGAGCGCTTTCTTAAAATAGCACGGAGCTCCTGTGATTTCATCCTTCGTGATTTACACATTGCAAGGTCTGGTGATTCTCTCTGTTTCAGCTATAGTCCTATTGATAAATCAAGAATTCATAATGCCAACATCCTGGGTGCTGGACTCTTAGCCAGGCTGTATTCAATTACCAGAGAAGATGAGCTGTTAGAATACGCACAAAAGGCGGTCATGTATTTGATAGACAATCAAAGGAAAGATGGTTCTTGGTATTATGGAGAATCCGGCTGTGGTGCGGGATTTGTCAGCTATATAGACAGCTATCATACAGGGTTTGTCTTAGAAGGTTTATTAAACTATATCACGTATGCTGAAAATAAAACTCATTTTGAAAGTATTAAAAAGGGGCTTGAGTTCTTTGAAAACCATTTTTTCCTGGAAGACGGAACGCCGAAGTATTTCCACGACCGAGTTTATCCCATCGATATTCACTGCCCAGCTCAGGCCATTGTTGTACTTGTCAGATTAAAAGAGGTCAAAGACACCACACGGCTACTCGAGAAAGTGGTGTGCTGGATGGTTGATCATATGCAGGATGAGAGCGGTTATTTTTACTATAGGAAGGGGAGGCTTTTTTATAACAAGATCCCTTATATAAGATGGTGTCAAGCCTGGGCCTTTCATGCCCTGACTACCTACGTTCACTATTTACACAATACTTTTCACAGAGGATAGAGATGGTTATTGAGGAGCTTAGAGAAAAAGATGAAAAAGCCTGGGATGAGTTTGTTGCAAAGAATCACAATGCAACATTCTTTCATCAGATAGGGTGGAAAAGACTTGTAGAAAAATACTACAAACTTAAACCACTTTATCTAATAGCAAAAGAGGGAGGAGAGATCAATGGGATTTTACCCTTATTTATACTACGAAACATTTTCATAGGAAAATGTTTAATTTCCATTCCATTTTCAAGCCTAGGGGGTGTGTGTGCAAATAGTGCTATAGCCGAGGAAACACTTATTTCTAAAGCAATAGAACTCACAAAAAGCCTAGACTGCGATTATCTTGAACTTAGAAATTTAAAAGAAGAAACGTATAGAAATTTCGTTAAGAAAAACAGCTATTTTACCTTTCGAATGCAGCTGAATTCTGATCCAGAAACCCTATGGAAAAACATGCGTGAGACTAATAGGAGGTATATCAGGAAAGCTAAAAAAAATAATCTTGATATTATTTTATATTCCAAAGATTTTCAAAAATTTTACCGCATATATTCTCAAGGTCAGAGAAATCTGGGAACTCCAATTCAAGATTATAAATGGCTTAAGAATTTGTTCTTCAATTTCCCTAATAACCATTTCATTGCAATGGCAGAATACAATGGAAAGGCCGTAGCAGTCTTCTTTATGCGTTATTTTAAGAACACGGTTTCTTATATTTTTGGCTATTCTCCAAACGAATATCGACGTTTGTATCCAAATTATATTACACTTTGGGAATTAATTGAAGATGCATGCAGAAAAGGTTATGAGTGTTTTGACTTTGGAAGGAGTGTTAAATCAAGCGGAACATATTTCTTTAAGGCTGGCTGGGGTGCTACGCCACTGCAACTTAACCACCACTATTATGTGAACAAACCTAAAAAGATTCCTGATACAAGCCAGGGAAATCCTCGGCGGCAGTTATTCGCTCACATGTGGAAAAAGCTACCTCTCCCTGTAGCAAATAGATTAGGACCATATATAAGAAAATATTTTCCATAAAAATCGAATATAAAAGGTTAAACCATTGGCAATGAAAGATGTAGTCCCTGTACTCATCACCTGTGATATTGATCCGACTCCTGAGGTGTGCCTTGAAAATAAAAAACACGCTATAACATTAACCATGGAGCTATTTGAAGAATATGGAATCAAATCAACATTTCTTTTTGTAGCTAATATGGCAAAACTTTTTAATTCTGAAATAAAAAAATTACAGCACGATGGTCATGAAATTGGGTGCCATGGTCTGACTCACCATGAAGAAGAGGAATATAATAGACTACCAGAAGGTATTCAAAGAGAGTATCTCACCACTGCTACCAAGATACTTGAAGATTTGACAGAACATCCTGTGAGGTCCTTTAGAGGACCGAGAGTTAAAACGTCCCATATAACCCATAAGATCCTTGAGGAATTGAACTACTCAGCTGATTGCTCAGTGTGTTCACAAAGGATTGATTTAGTGAGCTCAAACTTAATTAATACGGGATGGATTTTTGCTCCAAGATTACCCTACCACCCAAGCATAAATAGCGCTTTTAAGAAAGGAACGAGGAGGATTGTGGTAGTCCCGGTTTCAGCGATAGTTTTACCGTTCATCTCTGGAACTCTATATATTTTTGGGTTGCAATTTATGAAAAAGCTCTTTGATATTTTATATCTTGAGTCTAAGAAGAGTGGAAAGCCCATAGTATACCTGATGCATCCCGCAGAGTTTGTAAAACATACGAAAGAGATTGTTCATAAGCCATCTCTGAGCGCTATTCGAGCTCGGGGGTTTTATTTTAGGAGAAAATTAAAGCTCTTCAGAGACGAAAACAAACGTTTACACTACACAATAAAATTATTTGAGTACATGAGAAAATTTGCTGATATAAAATTTATGACTGTTAATCACTATGTTGAATCAATTACCCATAATGAGTGTAACGTTCCTTTGTCACATTAACCTTAGTACAGTAAAATTCCATCCCTCTCACTATTACTGCTACTTACAAAACGGTGCGAACTGATTTCTATCCTGAAGACCCAGCTTGAGCATTTAACTAGAACCCTTTACTCCTTGACCCCTTGAATCCTTCTTGTTACAACTCTTCTGAAGACGAACCAAAAAATAATTACTTTAGCAGGACTTGAACGTTATGAGGGAATAAAAAGCATGTTATTTAATACTATGTTAAGTGAAAGATTCAAATTTAAGGAAATTGTACTATTGTTTTTCACGGGAGTAGCTTATGGACTTCTTTATATACTATCTACAGGCTTGCCCATGGTGTGGACTATTCTTCTTTTATTCGCTATGCTTATGCCATGTATCGCTCTACTCACAGGGAGCCCCAAGCGATTTCTGTTAGGCTTACTTATCCTTTTTATTCCGATCAACGTTGATAAGAACTTCTTTCTTCATTCAGAACATACGGGTGGAGCGGTAGGCCTCAGTATATCGATTTGGGAAATTTCCTTGTTTTTCTTGATTATAATGTGGTGTTACGAAGTTGCAATAAAAAGAGAAAGAAAATTTGATTTTCTCCCCCAATTTAGTATTCCAATCTTTTGCCTGATTGGTATCAGCCTTTTGTCAATGATAAATTCATTTAGTACTACACTAAGTATTTTTGAGATCATTCAACTCGTTAAAATGTATTTGCTTTTCTTTTATATTGCACATTGTATTAAAACGGAAGGAGAGCTTAGATACATACTACTCATTTTGTTTTCAGTTTTTTGCTTAGAAAATGTTTTTGGTTTATTTCAATATGTTTCTGAACGTTCTTTCGATTTGGCAGTTTTGGGAGGAGGTGAAGAAAAATTTGCAACAAAATTTGTTACTGAAACAGCTTTTAGAATCCCCGGTACATTCGGAGATAGTAATATATTCGGAAGCTATTTAGCAATGATACTTTCCGTTGTGCTCAGCTTCTCATTTTATAAGAGGTCACTTTCAAAATTGTTTTGCAGTTTTTTGTTTATAATTGGAACAATCGTATTGATTCTCACCTTAAGCAGAGGTGCATGGCTGGGTTTTCTTGGATCAATTGTAATGGTATTGTTTTTACTCCATACTAAAATCGATATTAAGCTTAAGACAATCTTTAGGGTGGGGGTTTTTTTTCTAATCATTGCACTTTTATTTTTTAACTTTCGTGAAATTATACTTCTTAGGATTTATGGTGAAGATTATGGTTCAGCTCTGTCACGTATCACAATGATGCGAATTGCATATGAAATGATAAAAGCCAATTTGTTTTTAGGAGTTGGTATCAATAATTACTCCGAGGTTATGGCGAATTACGACCCAACCGGATTAACTTTTGTTTATTTTCAACCGGTGCATAATGTTTATTTACAGATTGCAGCTGAGATGGGAATCCCTGGTCTTTGTGCCTTTCTGTGGTTCTTATTTGTGCTCTATAGGAAAGCGCTTCGAAATATTATGAAGACAAACGATTTCATTTCTCACCTGCGAATTGGAGTTGTGGGAGGTATAACAGCATTGTTATTGCACAGCATGGTGAATAATGGGTCGCTGGGAGATGACATATTCATACTCTTTTGGTTTTTCGCAGGATTACTTGTAGCAACCATTAGAGTATCTTCTAAAATAGAGAAATAAAAAATGATGCTTGAAAAAACGACAATTGCTAAAAATGCTGGTATCTTGGTGATGACGGATGTGGTAACCAGAATTTTGGGAGCTCTATTAACAATATTTATCGCCAGAAAACTGGGTGCTGCAAATTTAGGGTTGCTGGCTTTTGCCCTTTCGTTTACTGAATTATTTAGTTTCTTGACCAATTTTGGTTTCAGAAATTTAATAAGTAGAGACGTAGCCAAAGAGCCACACAAGACTGGTAGCTATTTAGGTAGTATATCTGTCATCAAATTAGTTCTCTCGGTTCTTGTCCTATTTTTAATTATATCCACACTTTACCTGATGCATTGCACTCAAGAGAAAATGCTAGTCGTGTGCATCGCAGCATTTATTATGGTGCTGACTTCTTTTATTGATTTTTTTGCCGCTTTCTTTCGCGCTCATCAAAAAGCTGAATATGAAGCTCTTATAAAAATTATCCTCAGCTTCTTGAGGATATCAACTGGACTAATAATCTTATTTCTGGGGTATGGCCTGGTGCCCCTTATGAGCGTCCAATTTTTGGTATACCTATTTTCTTTTGCTCTCGGATTTAGTTTGGTAGTTAAAAAACTTTCAAAGCCCGATTTCAACATCAAGTGGGATGTTTGTATACATCTCATAAAATCAGCAGTACCTTTCGCTATGCTGGTTATTGTCGTAAGTATAAATACACAAATGGGAACAGTATTGCTTTCATTTATGAAGGGCTATATAGCTACAGGATGGTTCTCAGCTGCGCAGAAGTTGTGCGGTGTTTTCAGTTTTATACCAGCGGCTTTCGTAGGAGCAGTGCTTCCTGCCATGTCGAAATTTTCTCAAAGAAGCATGCATGAAAGCCTAGTTAAAACATATGAGGGAACTATAAAATATCTCTTGATAATAGTCCTGCCATTAGCTGTGGGAATAAGTATTTTAGCAGATGATTTCATCTTGATGGTTTACGGGAGGGAATATATACAGTCAATAATTGTTTTAAGGATATTAATCTGGTCACTGGTTTTTTCTTTTTTTAACTATGCGTGTATGATTGCATTTGCTTCTATAAATAAAGAAAAAAAATTTGTCAGGATCCAGGTTTTAGGTACACTCGTCAACTTTTGTGCCAATATCACCTTAATCCCTCTTATGGGGCCTGTAGGAGTCAGCATTGCCACAGTTTTTTCACAAATAATTGTTTTTGCTTTTTCAGCTTATATCCTTTCTAAGTCTTTTCGTCAAGCAGGAATCCAAAAAATATCTATGAGACCGGTTTTGGCCGTAATACTGATGAGCTTCTTCTTGTTTCTGTTTAAGCAACAAGATGCAATTATTTTAGTTCCTCTATCTGGACTTTTATATGGTTTAGCGCTTTTTTTGCTCAGAACCTTCAACAACAATGAACTGTACATTCTACGAGAGCTCTTTAGAAGGAAGCTTGCTAAATTCTAATCCAAATAAAATCATTTAAAAAAATCATAAAAAATACCACAGCAACAAATGAATACCAGTTCTAAAAAAACAGTATTCTTAATAGCAAATGGGTGCCCTGAGAACCGAATCGATATGGCCTTAGTTCAGGAGTTTTTTCAAAAAAACAATTGGAACACTGTTGATAACTATCTTGATGCAGCATTGATCTTATTTAATGCATGTGCCTTAACACAATTTACTGAAAAACGATCACTTCAAATAATTGAGACTTTAAAAACCTTTAAACCTTCTGGTTCACAATTTATCGTTTGTGGCTGTTTGCCAAAAATTAATGAATCTAAACTTAAGGAAATTCATGAGGGTATTATTCTATATGGTGAACATGAAACCTATAAGCTTAATGATATAATTCAAGCAAAATATAGAATGGAAGAGATATCAGCTAATTCTCTCTATCCTCAAAGAAAATTAAAGAGAAAACCAAAAAATTCAAAAATATATACTGGTCTCATTGATCACATATTTTTCGAAAGCAGTGAATTTCATTATACATTTAGTAGAATTTTATTGGCACCACTATTTTTTTACGACAGTTGGCTAAATGTAAAAATTAATATATTTTCCAGCGATCAAAGTACATTTTTTATTAAAATAGCTACTGGATGTATGAATTGTTGCTCTTATTGTGCCGTTAAAAACTCGAGGGGAAATTTGCAAAGTAAAGAACTGACCAAAGTTTTAGATGAATTTCGACTAGGATTACAACAGGGATATAAAAATTTCACTTTATTAGGTACTGATCTGGGACCATATGGGAGAGATAGAGGTATAGACTTAACAACTCTACTACAAAGAATGATCAGTGAAAGTGGTGATTATACGATCCGCATTAGAAATATCGAACCTCATTGTCTTAAAAAAATGTGGCCGCACATAAAAGAAATTCTTAAATCCAAAAAAATTTCATTCATTGGAATCCCAATTCAATCAGGTAATAATGATATTTTAAAAGCAATGAGGCGAGGATATATGATTGAAGACGTGAAAGAATGTATAAAACAATTAAATGAGGAATTCCCATTCATTTTTATTCGAACGCAGTTAATGACTGGATTTCCTGGGGAGACATTAGAACAATTTTATGATACCTATAATCTACTCGATGAACTATTTTTAGATTATGTAGAGGTATACTCTTTCTCGCCACGACCCAATACCTTAGCTGCCAAAATGGAAAATCAGATTCCCACGAAAGAAAAAGTGAGGAGAAGAAATGAGTTATGGTTAAAGGCCTTGTTAAAAAACACGCCTCAAAAATTAAAAAAAATTTATCATTATAATTATTTGTATAAAAATACTGTATCTAAACCACTATACATGACTACCGAATAACAAATCCTATACATCAGAATAAAAAATGTGGATTCAGATGCCACTATAGATAAGGTAGCGAGAGATAATTTATTTAATCCTAAAATAATGGTAATGTGGTGAAAATGAAATTGAAGAGATAAAATTGCAATGAAGATTCTTTATCTTTCTCCAGATCCCAAAATGAGTTTATCAGACCCCCGTGGCTATAGCATTCATATGACAGAGCTTATTCGGGCTTTCAGACAGATTGGAAACGAAGTAGTGGCTGTCGTCGCAGGACAACCAACTAACATCAAAAACAAGTTTACACCTAGAAGTGCGAGGATCATTAGAAGAATTCTGCCGGGTAGAATTATTGAAACTACCCGTACTGCGTGGGATATTTTTTCTGATTACAAATCATACTTCCAGGCAAAAAAAGCCCTTGTGACATTCTCTCCTGACTTTATTTATGAACGCTATGCTGTCTTTCATCAGTCAGGAGTTACCTTATCTAAAAGGTACCATGTACCTATAATTCTTGAGGTAAACTCACCTCTTTGGGAACGTGATGTGCACTATGGTCACCGTCGTAGGTCGCTTGCGCAGAAAATTGAAAAAAGAGTGTTACTGTCAGGGGATGCTATAGTTGTAGTATCAAATTTTTTAAGAGATTACCTTCTCAATTTAGGTATACCAGCTTCCAAGATACATGTCATTATGAATGCTGCTGATTCTCACATATTTAATCCCCATATTGATGGGAATGTGATTAGGAGGAAATACGGCATAGACAATAAAGTAGTAGTTGGGTTTGTCGGTGGATTTGCCATACGGCATGGAATAGATCTTTTGTTGGCTGTGGCTCCAGAAATTACAAAGGAGAACGACGATATTCATTTTCTGGTAGTGGGAGACGGGATAGGGCAAGATTTGTATGAAAAGCACCTGAGAGAAAGCTCCCTATTGAAACGTGTGACTTTTACAGGAAGTGTATCTTATCAGAATATCCCTCACTACATCGCTGCAATGGATATAACTGTTGTACCGGATACTGCTAATTACTGTTCACCTATAAAACTATTTGAGTACATGGCAATGGGAAAAGCAATTGTAGCACCTCATTTGGAAACTATCGAGCACATTATAACTCATGGACAAAATGGACTTCTCACTACACCTAGAGATAAAGAAAGCCTGCGATATACTATTCTAAAGTTGTCCAAAGACAGAAGGCTCAGATACCAGTTGGGTATGAATGCGAGACGTATGCTTTTGGAACATCACACATGGGAAAAGAACGCAGAAAGAGTTATTCAGATCTTCTCATCGTTGAGCTAAACTATGATATCACTTTCCCTCATGAGACGGTTGCTGGGCTATCGATAATGCTTAGATTTAAAAAGTACACCTCACTATATGGATCCTAATTGATTGAACCACCAAGAGAACTCGCGGCGGTCAGCACGCCCTTATCTGGTGCACAACTGTGCGTGAGGAAAGGGTGATGCAATTTTCGAGAAAGGTCAAGTAAGGAAATGAAGAAGATAGTCATTTTGGGGTCAATTGTCCTATTTATTGTGATTATTATCCTCTCATCCGTACTCTCTAATGATATATTTAGTCTGATAAACAAAAATCGAAGCTTAGTGGAGCAGGCAGTGAGAATAGTACCCAGCGTACTCTTTGTCTTGTTCCGTCAGGATTTCTTCAATACATTCGTATTAATTTTTGGCTATTTTTCTGTAAGTATTATTCTAATAATAATAATGTTGTACTGGTTGTTAGCACTACTAATCAAAACCAAAAGTAAAATACCCAAAACCAAAATAGTCTTGATGGTTATAGGACTGGCTGTGATTCTTCTGGGGACGAATTATTCGTATAAGTACGTACAGAGCAGGCTATTTTATGTAAGAGGATTTCAGAAAATGCAGATCAGGGAAGATACAAAGGCGCTAAACTTCTACCTCACCTCTACAAAATTAGACCCTTCCTTTCCACAGCCATATATTGAGTTAATAAACACTTATAGAAAAGATCGCCACTACCAGAAAGCAATAGAAGTAGGGAAAGAATATCTCAGACACAGTTTTGATTTTCAAATTACGAGGATGTTAGGTGAACTCTATTTTACTAGTGGCGACTATCGAGCTGCGATTATCTACTTTTCGCAGGCACTCCACGCTAGAGAATCCCTGGAGGTTAACTACAAATTAGCAACCGCTTATTTTATGTTGTCAAAGTACCAGAAATCCATCCAAATCTGCTCACATTACCCTTCCAACAGTCGTTTTCTTTATTTATATGCAAAATCACTACTCGAATTAGGGAGATATAATGAGGGACTTAAGACCATTTTAGAGGCAATTCAATTGAACTCTGCTGATCCCAACTATTGGTACATCAAGGGAAGGCTACTATCTTCTATTAATAACAATCAAAATGCTTTAGAGGCCTTTGAACAGGCAATTTGGCTAAAGAGGGAGTTTCCTGAAGCTTACATTGAAATGGCTCAACTTTTTATTAAAAATAATCAAATAAATTCAGCGAGAGACTGTCTGAGAAAGGCACTTTATTATGACAATACAAGGAGTGATATCTATGTAAAACTACAGCTCCTGAAACAAGGTACCATGCCCATGCTAAAAGCAATAGAAAAAAATACACACATTAACATATATCTTCCTTCTTCTGAGTTACTAATTGAAAAAAATGAATCAGTTGACTTTACAGTTAATCTCCAGACTTTGGTTCATTTCAACAATATACAATTAGCGTGTATTGAACCTTACGGTTGGGGCATACACTGTAAGCTCATCAATATTGAAAAAGTAAAAAAGAATCAGTATAGTGCTTATTATAAAGTTACCGGTAAACGAGATTGTAAAGTTAATCTTGGGAACCCGTGGAAAATGAATTTTGTAGCTTATGATGAAAAAAATGGTCACTATAACGATAAAATTTTGGATGTTTGTGTAAAAGATACTGATGAAGGTAAGATACTATTTTTGATTACCGAGGATTTTGAATGTAGCGAAGGACCTCATAAAAATGATGCTACACCAAATAGAAACGATTTGAGTGTGAGAGAGACCGAAATTGATCTCATTCAAAAAGGTACCAAAGCAGATAGTATTGCAAATTCTTATGGAATTAAGTGGTCCCATATTGCAGATTTAGGATCATCATTTTTAAGGTTACGCTGGTTGGCAAAAGTATCTCAAGATTCAGGATGGCAAAAGATACACCATGAAATAAGAAATTACTATAGTAATTCAGTGGCAGTGGGAAACGATCTTCAATTGCACATTCACTCATATAATATCCCTGGATCTCCAAATTTTACACAGCGGTATGATAGAAAAAGTAATCAATTAGTGATCGGTTCAGGGAAATATCACCTGTCAACCCCTTTCCCAGATGGTCATTTTGGAGCATGGGCAAACATCTACCCAGAGTTAGGATATTTCGATAATACTATGAGTAGAATCACGTCACTATTCCGCGGATTAACTGTTTATGAAAATCTCCTGCATAAAAACAATCCTAATTATAGAATCCTCTTTTTCAGAGCAGGCGAATGGGAATTTGGCATAAGTGAAGAAGAAATGCAAAAATCAATTATTGCCCTGCGCAAAAATAAGATCCTCGCTGGAAGTAATGCTTACAAAGGCACATTTGGACAGAAGAATTTCACGTTTCACAGAAGAATCGGAGAAAACGCTTACTTTACAAGTTTTAACAATATTCGTAAACCCGCACGTTCGTTGTTAGATATTGGTATATTAGAAATAGTACCAGTTACAGAGTTACATCACTATTCTCACGTCAGACCCATTGATGATCCCAAGAGCATTAGAACCGCCTATGATCTGTGTTTCGATTCTACTGGAAAAATAAAAAGTGGCGTCCATCTGTTAATGGAGATGTTTCATATCAACAGGGTAAATTATGGTGATGCAAGATGGGACTCCCTTGATTCTAATTATGGCGATTGGCTGAGGATGAGAAGACATTTCGAAAATGTTTCCAGGTACGCCACCAGGGCACAATTTGCAACAGTGAGCCAAGCCATAATTGATTATCTGGATTATTATACACCTGACATAGTTGCCCTTAGAGTAAATGAACAAAAAGAGGATGAAACTACATATATATACGATATTAAAATGATAGGAAGTGATATACAGATTGATCCGATGCACCCTCACTATGTTTCTATCAAGCCCCCCAGTTACTTTGTTGATACCATAAACACAGTTGTATTATTACATAATGGTAAGAAAGTAAAGACATGGGATAACATAATGTCTTATGAAGACCTGGAATTCGAAGCGATAGCAAAATCAGGTTATCAAATTAAAATAACTATTTTTTAAATGGTATATTTTTTGCTTTCTATTGTTATATTTAAATGCTATTTTTCAACATAAATCGTATTACATGGAGGTATTGAAATGAATATGAAACTATTTCTATTAATTTTTATTTTCTTCTTCATAACGTTAAGTGAGTTAAACGCTTCTACTTATTATGTAGCTCCCTTTGGTAATGACTCCTATACTAAAACGCAGGCTCAATCATCCACCACACCCTGGAAGACAATATCGAAAGCAGCTCAAGAGGTGTACGCGGGTGATACCATTATAGTAGCTGAGGGGGAATATATCGAGGGAGAGATTACCTTTGCAAATTCAGGAACTTCCTCTCAATGGATCACGCTTAAAAGTGCACCCGGTACACATCCAATCATTACTAAAAGTGGGGTATTAAGGGCACTCTTTATTTATAAACGTTCATATATTCTTATAAATGGCTTTACATTGCACGGATATGATAATGATGGTATTAGTATTTTTCACTCGGATTTTGTAGTGTGTTCTAATATTCACGCCTATGACAATGGGGATGCCGGAATTTTAGTTGTTGATTCAGATCATATCATCGTCCAAGATTCAGAACTGCACCATAACGGTTGGAAATCATACGGAGATAGCGGGTGGGGGGATGGTTTAACAATCAACAACCACAGAGCTACAGGTAAAAGCTCTATTGTACGTCGTAATATTATGTATGCCAACTGGCAAAAAAGAGATGGCTCTTATTGGGATGGAAATGGTCATACCTGGGATATGGCAGGTACGGGAGGCATACATATTATGGCTAATAATGTATTTTTCAATAACGGAGGTTGTGGAGTTTTGAATGGTAGCACAGGAAACATGGCCATTATTCACAATGTACTTTTTCGCAATATGGCGGACTATAATAGATGTAGAAATGAGGGAGAGCTGTATCTCACAGATGACTATGTAGGTAACACACTGCTGAAAAATAACATTATTTATGCCCGGCCACGCACTGCGAGAGTTCCATCTTTGTATCCCATCGCCCGAGAAGGTGATACTAATGAAAATGAAATAATGCAAAATAATTTGATTTGGGGTGAGAAAGAAGAAAACACCCTGATCTGGTGGTTTAAGTCTATGCCTTTAAGCACATGGATACACAGCAAAGCACCCTCTACGCTAACAGGGGATCCTGGATTTGTTTCTACCCCATTTGATAATGCATTTACCACCTTTCACGGTGGTGAGTGGATCAAGATGGATAGTAGCGATTATGATTTCAGATTAAAAAAAGATTCTCAATGTATTGATAAAGGGGCGTTCTTAACCAAGACAACCAGCGGAGGGTCGGGAACAACTATCCAGGTAGAGAGCGCGCGATACTTCACGGATGGTTTTGGTATAGATAATCAGGGAGATTTAATCAAAGTCGGCTCAAACAACCCGGTAAGAATAACCCACATTGATTATGGTAATAACATAATTACTGTGGAGAGAAGCATTTCCTGGAATAGTGGTGACGGAGTAAACCTGCCCTATAATGGCTCAGCACCAGATATCGGAGCCTTTGAGTATGCTTCGACTTCTGATACAACTCCACCAAGCCCACCGACAGGATTAAGGATAATTGAATAGAAGAATAATCATTATAAGAGGTATAGAATATCAGACAGGAGATTATAAAAATCCATACAACAAGAGGCACAGAAGCTGTAATCACGAAGAACATCCTGAGTTAAATGAACTAACTCATTTAACCGGACAGGCCTCATTAGACCATTAGCCTAGGTTCTATGTATGCTTAAACAATGCATATTAAATGTGGTTGGTAGAAGTTTCCTCCATTCTTTCTAACGGGGCAGGCAAAGAATTTGCAACCACGAAGGGGTTGAAGAACAACAAGGACTAACAATACAAGAACACGAAGAAAAAATTTTAAATTTATTAGATCTGTAAGAAATCTACAATCGGTTGTTTTTTAAAAATTGATTTATATACTTTATAAACTTGTAAAGATCATCTAACCGATTTTGAAAGATATCATAGATTTTTTTCAGATCAAGACGAGCATATTCATGAACTAGAATATTTCTTAAGCCAGCCATACCTCTAATGGCCTTCGAAAATTCAGATGGAATTATATTCCTTTCTCCTAATTTGTCTATAATGTCCACATAATCTTCAATTTGATTTTCACCTATCGCAGCTAAAATATGATTGCCCACATCAATTAGTGTTTGAATAGAAAGCTGTAAGCCATGACAGATCATCCATTGCGTGCCTAATGATGAATAAAATTCATCCCAGGATATGTTTTTTGAATCCTCTAACTCTTTTAAGTAGCGATTCAATTCTTGAAGTTTTTTCTCAATCAATACCTTATCAATCACTCCCAACTCCTGCTAAATATGGCTTAATAAGATGTTTGAAGTCATTATATTTATTAATTGTATCGATTTGAAATGCAATTCGCCTCCTTTCATTTTTAGTATAAATTAGCTTCCCGAAATATAACACTTGATGCTTAAGCAAAATACTCGCTTCATTAAGAATAACTAAATCTATATTATTCGTCTTAAATAACTTAATTAAATCAGCAAGAATTTCTGCTTTATAACCGTATCTATATGTTTTTACATTAACCTGTTGATCATTTATAATTATGGCTATATCAATATCACTTAAGGCACTAGTTCTTCCTTGAGCTATAGAACCAAAAATATAAGCGACTTCTATCTCTGAATGCTTTTGAAAATATTCTCTCAAAATATTTTTAATCTCTTCAATAGTTTTTTCTTTAACTGATTCCAACTGACTTTTAAAAACAGGGCTCATTTATATTCCTTTAGTGTTAACAGCTTTTTTTTAAAATTTCCAAGCAAAGTCCTTGTATAAAGATAAACCATAAATTACTCATTTTTTAGAGTTCAGAATAACTTTTTGCATCATTTAGGGATAAAATCTCCTCATCTTCAACTTTTTCTATTATAGCGATATTAATATAAAGCTTTAACAAATGCAATCAGAGAATGCAACTTCATATTTATTCATAACCACAAAGGCCACGATGAGAGCAAAGAACACAAAGAATATCATTCGTGTGCCTCGTGGTTCAATGTGTACTAATTTAGATTTAAGGAGATAAACCATGACAAGAATAGCAGTTATAGGAGCAGGATATTGGGGAAGAAATCTGATTCGCAATTTTGTAGAGTTAGGGGCCTTGCAGGCAATCTGTGATGTTGACCCTAAAAGACTGAATGATCTTAAACACAAATATCCCCATATAAAAACAACATTCTCATTCCCTGAAATACTCGATGATAAGTCTATTGATGCAGTAGTAATTTCTACACCTGCAAAGAGCCACTATGAACTGGCTAAAGTGGCCTTGAAGTCAGGAAAGCATTGCTTTGTAGAAAAACCCCTCGCTTTGCATGTAGAAGAAGGAATAGAATTAACTGAATTAGCTGAAGCGATTCAGAAAAAATTAATGGTGGGTCATCTTTTAGAATACCATCCAG
>SMTZ1_10016220_pt1 | contig 18913 bp, 17 predicted proteins | sample DeeMarSWOR136_30_FD_25667 | JGI IMG/M metagenome (IMG submission 25667)
GGGATTCCCAGGACCTTCAATTCCCGATCCAAGTGTTTCAAGTGCTCCAACATAATCGGTTTGATATAGGCATCGATAGCGGTAGTACTAGCCCTCTCATATTCCTTTATTTCAGGGGCTACCGTGGAGGATGTGCTAATGTAGATATCGGGGATGGCCTTCCTAATGGCCTCTTCCAGCATCATTTCATGATCCGCATTGCAATACGAATGAAGGAGTACGATTGCCACGGACTGGAACCCTTTTTCCCGCAACCACCGAATGCACCGGGTCATTTCAGTGTCCGAGAGAGGGGTCAAAACACTTCCGTCCGCAAGGGCCCGTTCCTTCACCTCGAGCATGTGTTGCCCATTCACAATTGGAGGAACCTTATCCGCAAATAAGTCGTACAAAAGCGGTCTTTGCTGGCGTCCCAGATAGAGGATATCGGCAAACCCCTCGGTAACCAAGAGCGCTGTTCTCGCCCCCTTGCGCTGAATGATGGCATTCGTTCCAACAGTGGTCCCAAGGACGAGCCTACTGATGGTCGATAGTTCCATCTCTTTCCCAAGCTCCTTAAGTCCCCTCAGGATGGCCTCCACCGGGTTTTTGGGAGTGGAGGGGACTTTCAATGTAATCACTTTTTCTTCATGCACTCCAACGATGTCGGTAAACGTTCCACCCGTATCAACCCCCACAATAGCCATGTTACTCCTCCGCATATCCTTATGTAACAAATTGTCCTTGTTCGAACCTGAGCAGGTCTTAAAATCCGGCTTGTCCTTGCTCAGACAGCAAAGGGATTGTCCCACAGCTTGAGTTCCATGCCAATGCCCTCCCTTTCAGCGGTTCTGAGAATCCTCGTACCCACGGCCACGTCTTGAGAACCCAATCCAATGGTACAGTAGTAGGTTATCTCGTCTTCAGAGGAACGCCCTGGCTTAGTTCCCGCCACGATATCCATTATCTCCGCATGAACAGCTGACTCTGAGATTGTGCCTTCCTCCAGCATCAAGGCCAAAGTCTGTTTTCCCCAATGTCTTATCCCCTCGAGGTGATCGACCACTATCTTGTCCGCCCGTTGGAGGGTAGCATGGTCGCATTCATAGTCCCCGACGTGAGCATAAAACATCCCCGATCTCAGCCATTCTCCCAGAATTATCGGTTTCGTGCTTGTAGTAGCACTTACCACCACGTCCACGCGTTTGAGCATATCCTCAACATCATCGCATGCCCGAAGGCTCAACCGCGTCAGTTTCTCCATATCCGAAATGAACCTCTTCGTCCTCTCCGAGGCTCTATCATAAACGAATACCTGCTCCAGCTTGGGGAGCGCACAGTCCAGCGCCAGTAATTGGGTTCTATTTTGGACACCGGCACCGATGAGGCCAACGGTCTGACTCTCTGCCCTGGCCAGGAACTTGGCGGCTACGCCGGTTGAAGCGCCAGTCCTCACCGCGCTGACGACACTTCCCTCCATAATGCCCAACGGTAAGCCCGTCTCGGGATCACTGATGACTATAAGGGCTGAGGTGCGTGGAAGGTCCCGACGCATGGGATTATCGGGAACAGACCCCACCCATTTTAGACCAGCAGTGCCGAAACTCCCTCCCAGGAAGGCAGATTGAGCGGTGAACCTTTTATCAGCCAATTCCGGATCGTCACCCTTCAGCCAAAAGACCAGCTTCGAACGATAGATGCAGTCTCCTGATGCCATCATCTTGAACATTTCTTCGACATCTCTTATGGCTTGCTCCATATCCAGTAAGTTGCACTTCATAACATCCTCTTGTGACAGATACCGTATCGATAGTGCTCCCATCTGATTACCTCCTTATTTCCCTTTCTCCGAAGAAGGCTCGCCCACCCAGGAAAGAAGGATCCCTCTGTTGCGTTTAATGAGACTGCTATTGCGGAAATCCCTGTGGGGAAAAGAGTAATTTTGCAAAATTCGTATTTACACATATCTGAATATACTATTCTGGCTGCGCCAAAGCGTTCCGGATACCCTCGGAAGAATCGGGGTGGGTAATTGGTGCCTTTCCAGAACTCACCACCTTGCCAGTGGCGAAATCCAATAGTACCACATCAGTGTATGTGCCGCCGGCGTCAATTCCGAGTCCGTATTCCGCTTTCATCGCCCGAGGAGCTTCTTGGTCACATCAACCCCGCTGGTGGCATCAGCTCCATAGCCATCGGCACCAACCGCGTCGGCAAATTCCTGTGTTACCGGCGCACCGCCCACAATCACCTTGTACTGATCCCGAACTCCACTCTCCTGGAGTAGCTCCAGCATCTCCTTCATCCGTGGCATGGTGGTGGTCAAGAGGGCCGATAATCCGATCACATCCACCTTGTGCTCCTTGGCTGCCGCCAGGATCTCTTCCCCAGCCTTGTCTGCACCGATGTCCACCACCTCAAGATCGGCAGCCTTCATGAGGAGGGTCACGATGTTCTTGCCAATGTCGTGGATGTCACCCTTTACCGTTGCCATCAAAACCTTGCCGAGCTTCTCCGTCGAACTTCCTCGACGTAACAATTCGGGCTCCAGGACCTCCAGCGCCGCATCGGCCGCCTTCGCCCCCAGCACAATTTCGGGAACAAATATATCCCCTAAGGCGAAGCGTTCACCCATAAGATCCAGCGCAGATCTAACCCCCTCATTGATCATACCCAAAGGATCTAACCCATCATCAATACCTCTTTGGGCAACCTCTCTCGCCTTATCCGCATCGATGGCGACGATAGCATCCCGCAACTGTCCAATGGTGAGTTCCAACATCCCCTCCTCTCCTTTACTTCCCGTACGTTTCCTCTGCTTTTCTAATGATAGCCCTGAGTGCCTCCCGCACCTCCCTGGGGAGAGGCTCCACTTCATGGGTGGCCAGAATCTCCTTGGCCTTCTTCCTGGCCACCTCTCGGATATCCTCGGCGCCTCTCGTCTCCCAGGTATCGTAGGTGTTGCGGTCAAAGAGCCGAGGCAGGTAGTGCTCCGGTCGAATGTAGTCTAAGGTGTGACGAAGGCCCATGAAATTGCCCCGAGGTCCAACCTCCTTGATCTGCTCAAAGCTCAACGTCTCGGGCTTCACCCGAATCCCTTCCAGAACCCGGCTTACCATGCCCAGCATCTCATTGTCAATCACATACTGCTCGTAACTAGTAAGGAGACAGCTCTCCATGAGGCCTGCGGCATCATGAATGTAGTTACCTCCAGCAAGGGCTACCGTGAGGGCCTGCAGTGCCTTTTCCACTCCAGCCTGGGCGTCCGATATTTTGGAGTCCGACATCCCGCCAGTGCTGTAGGTAGGGAGTTTGTAGAATTTTGCCATTTGATTTGCCGCTGCATTGATCAGCCCAAGCTCCACCGCGCCAGAGGCAAACCGACCCGAACGCATGTCGCTAAGGGAACCTACATTCCCCCACATGACTGGCGTTGTCGGTTGAACCAATTGAGCTAAGGTAATCCCCGCCAGAGTTTCCGCTACATTGAGCAGGATTTGGCCTGCCAACGGTGCCGGTGCCGTAGTGCCACCCTGAGGTTCAGACCCGATGATCATTGGACAGCCCACACGGGCGAGAACGATAATGGCCTCCAGGTTGTTCCTGCCCCAGTGCAAGGGTGAAACCGCCAGCATATTGATGATGATCATGGGTCGCTGCTTGAAAGCATTCTCGCCGCCGGCAACTGCAACGCCCATCCGGTAAAGATCCAGGGCACCCTGAGGAGAAAAAGGGTTTGAGCTAATCTGCTTAGTAGTGTTGTTGCAAGCTGCATTGACCATATAAAGTTCGGCAACCCTCTGATTCACATCGCTCGGCATGATCATCGCCTTGAAGAAATGGACGAACTCCAGAGCATCAATAAGTCGGGCGAAATCCTCGCAGTCCTTTAGGGTTCCCATACGGATCTCGCCAGTTTCCAAGTCGCGGACTTTTATCGGCAAGGTGCCCGGGCCAAAGTACACGCGGTCGCCCTCGGCGTGGATGTCTCGTTTGGGATCACGGGCCGCAAGCAACATGGAAGAGGGGCAAAATCGTAGTGCATCCTCCACCATGTTTCGCGGGAGCTTGGCAATGCCCGTGGACCGGTCAACCAACGCCCCGTGTTTTTCCAGAATGGAGAGGGCCTCCTCGTGTTCGAAAAAACAGCCCACCTCCTGCAGAACGTCCAAAGCCCGCTGATGGATTTCCTCAATCTCGTGGTGGGCTAATACTTTGAGCTGTCCCCCTTTGAGGTTCCACGGGTCCATTGCTCATTCCTCCTTTTCACGTATTGAAACAAACCACCCTTCATTTTCAACGAGAAATCAAGTTTGGCTCGAAGCTAATCTCCCTTCGCTAAATCGGCGATGGTTACATCCCTCAGTATTTTCTTAAGATCATCCCGTTTCAATTCTAATCCAGCTGTGGGGTCACCGCTTGATATGTCAACAACTTCCTCCTCAAAGACTGAGTGGTCAACAAATACGGGAAGGTCCTCTATCATGCTCCCTACCGGAGCCACCGCGCCTACTACCAAGGCGAATTTTTTTAATGCTTTCCGTGCCCATAAGCTCAAGACTCTTGTGGCCATCGAAGGCGAGAGGGGCCAAATCGATTTCTGAAGGACAGTGGCGCAGGAAGCATTAATATCCATCAAAGGAATTGAAAGGGTATTGTTCGGCTGCACGGGGGATATCTGCCGCAGCCCAATGGCCGCGGGTCAGATGGTCCAGAGGTTAAGGAAAGAGGGAAGACCGGATATATTCGTTCCTTCGGCTGGCATCTCGCCAATCCCGGGAACATCCCGAACCCTTTTGTCGTCAAAGTGACACGGGAGATAGGGATCGATATTTCAGGGCAAAGGACCAAGGTGGCGAATAATGAGAGCTTAAACTGGGTAGAAATCGTTCTGGTCATGGAATTCGCCCAAAGGGAATTCGTTTCAATGGCAATTCCCACTTCGTCCCCGGGGTTTAGCCTGCCCGAGACCAGGTGGGCCTCCATGATCTTCTGCACCATATTCTTTTCCATACCCTCTGGCCCTTGCCGGTTACATATTCTTGATAATCGCCTCAGCGAACTGGGAGCACTTCACCTCGCTGGCTCCCTCCATCTGTCGGGCCAGGTCATAGGTAACTATTTTCTGAGCGATGGTGCGCACCAAACCCTCCCGTACACGCTCTGCCGCCTCTCTCCAACCCAGGTACTCTAACATCATCGCCCCGGATAGAATAAGGGAGCCGGGATTTACCTTGTCTTGCCCTGCGTACTTGGGGGCAGTGCCGTGGGTGGCTTCGAACACCGCATACCCATCCCCGATGTTGGCCCCTGGCGCCATACCGAGGCCACCCACCATGGCCGCCAAGGCATCGGACATATAATCCCCATTGAGATTGGGCATAGCCAGGACATCATACTCCGTGGGCCGCAAAAGGATCTGCTGAAACATGGCGTCGGCAATCCGGTCCTTGATGAGCAGCTTGCCCACCGGGACCTTACCCTGGTAATCTTTCTTCACTTCTTCTTCGCTCCCCGTGACTTCCCCGAACTCCTCCCGGGCCGTCGCATACCCCCAGTTCCGAAACGCCCCCTCGGTGTACTTCATGATGTTTCCCTTATGCACCAGGGTTACACTCTTCCTCTTGTGGTCCAGCGCATACTGAATGGCCATGCGCACCAGGCGAGAGGTTCCGGTGCGGCTGATCGGCTTCAAGCCTATGCCGGAGTCGGTTCGGATCTCCCGACCGGCTTCCTGTCTGACAAACTCGATAAGCTTGCTGGCGGTGGGTGAACCCGCTTCCCACTCCAGACCTGCATACACATCCTCGGTATTTTCCCGGAAGACCACCATATCAACCTCGTGCGGGCGACGTAAGGGACTCGGGATACCAGAGATATACTTCACCGGTCGGATACAGGCATAGAGATCGAGCTCTAGGCGCAAGGCTACATTGAGAGATCGGAAGCCACCTCCCACGGGAGTGGTGAGGGGACCCTTGATTGCAACCCGATAGCTCCTTATCTGCTCCACGGTTTCTTCGGGGATCCACGTGCCGGTTTGTGTATAGGCCTTTTCCCCGGCCAAGAGCGCCAACCAATTGATCTTCCGGTCTTCTCCGTAGGCGCGGGAAACGGCTTCATCCAGGACCGGCTGGGTGGCCCGCCAGATGTCCGGGCCGATTCCATCTCCTTCAATGAACGGCACGGTCGGCGAATGATGTGTACTCCTCATTACTTTCCCCCCGCTGTTTGAAAATATTTTTCCGGAACATAGACATAACCATCCATCAAGCGCCGTGCCGTGCGGCCCAGCACTGCTTCCTTATATTCATAACTGTTCCCCTTCTTCTCTACTTCAGTCCCAACCGGGACAATGCCCCCAGGATGTCCCAGGCGAATTTCACTCGCTTCAAGAGCCCCTTTGCTCAGTAACTCATGGAGGACAGTACCCTCAATCTTAGCCGCTCCTGTCGTACAGATAGCCCCGGTAGCTGCATATGCCTTATGCAATGTCCCCATTGACATTATTCGAGCAACCAGATCTATATCGTCTTTTCGAATATTCTTTCCAGTAACGGCCTTGTAATCTTGAGGTTCATTCACAAAGGCGATTTTGGGCACATCCTGACTAATTTCACTTGCCTCTTCTGGAGATGAAGCCAGACCTATCATCACAGCTCCCCTGCTCCTAATAGCTTCAAGCCGTTGCCTGATTTCGGCACTAGCGTCAACTTCATAGATTTCAGTCCCCTTGAGACCAAGATCTTTCGCCCGCACAAATACAACGGGATTAGCCGCATCAACAATGGAAATGCTAATTTCACCGATACCCGGCACCTCTATGACATCCTTCACATTACCCGTAGGCAATAATTTACCGGTAACTGAACCCCCAGGGCTGAGGAAATGAAGGGTAACCTTTCCTCCCCTATCCGGAAGACCATCAATGGCGTAATCACCTTCTTCATTGTAAAGACCATTTTTTACCGGAACTTCTGCAAGGATACGTTTCTTCGTATTCACTTGGTATATCCGTACCGTCGTAATGGGCTCCTCTACGTCGACCAATCCTTCATCAATAGCATAGGGGCCCACCGCAGAGGATATGTTGCCACAATTTCCTTGATAACCGATTTTGGGTTTGTCAATAGAGACCTGGCCGAAGTGATAATTCACATCATAATCTGGATCCTTTGAAGGACTTATGATAGCTGTCTTGCTGGTAGTGGAAACCGCCCCCCCCATCCCGTCAATTTGACGGCGGTTTGGATCAGGGCTCCCATACGCTGCCAGAATGACGCGATCCCTGATCTCCGGATCCTTGGGCAAATGATTTTCATGAAAGAAAACAGCCTTACTTGGTATTCTAACTTGCATCGTTTGACCTCCTTTGCTGCTATGTTTTAAACAGGTTATGTGTTAGCGAACCTTTACAAATCCCTTGCCATATGGAAGCCCTTTTGTCCAAAAGAATGTCATGCCTTAACGCTCACGAAAGAGCATCAAAGGCCCAAGTTCTATTGATGCAACATCTTCGCTAAACTGACCATGTAATCTGGCCAAAAATCTCGTTCACATCTTTTACGTCTTCCAACTCCCTCAGTAAACTGAGGGTATTTTCAATCTCCTTGTCCGAAAGGGTTTTATTATAGTGGCAGCACTCGTGAAATTTTCGAAAAACATCCTCTTCAACAATCGGCCTGTCGGGATGGCCTTTACAAATGGCCAAATCCTTGGAAAACACGCCCCGTTTCGAATGAATAGTCACCTTTGACGCGAGGTTAACCATATTTGAGGAGACGTCCTTCATTTCGGGATCGATCACGACGCGAACCCTTTTTGCCATTGCGGTTATTGTAGGGTCCCGAATGGTTTCCTCGTCAAATCCATCAAGGTCCACCTTCTTGCGAACCAGGGCTAAGGCAACAGTATAGGGAATACTAAATTGGGCATCCACCTGAGGATTGGTTCTTATCTTAAATGGTCTGCCCACGGTTTTGCAAGCCCCAGGTGAGACATTCACGATCACTTCATCCACCTCATCCAAATGCACATGGTTTTCCTCAACCAGAGCGAGTGTGGCCTCGATAGAAGTATGGGTCACCTTGCAACATGGATAGAGCTTAAAGCTTAAATCATCTACCAAGAAGACCTTCCCAAGTCCTCGCTTCAGTTTCCTAACGGAGTCCTCTTGAATCTGTTCGTGGGAATCACTGTAAACTCGAGCCATACCCCATGTCCCTTCGATCCATTCCTTGGGACCAGTTAGTCCTTTTTCAGCAATAAGGGCGGCCATAACCCCTGATTGGCATGCGAGGGCAGGTTGTAATCGCTTAGTTAATGTCCCTTCCAGTCGTCCCTGCCGGGTACCCGCAGCCTGACTGTAAGCAATCCCAAGTGCATTTGTGAGGGCCTCCGGAGTCAAGCCGAGAATTTTTCCTGCTGCCAAGGCCGCCCCAAAGATCCCGAACGTTGATGAGGTATGCCATCCGGGATAGAGGGACAAAGAAGCCCCGAGCCGACAAACCAGGTCAACGCCAAGAATAATTGCTGTAAGCAGTTCTTTGCCTGAAACCCCACCTTTACGCTGTGATACGGCGAGGGCTGATGGAATGACAGAAACATTGACATGGGCACCACCCGCTTCGTGAATATCATCATACTCCGTTGAATGGGCCAAGAGGGAATTTACAAGGACTGCTGTTGGCGCGGGCACCATCTCGCCTGAGTAAAGAATAGTGGCCTCTTTCTTGCCTCCCCATGTAGTTACGAGTTCTGCAATCTCTTTATTACCCTTAACGCCTCTTCCGGCTAAAGCAACACCAAAGGTGTCGATAAAAAATAATTTGGCGCGGCCCACAGTACGGGGTGGAATTTTTGAAAAAACTACCCCATGGGCAACCGATCCGATCTCCTCTGAGAGTGTCATAATAGGCCTTCTCAGTTAGCGTCCTATTTTTTCATGAGCCTCGTGATTTCTGCCACGTCCCGGACATTCTCAAGATTGGCAACGAGTTCAATAATGGCATCCGCGTTTTTCTCATCGATACTATCGCGGGTAAGGCTCCTAAATTTGTCCTGAACCTCCTGCCAGGGCATGGGGTTCTCCACAGAACCCCTTGGGACGTTGATTCTGACCCTATATTTTGGTCCATCTTTCATAACGATTTCCACGATGCTGGGAAATTCGCGGGGATAAAGCTTGTTTATTTCTTCATCCAAAATAAAATGAACACGGCTCGCCAAGTCAATCGCTAAGGGATCTGAAAGTTTATCCTCCGTGAATTGAGCCGGAGAAAGCATGCCGTCGATCACGGTGCGAGCCATACAGTATTTCATGCTCATTTGGGCCTGGAGCACTCCCATAGGTTTATAGTCAAAACCGCACTGAACATTAACAACCTCACTGTTGTAAACCCTTATTTCCTTTATTCTTTCGACGTCAATTTCGTTTTTCTCTCTTATCATCAGGGCTGCGTCGATGGAAGAATGGAGGCTCCCACAAGCAGGGTAGGGTTTTATCACCACGTCCTCCGTATCGAACTTTTTCCCCAATCCATCAGTTACCTTCGAGAAATCGAAATCGTAAGATGTGGCCCTGAAAAAACCACCGTCTTCGGCTTCCAAGATCTTTGTGGGACCATGGTAACCACTTCGGACCAATAATGATGCTATCACCCCGCTTTGTGCAGCGCGGCCAGGATGAAATCGTTTGCTGAAAGATCCGTCCGCAGTAAACGCCCATAATCCCGCAGACTGAGTCCCAGCCATCCCTAACGCACTGGCCGTAGCCTTCGTATCAAACTCCCAAATACTTGCTACAGCGGCCGCTGCCGCAAAGGTCCCACACGTTCCCGTCAAATGCCACCCCTTGAGCCTGGAAGCTCCAGGGTTGACGCCTCGGCTGATGTGTATCATGGTCTCATAACCGCCTGCAATGGCAGTCATGAGTTTTTTTCCATCAATATGTTCTTGCTCACCGACGGCAAGGGCTGAGGGAATTACCATTGATGCTGGGTGGGTCTTGGTCATGTGATAATCGTCAAAATCAAAACTGTGGATCATTGTCCCGTTACCGAGTACCACATTTGCCGCAGGACCGAGGAATTCGGTGGTCCAGAGGCTTGCTTCCTGAACTCCCCCTTGACTTTGAACAAATTCATTCACAATTTTTGCCCATTGGGTAGTTGAACCGAAGCAGGCGCACCCTAATGAATCAAGGAAACAACTCTTTATCTTTTCCAGCGCTTTATGAGAAATGTCCTCATACGTTAGTTGACTAATAAATTCAGCCAGTTTCATCGTAACATTTTCCATGGTCCTCTCCTTACCATAGAAATATGGATCTCAAGGGCCTCGATAAGGTCTGCAGCACACCACGCCGCCCGTATACCTCGGCCATTGGAAGTGGGTGAGCTCCGTGGACCTCACAGGCTCCAAATCCACTGGCATGCACCCTGCGGTGTCCATGCGGGCCGATTCCCTACCGCTCTTGCCATTTTCTGTTCAGATTCCCCGCTAGCCTATTCTGCCCTTTCGGCCCGTTTTGCCTAAGACGTGAGGGCCTGGTGGTTAGGGGACCATTTCCGAAGGGGTCCAGGCAAGCTCAAAGATTTTTTCGGCGGCAACCCTGGCAGCCACAGCACAGACCTTGGGACACCCTGCTTCGCTATGGCCGCCAGCATCGAGAAACGCCTGGTAGTCAGCGTCATCCCACATCTTAAAGGGTCTGCCGTACACTTTTTCCTGGATATCCCTGCAAAGAGTGCTCTTTAACTCGCCCTCAAAACCGAACGCCCTTTTCAGTTCCTCTCTGATCCTATTGTACACCTCCAGGCACGGGGCCTTCGCATCTCGATAGGTTTTACTATCCTCGATCTTCTCCCGCCCTACCAGTAGTCCGAGTGCCATCAAAGCTCCGATCACGGCACCACAAGTCTCCCCCTGCCGGAGAATACCGCCGGATAGGACGGTGGCCGATTTCAACACTTTCCTGTTCCCGATAAAAAACTCCTTTTGAATGCTATCCAGGACGGACTGCGAACAACCGTGGTAATCCCTGTCACTCTCCAGTGCCCTTGCGTAGACCCTATTCACGATTTCGTCTTTCGTTGACATCTTGCTACCCCCTCGGCCTAAGAACAGCTACTTCACAAAAAAGGCGAGTGGCTATCGAATAGCCTATGGAATACCTGGCCGCCTGACAATACCTTGAAGAATATAAGATCTAAACGTGATGGTCTCGCAACAAGTCATAATTCAGACAGCACGGTAAAAAGCTCCAGATGCAAGGCGCGCGAACCTATAGGGATCAGGCGTACTTACCACTACGCCGCAGTGACTTCCCCTGTTAAGTATTTTCTTTGCTTGATGGTACTATTTTCAAGCACCTTCTCTATCCCATATCTCTCGGTATGGCTGCCTTCAATGTAACAGGGCAGGAGAATGAAGCGCAACGCAAACTTTCGGCTTTGCTAAAGGCCCATCAACAAAATCGGTGTCAGCTTGATCTCTTCAATATATATCTGGAAGAATCCCTTTTGATTCAAGAACACTCTATTTTTCCATACGGAAAACCACAATGTCAAGCGCATTGCTTATGCAGAAGAAATCTACGCGGGTTGAGAATCCTCTCTGAAGAGAGGAGGTGGAAGCAGTGGCCCATGAGGCTTGTGGGTATCATGCGAAAGGGATCATGTGTGACTCTATAACCTAAGTTTGCAACCAGGGCCAGTCCTATTCTTGGCCCCAAAATTTTCCTTTACAAAAGGGGGAAGCCATGGTAAAGAACTGTACAATCCAAAAACAAAGGGGGTGATGCGTCAAAGAAGAGATTGTTGACAAGCACGCTTTCAGAAAAGGAAAGGAGGAAAAAAATGAAGTACTGTTTGAAAATTTTGGTTCCTGTTATGGTACTCGGCTTACTCTTGGGGATTCCCGGCATTGAAAAGGCTTATGGAGAATACCCTGAAAAGATGATCACCTATGTGGTTCCCTTTAGCGCGGGGGGCGGGACCGATCGTTTAGCCCGTATTCTCTCCAGTGCGGCAATTGACCACTTTGGTCAGGCCTTGCATGTGGTGAATGTACCCGGGGCCTCGGGGGTTGTCGGCTGGAAGGAGACACTGAACAAACCAGCCGATGGGTATACCATTTTGCAGGGTAGCCCGACGCCAGTGATCAATTTAATAATGGAGGAAAAGCCTGCTCTTAGCCCTGACGAAATTAAGATCGCCTGTTATATAGCCGGTTTTAGATCGATACTGCTAAGTAAGCCGGGAGCGGAGTGGGCTACCTGGGAGAAGTTTAAGGCCTATGCCAAGAAGAATCCCGGGAAAATCAGCCTCGCTGGGACTAATTCCTTGCTCATGGGTGCGGCATATACCTTCGATCAGGCCGGGATAGAGGTGAATTTCGTCCCTTACCCCAGCACAGCAGATGCCGTGGCCGATTTTCTGGGTGGGCATGTCGATACCGTGGCGGTAACTTCTTCTGTCGGTAAAGACCTCGTTCCCCAAAAGGCGGCGGCGATCGTGAACACGAGTGAAATACCCCTCCCCGAGAAGGTCAAAGAATATAAGGGGCTCCGAAGCGCCAAGGACTTGGGCTACAAGGGCATGTTCTTCCCCCGGTGGGTCGGGGTTCACCCCGATACTCCTGACAAAATCGTGGATTTCATTTCCCAGAAGATGGGCAGCCTTGTTAAAGATAAAGGTGTCACAGGGCTGACCAAGAAAATAGGAGAAGAGCTTATGTTTATCCCTCGGGCAGAGGCCGCAGCGGCTTATAAAGACATGGTGAAGGCTATGAAGAAATCCGCGGAACTTTTGAAATGAGATCGGTTGATTCCGGGGAGCCCGCTTTTGTCGAGCTTCCCGGGTTTTCCCTCATGAAATTACCGGTTATCCAGGTAGAAATCGGAGTTTAAGGGAGAACAAGGGATGGGCAAGTGGTTAAAATGCAACCAGGGCGTTGGGGTTATCCTGACATCGCTTTTCACAGCACTGCTCATCTATATCGAGCTTAGTCCCTGGGCGCACAGAAAACTCCGCGATGGTTTTACACTGGGCTTTTTCCCCGCTGTGGCGGTAGGTCTCTCAATTTTCTTCTCCCTTATTATCATTTTTGATAGTCGCAGGAGGGAAGTCCTCCAGGGTTTGGAACCGTTTACGTTTACATCTGCTCTCAGCGCTGTCTTAGCAGTGGTAGTAAGTTGGCTCTATTTTTCGCTGATGAGGAGAATTGGATTTCTCATCGTAACCCCTTTCTTTCTTCTCCTCGCTATGTTCGCCCTGGGCGCACAATCCTGGCGAAACACCCTGCTGGTAGCGGTATTCATGACGGTGATAGTTTATGGCATTTTTAGGGTCATGGGCATAGAGTTGCCTCTCGGCATATTATCCGGAGTATTACCTTTCTAGTCTTAGTCTGGAGTGAAGAGATATGTTCCAGCCGGAAGCCATCATTGAGGCCCTTCACATGGTAGTGTCCTGGAGCGTCCTCTACTGGCTGGTGGTGGGGGTCGTTATCGGGGTCGGAGTGGGCGCAATGCCCGGCTTAACCGCAGCAACCGGTGTAGCAATAATGCTGCCCCTTACCTTTACGATGAGCACTGCCGCAGCCTTGGGCCTCCTCATTGGGTTGTATAAGGGCGCTGTCTACGGGGGATCGATCTCCGCCATAAGCTTTGCCACCCCGGGAACTCCCGAAGCCGCTGCTACGATCTATGACGGGCACAAGCTAATGCGGATGGGCCAGGGGCGAAAGGCTGCATTAATGGCCTTATACGCCTCGATTACCGGCGATACGCTGAGCGACCTCATTACGATCGGGCTGGCCCCGGCCTTGGCCCTGGTAGCCCTCAAATTTGGCCCCACCGAACGATTCTGGCTCGTCGTTCTTGCCTGCACCTTGCTGGGGGCCTTGAGTGGCGCACACCCAGCTAAGGGAATGTTAAGTGCCGCCCTCGGTATTTTCATTGGGACGGTTGGAACTGACCCCGTAGGTATGGTATCTCGAATGACCTTTGGCCTCTGGTGGTTGCAGGACGGCATCCATCTTATCCCCATGATGATCGGCGTATTCGCCATTGCCCGAATGCTGGAAGGGGCCATTGAGCTTTTGAGGAAGAGGGGTGTTGCCAGGAAGGTCAAGGAGAGCATTTCGACCGCGCTCATGAAGAGCGGCCCTGGCTTGACGTTCAAGGAATACATCCGTACCTGGAAGGAAATGCTGATCGGCCTCTTCGTGGGATCATTCGCGGGAATGTTACCGGGATTGGGGGCCACGGTTGGAGCCTTTCTTTCCTATAGCGTGGCCAAGCAGGTTTCACCCAAGAAACAAATAGGGAGCGGAGTACTGGAGGGAGTGGCCGCCGCCGAGTCAGGCAATAACGCCACTGTTGGGCCTACCCTCATTCCCTTGCTGGCCTTTGGGATTCCCGGAAGTTCTACCGCAGCCCTTATCGGAGGGGCCTTAATGCTCCAGGGTGCCACTCCATCCCCCCGCATGTTTGAATTGTATCCCGCCGTGGTATATTCGCTCTTCATCATCTTGCTCGCAGGAAATTTCGTAAATTTAGGCGTCGGCCGTGTCTTCGCCGGATTCTATGCCCGGCTGGGCCAACTTCCACGACAAATCTTAATTCCCCTGATCTTCATGATGGCTATTATCGGGAGTTATGCCTTTCGCGGAAACCCCTACGATGTCGTGGTGATGCTGGCATGCGGATTGGTGGGTTATGGAATGCGAATCCTCAGAATTCCCGATGCCCCTCTGGTTATTACGTTTCTCATCACCCCGATGATGGAGGCGAATCTCCGAAGGGCACTGCTTATCAACCGGGGAGATTGGTTTCAGGCCCTGTTTCATAGTCCCCTTGCCATAGGGCTTCTCATCGCCTGTATTGTACTGACCTTTCTCGCCATCCGATTTGAGGTATCGAAGCGACTGAGCACTGTGGCTCCAAAGGTTACGCAAAAAAATTCCTGATATCAATTATTGGTGCAGAGAATTTCAGGTAGAGTTTGAAATAATGTACCGGTTCAGCTCTGGATTCATGACTATATACGGGATTATAAAATGATAGAGAGACAAAAAATCAAGGGGTTAAATCTAGTCTTGATACTCATTGAATGGTGCAGGGATGGAGTAAGGGCATAGGTTAACCGCATGTGAGAAAGGAGCAGGATTATGGATCTCACCCAGGAAGTCAAACAGCGAGTTTTGAATGAGGAGATGGACCTGGTGGGAATAACACCGGCCAAGAGGCTGAAGGATGCCCCAGAAGGCCGTCGCCCCACGGATATTCTCCCTACGGCCACCAGCATCATCGTTGCCGCTGTCCATGTCCTCGATTCCGTCTACGATCTCCCCTATACCCGGTATGAATATACCAACCAGTTTTTCATACTCAATTCCATGCTCAACAGCATGGCCTTCAAGGTATCGCGTTACCTCGAGTCTCAGGGATATCGGACCCTCCCCATTCCCGCTGCATATCCCCGGGTCAACAAAGAAATTTTCGGAATCCTCTCCCACCGCCATGCAGCGGTTCATGCAGGCCTGGGAGAGATGGCCTTAAACAATCTCTTGACCACCCCTCAATTAAACAATCTCTTGACCACCCCTCAATTTGGTTCCAGGATCCGACTGGTGAGCATAGTAACGGAAGCACCTCTCGAAGCTGACCCCCCTTTCGAGGAGAACCTCTGCCTGGAGAAGAGGAGGGAATGTGATCTGGCCTGTGTGAGAAATTGCCCGGTTCAGGCCATCAGTGAGGAGGGTATGATTGACAAGGCTAAGTGCCTCCACTACCAGGAACAGATTATGCCTTGGAGCGCGGTTGAATTACGGTGTGGGGTCTGTGTAGCCAGTTGTCCCATAGGGGAGCGCACGTGGAAAATTCCCGCTGGCAGTCGCTCTCAGAAGGTAACCGAGATGAAGGAGGTATGGACCGGGGCTAAATGGTAAAAACCTTACCCCTTCTCGGCTGTCGAGAAACGACTACCCTTGGTAACTTCGACTTAAGAGCTCTACAATATTAAAACACTGATAAGAAGCCCCGGAATCCGCCGAAACTTCTGCGATCTGTTCTACACAATGAGGACATGCCGTCACAATAGCCTCAGCGGAGGTCTTCTGGATAGACTTTAGCTTGACGGACGTAATAGCTTTGGCAAATTGTGGGGCACCGTCTTTCACCTCCCCTCCCCCCCCACAACACCGGTCAGACTTCTCCATCTCGATGAACCTCACCCCCTTGGTTCCTTTGAGACATTCAATCCACGGTTGAGGTAACAGGGGTCGTGATAGGTGACGGACATCCTCAAGGGCTTGAGATCCTCGGTATTGATCTGGATTGCCTTAGCAAGATATTGCGAAATGTCGAAGACTTCAAATTTGGGGGGCCTTCCCCTCTTCGCTTTGAGGATCTTCGCCCAGTCCTCCCTCATGGTGAAGGCACAGTGGGCGCAAATGGTTACTACACGTTCCGCACCCGAACGTTCTAAAATGTCGACATTTTTCAAAACCACTTCCTCGGCCAACCCTACTTCTCCAATTCGAATAAGTGGGGAACCACAACAGATCTGTTCTTTCGGCGTGACGACTTCAACCCTATTCCTCCTTAAAACATCAACCGTCGCGCTGGCAGAGTCCTGGAGGCGCAAGTCTGCTAGACACCCCACGAAGAAAGCCACCCGGTCTATAGGGTTTTTCACCTTCTCCTTCTCCCGGGCCATTTCCAGGAATGATTTTCCCTCAGCTGTGGCATACTTCCCGTTTTCCTTGATTCGGGCAATCACTTCCTGATGCCCCTTCAGAAGACCAATGCCTCTGTCTACGACTTGGGCGCGAAAATTCTCAGTAACATCCCTCGGGCAGCTAATGTCAAGGGGGCATACCTCTTCGCACTTCTTGCAGGTAGTGCAAAGGTAGAGACCATTGGCTACGGCCATTTTCAGCCGATCCTCCTGATCCAAGGGATGTTCACCCACCCTGGCTAATTGAATCATCAACATCGGGCCAGCGTAGCTTTCCCAGTCTACGGCTACGGAGGGGCAGGCCTCCAAGCAACAATAACATTCCACACATCGAGAGTAGATATCACCATAGCGCCTAATCGTCTGAGGTGAAACCTGGAAATCATCAAAGCAGACACGGGGATTATCAGGCCAAAGCCTCAAGTTTGCATACTTATTGAGCAGCTTTGTCTGATCCACTACCAGATCCCTAAGTGTGGGAAAGAGGGAGAGCGGCTCAAGCCTCATCCCATCCTGTAACACCGTCATACACGCCAGGCGAGGCTCTCCGTTGATCAAAATAGCGCATGAACCACAGGTGAACTCGCGGCAATTCGAGCGAAATGCAATGTACTCTCCTTGATCCCAAAGATACTCCAGGGCCTGCATGACCGTCATGGTAGGAACAAAGGGAACCGTATAGGTCACCATTTCGGGAGTCGCGTCGACCTCTGGATTATATCGGGGTACGTGAATCTGAACCATCTTCTCAGGCTTCTCAATGGGTAGGATATAGGCTGTCAATTTAGTCCTCCTAACGCAATTTAGATCTCACTCTCGTGCCATGGGAAATCGGAATTAAAAAACTCCGGGATACTTTCAGGATCCAGAACGGACTTATCCACAGGCTTGAACCGATGCTTAAGCTCTCCGTTCTCCATAGAGAAGACAATATTCTTCAGCCACTGCTGATTATCCATCTTGGGGTAGTCCTCCCGATAGTGAGTGGCCCGACTTTCCTTCCTCATCAGGGCACCCCTTGTGGACACCTCCTCTATATCAACCCGAACAAAGGTCTCTAAGGCGTCAATCAATTCATAATTGTACCGCTTGCTTTGATCGGCCACATAGAGCCGGGGCAGATCATCCTCTTTCAGTTTTTCTACCTCCTCCATCATCTTCTTCATCCCCGATTCATTTCGGAAAACACCCATGTAGAGATCCATCATCTCTGTATGAGGCCGCCGAATGGACATTGCGCGAATCCCTTCTCTAGGATTCCCATTCACAAGCCGTTCAATCCTTTCACCTTCTTCCCTAACCGCATCCCGGTTGATTTTGCCTGTATGCCCTTGTTTGAGCGCCTTGTCCGCTGCTGCCCTCCCGGCAATCTCGCCAAAAATGACGAGATCAATAAGGGAATTGGTACCCAAGCGATTTCCGCCATGAACGCCCCCGGCTGTCTCCCCGGCCGTAAATAGCCCTGGAACTCTCGATTCCATTTGCTCATTGACAAGGATACCCCCGTTGGAATAATGGGGACGAAAACGGACCTCCATGGGTTCCTTGCGGATGTCATACCCATAGACCAGGTATTTGTTAAAGACGGTCCTCAGCCTGTTCTCGATCACTTCAGGAGGAAGGTGGGTTACACTGAGGTAGATCCCTTGGCTTTTTGAACCCCGGCCCTCTGTAATCTCGCGGTATTCGCAAATGGAAATAAAGTCGCGAGTGCTCAACTCCATTCGCTCAGGAGAATACCTTTTCATAAACCGTTCCCCACGAGCATTGGTGAGCTGACCTCCCTCTGATCTCACACTCTCACTTACGCTTCCCCGAACCCCATAAGGCCACCACGTATGAGTAGGGTGATACTGCGTAAACTCCATGTCCACCAGTTCCGCTCCCGCACGAAGGGCCATGCAATAACCATCTCCCATTTGTCGCTCGGCAGCCGCGGGCCAGCAACCTACCCCCCCGCCCGTAGCCAAAATGATGGTCGGGGTCCTAAAAAGGCAGAGGTTTGAACTGGCCTTGTCCAACCCCACTGCCCCTGTCACTCGCCCCTCATCCACGAGGACACGTAAGATCATCATCTCGTTGAGAATAGGGATATTTCTGCGCATCACTTCCCTTTTGAGAGAGGTCATCAATTCATGCCCAGTGGCATCACCACTATAGACGGATCTGGGTTTGGAATGACCTCCGAA
>SMTZ1_10002402_pt1 | contig 18910 bp, 15 predicted proteins | sample DeeMarSWOR136_30_FD_25667 | JGI IMG/M metagenome (IMG submission 25667)
GAAGGAGCAGATTATCAAGCAGATAAGGATAACCCGGAGTCTGCGTCCTAATTGGTGGCCAAGTTCAGAAGCCATGGCATACGAAGATATCTGGGTCGGTTACTTTGCTGACGTGGATGCTCCCTGGGATAAGGGCGGTATTGGCTACAACACGGCTGGATATGAACCTGCTCACGAGATGGTATGGTTCCGCGGCTGGATGAATGATACCCTGCCTCCGGACGAGCAGCACCCTGAATACGAAGACTATTATGTCGGACTGACCTTCACGGATCGTGATGGGAATGTGGTAGCACCTTTGGGTGTTCAGGTGGTGCGAAATGACAGCTTCCTCTATCCCCAGGACGGTTGGGGCTGGAAGGAGCAGGAGTTGTACGACTTGGCAGCTACCCCTGGTGTGAACATACACGATGAGGCGACCGATACCCTAGACCGCACCGTGGTAATGACCTATGATATGATTCCTGGAGGGACCGGTGACTTCCAAAGCGAATACATTCTGATTGAAGCTTTTATTCCCACTGGCCCGGAGGACTTGCAGGCGCACGTAGACCTGACCAGAGAGATACTCATACCACATCTGCGCGATCTCGGACTATTCGACCAGTGCCCGATCTGCGGAGACTGCAACGAGGATGGGACCATAAACTCTGCTGACATCGTGTGTAAGATCAACTATCTGTTCAAAGGCGGCCCAGAGCCTTCTTGGCCTCTAATGCGAATAGATTGCAACGGTGATTGCATTATAAACTCTGCGGATGTCGTATGTGAAATTGACTATCTGTTCAAAGGCGGCCCACCAGAGAGGTGCTGTGGCTTTGGGAAAAAATGGGATCCCAAGTGAGAGTTCGGGCTTGATGGAATAGACTGAGACGGAGACTGAGAGCTAAACCTGGTTGGGGTGGGGATTGGAGAGTCTGTTGTAATGCTCAAAGGAGTGTCATTGCGATCCCGCCGAAGGCGGGAGAAGCATTCCTGTTCCTATATAAATCAATGAGTTTCTGTTATACACAGTTATGCCTCTGGCGAAAAAGATTGCTTCGTCGTCCCGCCGAAGGCGGAACTCCTCGCAATGATGTTAAAGGGCTTTTTCAACAGTCCCTTGAACCCTCGCCCCTCCATGTTTTCCGCACCGTGGAGGGTCCCTGTCTGACCTGGCCGCGCAACTCTATTTTATCGGCACTGGGGTAAAGGAGAGGATGAAGATACACATGGCTGTCCAGCCAATGATCTTGCGTTTGAGGTCCAGAGATATTTGGTCGTTCAAGGTAGGAGGATGACCAAGCTTGATAATCAATATTAAAATAACCCACACCAACCATCCGGGCCACATAAAGATTCCTAACGGGATCAGGATCGCGACAGTGATCAACGCAATCCTTTTTTGTCTTTTTCCCAGAAGGGCATACATGATGTGTCCACCATCCAACTGACCGATAGGCAAAAGATTCAACATGGTCACCAAAATTCCTGCCCAGCCGGCAAAAGCAGTGGGGCTCAAGAGGACATCGTGTCCCTCCGGTATATTCTTCAGAACAAGAAAAGAGAGGAATTTAAATATGAGCGAATCTCCTAAGGTTATGCTTCCCTCGGGCACCGCTTCTACTACCTGTGAATAGGAAAGTCCCAAGATAACCGCAATCACTGCTACCACAAATCCAGCTATTGGACCTGCTGCTCCCACATCCAGAAGATTCTTTCGGTTTTTGAAGGGAGATTTGGATTTTATCACTGCACCAAAAGTTCCCAAAATGGTGGGTCCGGGGATGAAATAAGGTAAGCTGACTTTGATTCCGCTCATCTTTGACTCTATATAATGCCCGAATTCATGACAGAGCAAAATCAGAAGCAAAGGAACCGCAAAGGACCAACCTTTTAAAATTAGAAGAGGATTAGAAATGAAGTTTTCCCCTCTCATCATCGCTCCGGCGGCAAAGGTGGTAATCACGGTGAGAAGAAAAAGAATCAAGTTGGTCCAGGGGAAAGGCTCTTTTGTCCTGTACTCTGGTCTGATTATGTGGAGAACAGCTTGATTCTCGTTCTGATCGAAGTCCACGGAAAAACCCAAGGATGAAAGCCGATCCGTGATAATTCTTTTCCAATCATCGGAAAGAGAGAGAGGATAAACACCGGAGTAGAGTTTACCTTGAATGAAGATTTCCCTTTTGGTATGATAAATGGCAGTGATTTCCAGGATGTCTTGAAGTGCTTCTCTTATGGCTCTTATCTGGTTTTGGATTTCAATTTTTGTTTGCGGTTTCATTTTTGATTCCGTCAAAGGAATAAACTGTCAACGGATTGAACGGAATTTTTTAAAATTTTTTCTATACTCACGAAAAGGCTTTTAGCATCTCCTGTAATCTTTGAATCAACTTCTCCTTGGGAATGGTTTCCTTTAAGTTCAAGATATATATTTCAAAGTAACGATCTTCCTGGTCTTTTTGCTTGGCGGCGAATACGATGAAATTGCCGTCCGGTGAAAAGGAGGGGTATCTTTTCTCTCCGCCATCATAAGTTAGTCTGGTGCGATTTGAACCGTCCAGATTCACCAGACTGAGATCTTCTTTATCCTGTTGGTTTGAGACGAAGACAATTTTTTCCCCATCTGGCGAGAATGCGGGAAAGAAATCGTCAGTTTGACCTTGGGTAAGACATTTTAGATTTTCGCCAACCTCATCCATTAAAAAGATTTTTCTGGTTTTATACCCAGCATGAAACAAAATCTTTTTCCCGTGCGGAGAGAAGCTGGGACAATATGGAAGAACTAATCTTGACTGTCTGCGGATTATCTTCTCCATGAATGATTCTTTGAAAAAGACCCCCTTTTTTTCACCGGTATCGAGATTTAAGATAAAAAGCGAGCTTCCTCCGCCAAAATGACCGCAGACAAACAAAATCCTTCTATCGTCGGGGGAAAAGCTTGCCAGGCCATCATAGGTATCATTATTAGTCAATCGTTTCACCTTACCTGTGGCCAAATCTTTCATAAAGATGTCCCGATCCAGATTGAAGGCGGCATTTTTTTGTTCCGGGTATTGGTTCTCCTTTTCATAAACGATCTTTTTGTCATCATAAGAGAAGCGCGCAAACTGTTCTGAAGAATCATCTTTTTCATTGGAGGATAAAGACGTCTTGTTTTCACCATTCAGATCCATCACAAATACTCTGCTTTTTTTCACCTCTCTTTTCTTTAATCCATAATCTTCAGAAAAATAGTTGGTGTCGGAATGGTATATGATTTTCTTACCATCATGGGAGAAGCTGGGAGCGTCGTCCGAGAAAAGGTCGTTGGTCAATCTTTTTATTTTGTATTTGCCTCCGGTCAAGTGGGCAATGCTGTCGATCAATTTTTGATCCTGAGTGTTATTCAAAATATAGATAAACTCGGAGACAGCTTCCCTTAAGTTTCCCTTATCCCAATTCGCCTTTGCTTCTTCAAATCTGATTCGGGTTAAAAGGTCGAAAGCTTTTTTGTTTTGCGCATCCAGAAGCAGAGCTTTTTCACATTCTTTTCGAGCTAATGAGTAAACTTTGGTTTGGTAATAAACTTGGGCTAAAAGAAAATGAGCAAAAGGATCGTCTTCGTCTTTTTGAATTGCCAGAAGAAGCGGATAAATTGCGGATTCAGGCTGATTTCCTCGGATATAGGCCGAAGCTATCTTGAGGCATTCCTCTTTGCTCGCTTCTGCTGAGATTTCCTTCGAAAAGTAGTGAAGGGCGATCTTGGAAAGGAGAAAAAATAGAAAAACTACAAAAATCGGAATCAACAACATTAAAAGCCTTTTGTTTCTCATACCTTTAATATACGAAAAAGGGTAGATAAGACCGCAAGAATTAGTCAGCTGGATTGAGCGTATGAATAATTGATTTTCAGATCACTCTGGAATATCAGTGGAAAGCTTAAATCTTAGAATGCGGTTGTTTCCGGTATCGGCAACATATACGATTTTATTGGCGTAGGCAATTCCTTTTGGATTTTGGAACTGTTTTTCTCCAGTTCCCTCAGTTCCAAAGGACAAAATCAGATCACCGTTTTTGGAGAATTTCAAAACTGCGTTCTTTTCGCTGTCCACTACGAACATGTTGCCAAATTCATCCGCCACCACGTCTTCAGGCTTATCAAAGGTGTCTTGGAGATAGATATCCGAGCTATCTGTCCACGGAATTATGGGAGAGAAATCTTCTCCATCAAGTAATTGAACGGAGTAATAATAAAGAGCTTGGCAGAAGATGAGATTGAATCCGGTCTGGGTCAAATAAGTGAAGATTCCAACAGGATATGCAGTCTTTCCCAAAGTATATCCTGTGGGTATGGCAGGTCCCAGATTGTAGATAGTCGATGGCTCATAAAATAGAAATCTGGTGATTTCACTTCTGGTGAAATCACAGGCATAGTATTCGGCATAGCCGGAGAAGGGTAGAGGATTAGGAGCAATTCCTTCATAGATAGTAGCCGACGTGTCCACACGAAACGTATCTATGGGAACGATGATTATCCCCGTATCAGTCTCCACCGTGTCTATTATCACAAAGGGTATGGTATCATATACATCAGGTGCAATGTAAATGGATACAAAATTTTGTTCTTGCGTTCCTTTCTTATAGATAATACTGTCACCGGTTGCTAAAAGTCTGAAGAGCCGATCCTGAGAAATACTTGTAGGATTTTCCGCTCCATAGTATTGATCAATGAATTCGCCAGATTGATCCAGTTTGACAATCCTGTCATTGTCTGTATCAGCGATGTAGATGTACCCATCAAAGCCTATATGAATATCTTGAGGCTGATTGAATGGGATACCTCCAGCTTCTGCCCAGATAGGAGTGATGGGAACATAGGTCGTATCAAAAGTTCCCCCGCCTAACTCCGGAAGGTTGGTAGGGAGCTTAATCTTCCGCCCACAGTTGGAAAAAATAATGAGCAAACACAATACCCAAATGTATTTTCTGGTCATAACCGAATAACGTGGAATTGTAGCGTCGCAACTCTGTGTGCGACGCTTTACGTCGGGGACAAGCCCCGACGTTACATTCTAGATAGGCAGATCGTCTACCCTCCCTGAATAAGAATACTCCTGATCGACATCTACCAGCCTTTTCCTAACAGGATTATTTAGAATGTATTTAGCTATCTCCACTAAATCTTCTTCCTTCCTAACGATATGATCATAGAAGCCTCGCTGCCACAACTTACCTATATTTGAAAATCTCCAGTATATTCGGGTCGTTAAACTCTTGAATGATTTAATAAAGTCAGAGACTGATGTACCGGTATCTGTTGGACTTATTAATATGTGCAAATGATCTGGCATTAAACAATAAACATAAAGTTCATAACCCAACTTGTTCTTGCAGGTTTTCAGACAATCTATTATTTCCTCAGCCAGTTTAGAATTAGTAAAAACATTTTCCCCTCTCAGGGTGCATAGAGTTAAGAAATAAACGAACGGGGAAGAATAATCAAATCCTTCCAATCTTAGAGAACGACTCTTGCCAAATGTTTTGTAAGACGTTTTTCGCTTTTTACCCATGATGCTTTCTGTAGCGTCGCAACTCCGTGTGCGACGCTTTACGTCGGGGACAAGCCCCGACGCTACATTTTACCATTTAATTGAGATTCCCAACTTTATATTCCGTGGTGCCAAATGTCTGGATGGATCTGACCATAAGGGAACTTTGCTTCCTTTTTCAGGCAAATTGGGATCGCCGTCTCCATAAGGGATAACATCCTTACTTTTGTATGTATCCCCAGTGAAAGGATTTATGATCACCACATTTTTGTTATCGAAAAGATTGGTCACCTCCAACAAGAAGATATACTTTAATTTTTTCCAAAGAAAATGCTTTTGAAAACTAAGATCGAAACTGGACCAATATTTTCCTATTTTGGCATTTATATCGCTATCTTGCACAAAAGAGACTTCTCCTTCCGGTGAGGTGACCCGTTTATACGAAGTATATCTTTGTCCCGAGTGTGCCCAGAAGATCAAGTTCAGATCCCAATTGCGTGGCAATTTCAATCCGAATAATTTGAACCTCTTTTTCTCCGAGAAAATAGTTGCTCGTAACGCTACCTGCCAGGGTTTGTCCCAGTCGAAGACCACTTCCTGATATATGTCTTGAACAGATCTACCCCCGATTCCCTTCAAGATGTCTGTCGGCTCCGACCTTTCTCCCACCGTCTTGGAAAATCCCAACTGTACCGAACCTGAAAAGAAATCTCCCACTCTTCTTTTATACTCGATCTCTACCCCCTTGCTTGAGGCAAAATCCAAATTGAAATATACCAGGTAAACATTTTCAGGTCTCAAGGTATCCGGTGTCACTTGGGCGGCAGTGATATAGTCGTAAAGGCCTCGGTAATATGCCACCAAGCTGAAAGCGTCATTTTGGCTGAGAAGGGATTTGATGCCCATCTCATAAGATGTGACCCGCTCCGAATTCAAATTGGGATTTCCCCATAGTTGATAGGTTGACTCGGTGGAAGAATAGAGCTTGGCATAGAGATATTGAGGATTGGGTTTTCGTGAGAGTCGGCCATAGTTGAAAAAGAAAGTGGAATTTTTGCTGAAAGGCGCGGAAAATCCAAACCTGGGACTGAAAACCCCTTTGCCCCGATAACCCAAGAACTTGAATGTCTTCTCCCTGAATTCCTTCTGTATATTCTGGGTGATGGTGGGCAATGAGGTATCCTGGATAGCTCTCTCCACATATTTCCCCGGAAACCAAAAGTCATAACGAAGGCCAAAATTAATTATGGCTTGCTCCAACTTAAGATCATTATTTAGATAAACTGCGCCATCATTGGGAAATACTTTGTAAAGATCATAGACCAGTCCGAAGCCACTCTCGCCCAACCAGGGTTTGTAAATATCCAATAACTGAATGGTCTGGTACTCTTCGAACAGCCCAATCTTGAGAGTGTGAATGTCACTTAAAACGCTGGTCAAATCCATCCTGAAGCCGTAGGTCTCAACCCAGTGATCATACCAGGTATCCCCATCTCCATGATCATAAAATCCGTCTCCGATTCTTACTATATAATGGGAGCTGTCAGGACTTAAAGTGATGTCCAAAGGCTGGTCATCCACAGGCATTTTATATTCAGACCAATTTTTCCCATCGACATCGGAATGAAGATTGGTGAAAAAGCGACTTAGGTTCAAAGAATACAGATGCTTCTCCCCTAAAATCTTTTGAAAAGAAAATATTTGGAAGTTGCTTTCGTGGGTGAAGACGTTGTAATTTTCCAGCATTTGGGAATACTCATAAGGAGGACCATAGCTATAAGTAGGGGAACTTATCCGGGTCAAAAGCAAGCTTTTATCCTGGTTTATTACCACCGACTTGCCTGTGGTGAAAAAGCACTTAAAAGAGGGATCCTTCCAGGTCAGCTTAAAGACCCCAAAATAGCGGTTATCTCCGCGAGGAGAGAATTTAGTCTTTCCGTAGGAGGAGGAATAGAGCCTTTGGGGATGGTCCAAGTGCGTGTCAGATATGTTCATATTGGTGTTCAAGAAGAAATAGAGATTACCAGGAAGATCAAGGCCGAATTTGGAAAGAGCTTTTTTTATAAAGGGGGCTGGACCAGACAGGCTGAAATCTAAGATATCGGTATTAAAATTGAAGGGTGAGTTGAATCCAAAATGATCGGTTTTATAAGTCAAAGAGCCCTCAAATTCATCTTTGCCCTCCTTTATTTGCATGTTCACCACGCCGGAGGTGACTTGACCATATCTGGCATCAATCCCACCAGAAACAAGACTCATTCCCGCAATGGCAGAGGGTGATATATTGAATCCGTATCCGCTTCGGGAAAAAGGATCGTTAATGGAGAGCTCATCTATCAAAAAGAGATTTTCATAGGATCTCCCGCCTCGGATATGAAGTTGGCTTTTGTCCCTGATCACGCCCACCTGCTGTGAAACCAAATCCTTTAGATCTGGATGAGGAGCAAGTTGGAGTTCCCTTGGTCCAAGCTCCCTTTCGGTTGATGGGAGTTTTATATCCAGTATTGGTCTTTCTCCTACAACTAAGATTTCCCTTTCCAAAATTAGAGGAGAAACTCTGAGTTTGAAAAGAAGATGGGTGGTTTCATCTGGTTTTACTTCCACTTTCGAACGTTTACTTGAAAGATAGCCGATCAGAGATGCCTCTACCTCGTAGTTTCCTACTGGAATATTTTTTAAGACGAATTCGCCATTCTGATCAGTGGAGGTCTTGAAATCGGTTCCAGCTATAATTATGGTTGCTCCAGAGAGTGGTTCTTCGGTTTCATAACTTGTAACCTTCCCGGAAACACGCCCCTTCGATTGGTCTTGCGCTGATAGGGAGAGTTCAAAAGCGAAAAGAAAGAAAACGACAACGGAGAATTGAAGAATCTTATTCACGAATGAAAATTAAATGGAAAAAAATGAATCTGTCAAGAGAAAGGTTCGCCCTGTTGAGTAGTTCGACGGTCAATTGAAAAGTTGTTTCCGAGATGACTCCTGTATATTGATATGGAAATATTTTAATAAGGATATCGTTTTCGAAAGACAAGAGAGCCGTCAATTGAGTCAAAAAACGATGGCTTCCTTTATGAGGAGTATGTGACAAATTCTCTTGACAAACCCGAGTAATCTTTGTATATAGTGAGAGCTTTTTGAGGAAGGTGCTTGAGCTGAGCCTGGAATTATCAAGCATTACCGGGATAGAGGTTTGACCTTGAAAGTGCATATTTTGTTGCGGAGCGGCCGGTGGATTCGCTGTGAACGGATAAGAAGGGTTAGAGGCGTGAAGAGAATAATTAAACGGGCTTAATTTTGCCAAAAAAGAGAGGATAAAATGACAGGCATAGTCGGTTACGGCGCGTATATTCCCAGAAATCGTATCAAACTGGAAGAGATCGCCAAGGTGTGGGGTGCAGATGCTCCCAGTTATAAAAGAGGGCTCCTATTATATGAAAAATCTGTTCCCAGCCCAGATCAGGACACAATCACCATGTCAGTGGAAGCCACCAAGAGTGCGCTCAAAAGGGCAAACATCCCCCCAGAGGAAATCGGAGCAGTCTATGTCGGTTCGGAATCCCACCCCTATGCAGTCAAGCCGAGCGGAACGGTCCTGGCAGAGGCGATTGGTGCTACCCCAGAGGTGCATTGCGCAGATTATGAGTTCGCCTGCAAAGCGGGAAGCGAGGCTATGTTTGTCTGCATCGGCTTGGTCGAATCGGGGTCGGTCAAATATGGCTTAGCCGTTGGTGCCGATACCTCTCAAGGAGCACCCGGAGATGCCTTGGAATATTCAGCCGCCGCAGGCGCAGCCGCATTTATCTTCGGAAAAGATAATGCGATAGCCAAGGTGCACCATACATATTCCTATATGACAGATACGCCTGATTTCTGGAGAAGGGAATACCAATTCTATCCGCGTCACGCCAGCCGGTTCACCGGAGAGCCAGCTTATTTCAAGCATATTATCGGTGCGGCGAAAGGGATAATGGATAAAGCCAGGATGAAACCTGAGGATTTCAACTATGTCATATTCCATCAGCCCAATGGAAAATTTCCTCAGCGGGTGGGGAAGATGCTGGGATTCAAAAAGGAACAGATAGAGCCGGGCTGGCTTTCTCCCACTTTGGGCAACACTTACTCCGGTTCCTCTCCTATGGGTCTCACCTCCACCTTCGATATCTCCAAACCGGGCGATAAGATTCTAATGGTCTCTTATGGCTCCGGTGCAGGAAGCGATGCTTTCATCCTCGAGGTGACCGAAAGAATCGATGAGATAAGGGATAAGGCGCCCAAGACCCGATGGATGCTGGACAACAATAAGACTTACATTGAATATGGCACCTACGCCAAATATCGAGAGAAAATCAGAATGGGAACGTAAACTGCTCGAAGCTGGTTTGACGGTGGCGATGCTCGTGTCGATGCTGGAGAATCGAAACTTGAAGTGCAACACAAATCAAAATAAAAATACAAACACAGCTAAAAATGGAGAGATTTTCATAAGATAAAGTCTCTTCGAGTTTCAAGTCTGATAAAATCAAGCCTCGATACGAGCATCTTCACCGATGGATGATTTCGGAAATGCAAAACGGAATAGAAGGAGAAAAAATATGCGAGACGTTGCCATCATAGGTGTGGGCATGAATAAGTGGGGGGAACTGTGGCAAAAGCCCCTAAGGGACATCTTTGTGGAAAGCGCCCTTTTGGCCATAGAAGATTCCGGAGTTGATCACATCGATTCCATGTATGTAGGGTGTATGTCTTCTGGGATCTTTGTAGGACAAGAACACCTCGGTTCCCTTTTAGCGGATTACTTGGGTGTTAATCCCATTCCCTGCACCCGGATCGAATCAGCCTGCGCGTCGGGTGGAGCGGCAGTCAGAATGGGTTTCATGGACGTGGCATCGGGTATGTCTGACATCGTACTGGTCGGTGGGGTAGAGAAGATGACCGACGTGAGCGGTGGTGGCGCAACCTATGCTTTGTCCACCGCAGCAGATCAGGAATATGAAGTTTACCATGGCGTTACTTTCCCCGGACTTTATGCCTTAATGGCCAGAAGCCACATGCATCAATATGGTACCAGCAGAGAACAGTTAGCCCAGGTGGCGGTGAAAAACCATGAAAACGGATCCAAAAATCCTCTGGCTCAGTATCCTCAAAAGGTCACAGTTGAGAAGGTGATGAATTCGATCTTGATTGCGGATCCTTTGAGAATCCTGGATTGTTCACCCATCACCGATGGGGCGGCTTGTGCCATCCTCTGCCCTGCAGAAATGGCAAAGAAACTATCCAAAAAGCCGCCGGTAAAAATAATCGCTTCAGGACACGCCACCGACACCATCGCTCTTCATTCACGGAAGGATTTTACCACCCTGAATGCCACAGTGAAAGCGGCTGAGAAAGCTTATAAAATGGCAAACCTCAAGCCTGAAGATATAAATTTAGCGGAGGTGCATGATTGTTTTACCATCGCTGAAATAATTGTCATAGAAGATTTAGGCTTTGTCAAAAAAGGTGAGGGAGGTAAAGCCACCGAGTCCGGAATGACCGCCTTAGATGGAAAAATACCAGTTAATACCAGTGGTGGGCTCAAATCCAAAGGGCATCCTGTGGGTGCCACCGGCGTCGGGCAGCTAATAGAGATCGTTCATCAGCTCAGGGGGGAAGCCGGACAAAGACAGGTCAAGGATGCAAAGATAGGGCTTACCCAAAATATGGGAGGAAGCGGCGGAAGCACCGTGGTGCATATAATGCAGGCAATGTAGTTATAGGAAATAGGTTGTTGTTGATTAAGAGTGTGCAAAAAACTATAAAAATGTTCATCGTGTCATTCTGAACGAAGTGAAGAATCTAATCCTATGAATCGGAATTCGGATAGATTCAATATGATGCATGGGCATATGCATTCACACGAGTTGAAGATTCTTCGGCTAACGCATCAGAATGACATATTGCGAGAGATCTTAGCTTATTGATGGAGGTAACCTAAATGTTTCCAGCCAGATATTGGAGAGAGATACCCCAAAGATATAGATTGGAAGCCAACAAATGTAAAAAGTGTGGGAGAACATATTTCCCTCCCCGGCTTGTATGTGCAGATTGTAAGTCCCGGGATTTTGAACCACTTAAACTAAAGGATGAAGGAAAGCTTCTAACTTACACAGTGATAAGGGTTCCGCCAAGTCAATTCATCGAGCAATCACCTTACGCTATCGGCATAGTGGAACTTGATGGAGGGACAAGAATCCTGACTCAAATTGCTGACTGCAACCTGGACAAACTTCAAATTGGGATGAGACTCAAAATCGAATTCAGAAAGATTCAACAGGATGGCGAAGCCGGAATCCTCTGCTATGGTTATAAATGCGTGCCAGTGTAACAAGCTTTCCGAAAATTGTAGGGGCTCGATTCATCGAGCCCGATGAATCAGGCAACTACAAACCTCAAGAACGTGTAGGAATTCATTTCGTGCAGAAATTTTGTGTGGGGATAGGACTTGTACCTATGTTAACTACCTAACCATTAGAACCTGTGAGAGACTTTTTCACCAACCTCTTAGAATCGTAACATTCCCCTTCACGAATCCGCGTACTGACAATGTATCGAATAGAAACCAAAATAGACACTAAAAGCCCTGAGTTTCGGGAAAACAAAAGGGCTTTGCAGGATTTGGTGGCTGAGTTTAAAGCGCGTTTGAAGGAGGTCAAAAAGGGAGGACCTCCCAAGGCGCATGAACTCCACAAATCCAGGGGGAAACTGACTGTTCGGGAAAGACTGGAGCTGCTTTTCGATCGTAACACCCCTTTTCTGGAGCTTTCTACTTTGGCTGCCTATGACATGTACGACAATGAGGCCCCTGCGGCAGGAATGGTTACGGGAGTAGGAGTGATCCACGGAAGGGAAGTATTGATCGTAGCCAACGATGCCACAGTCAAAGGCGGCACCTATTTCCCTATGACCATAAAGAAGCACGTGAGAGCCCAGGAAGTTGCCATGGAGAACCGGCTGCCGTGCATATATCTCGTCGATTCAGGCGGCATCTTTCTCCCGTATCAATCAGGAACTTTTCCGGACAAAGATCATTTCGGGAAAATCTTTTTCAATCAAGCTAGATTGTCTGCTATGGGAATTCCCCAGATTTCCATAGTGTTGGGATCCTGCACCGCTGGCGGAGCTTATGTTCCAGCTATGAGCGATGAGGCGGTCATCGTTCGGCAACAAGGAACCATCTTCATTGGAGGACCACCATTGGTCAAGGCAGCGACAGGGGAGGAGGTGACGGACGAGGAGTTGGGAGGCGCAGACGTGCATTGCCGAATCTCGGGAGTGGCAGATCATTATGCTTTGAATGACCAACATGCCTTGGAGATTGCCCGAAACATTGTGGAAAGCCTTGATCCCCCCAAAAAATTTGAATTGGATATGGCGGAGTCAGAGGACCCATATTATGATCCGGAAGAGGTTTATGGAATCGTTCCTCGCGATATCAGAAAGCCATATGACATCCGGGAAGTCATCGCCCGCATTGTAGATGGAAGCAGATTCCAGGAGTTCAAGGAGTTATATGGACCCACCATAGTAACCGGATTTGCTCGAATCATGGGTTATCCTGTGGGAATTCTGGGTAACAACGGCGTGTTATTCTCGGAAAGTTCCCTCAAAGCGGCTCATTTCATCAATCTGTGTACCATGAGAAAGATACCTTTGATATTCTTGCAGAACATAACCGGATTTATAGTTGGAAAACAATACGAACATAAAGGGATAGCCAAGGATGGAGCGAAGATGGTTCATGCCGTGGCCAATGCCGACGTTCCGAAGTTTACCGTAATCGTTGGTGGCTCTTACGGCGCGGGAAATTACGGCATGTGTGGAAGGGCCTACGATCCTCGTTTGATATGGATGTGGCCCAATGCAAAGATATGTGTGATGGGAGGGGAGCAGGCAGCCAACGTCCTTCTGACGGTCAAACTCAGAGCTCTGAAAAAAGCAGGCAAGACCATGACCAAAGAGGAGCAAGAGAAATTCATGGAGCCGACGCTGAAAAAATATGAGGAGGAATCCAGTCCCTATTATAGTGGCGCCCGCCTCTGGGACGATGGCATCTTGGATCCTCTGGAGACCAGAACCGCCTTAGCTTTAGGTATCTCCATGGCACTCAATGCTTCCATACCGGATCAGAGATTTGGAGTTTTCAGAATGTAAGAATTTATAATGAACGACTGGAGTGCTCCGCTTCAGCGGAACCTTAAACCTCACAAAATGAGGAAAACGCTGAATTGGTTCGCCCAAACGCGAACACTCCGGATGAGATACCAGCTAAAAGGGTTGTTTTTTGGAAATGCAACCCAAAATGGTTGCATATGATTTTTCGTCCAGTCTCACATATTCGAACAGAAAACTCTTTTTCGATTTCCATATAGCGAGGTTTTCAAAAATTGCCAAAGGAAAAGAATTTTGAGACCATATCGTATTCTCTGAAAGACAAGGTTGCTACCGTCACCCTTGACCGTCCCGAAGTTCACAATGCCTTTAACGAGGTGATGATCGCCGAGCTTACTGAAATCTTCAAAAAGATTTCCGAAGACGAATCGGTGCGGGTCGTGGTTTTGACCGGAAATGGCAAGTCTTTTTCCGCCGGAGCGGACTTAAACTGGATGAAGAAGATGATTAATTACAGCTACGAGCAGAATCTTGAAGATTCGCTCAAATTAGCTGAGTTGTTTTATTTAATGTATTCTCTTCCCAAGCCCATTATTGCCCGAGTAAATGGGGCAGCGATAGGCGGAGGAACTGGTCTGGTGGCAGTGTGTGACATTGCCATTGCTGCCGAAAATGCAAAGTTCAGCTTAAGCGAGGTGAAGTTAGGGTTGGTGCCGGCATGTATCTCTCCCTATGTGATTCGCAAGGTGGGTGAAGGAAGATGCAGAGAATTTTTCCTAACCGGAGAAAGATTAACGGCTAAAAGAGCCCTAGAATCAGGACTGGTGAATCATGTGGTGCCCTCCGAACAATTGAATCAGGCAGTACAGGAAAAAGTAGACCAGCTCATATCCAGCGGTCCCAAAGCACTGGCAATGTGCAAAGAGCTCCTAAAGAATGTACCAGGTATGGATTTTGAAAAAGCCAAAACTTATACAGCAGACATGATAGCGAGAATGCGAATTGGGGATGAGGGACAGGAAGGCATGAATGCCTTTTTGGAAAAAAGAAAACCGAAGTGGACACAGTGATGTACACGTAAGGACAGGGCTTGCCTCGCACTGAATCCCGCCTTTGGCGGGATGAAGTGTCCCTGTCCTAAGAACGGACAGCCACAAGGACTGTCCCTACAATTTTAGTTTCAATAAATGATAAAGAAGATTTTGATAGCCAACCGGGGGGAGATTGCGGTTAGGGTGATAAATGCCTGCCGGGAAATGTCTGTTCCCACGGTGGCAGTTTATTCAACCGCAGATAGAAAATCTCTGCATGTGCAGATGGCGGATGAGGCAATCTGTATAGGAGATCCACCACCCCTGGAAAGCTATCTGAATATAGATAAGATCATTGCGGTTGCTAAGCAAACCGGTGCGGATGCTATTCATCCCGGATATGGATTCTTAGCAGAAAATTCTGATTTTTCCGCCAGATGTGAACGAGAAGGGCTCGTCTTCATTGGGCCCAATTCTAAAGCGTTGCGACTTGTCGGGGATAAGGTGGCGTCACGTGAGACCATGACCAAAGCGAAGATACCTATAATTCCAGGAATGATGACCAAAAGGGCGGAGATGAAGGAATTCAAGGAGGCAGCAGAGAGTATCGGCTATCCAGTGATGATCAAAGCCTCGGCAGGTGGGGGAGGGAAAGGGATGCGAATTATTTATTCTCCTAAGGAACTAGAAAAAGGTATTGAAGCCGGAATGCGCGAAGCTAAATCTGCTTTCGGAGATGAATCGGTATATCTTGAAAAATATATCGAGGAACCGCGGCATGTGGAGTTTCAGGTTTTGGCAGATAATTTTGGAAATGTGGTGCATTTGTTTGAAAGGGAATGTTCTATTCAGAGACGGCATCAGAAAATCGTGGAAGAGACGCCCTCCTGCGCCATCGATGACGAGCTTAGAAAGAAAATGGGTGAGGTTGCAAAAAAGGTGATCAAAATTTCAGGTTACAACAATGCAGGAACCGTTGAATTTCTTTTAGACAAAAATAAGAAATTCTACTTTCTGGAGGTAAATGCTCGAATCCAGGTAGAACATCCCATCACTGAGTTGGTCACCGGAGTGGACTTGGTGAAACAGCAGATAAAAATTGCATCAGGAGAAAAGCTAAAGCTAAAACAAGAGGAGATAAAACAAAGAGGGCATGCCATAGAGTGCAGAATCTATGCAGAAGATCCAGAAAACAATTTTTTCCCGTGTGCTGGAAAGATTCTCTTCATGAAGGAGCCAGCAGGACCTGGGGTCAGGCACGATTGCGGGATATACTCAGGCTTCGATGTCCCGGTATATTATGACCCGATCCTCTCAAAGGTCATCACCTGGGCGGAGACCAGAGAAGATGCCCGCGGGCGCATGATAATGGCTTTATCCGACTACATCATTTTAGGAATCAAAACTACTATAGGTTTTCTTTCCTCGGTCATGGGGCATCCGGAGTTTGCCGCAGGAAACACGCAGACTAACTTCATTGAAAAGAATATGTCCGATTGGGGGGATAAGAAGAAAGGAAGAAAATTTTTAAACGAAGCGTTGCTCGCTGCAGCGGTTTCTTCTCAGATGAAAACTTCCGAGAAAAGAGCAGTGGTCAAAGAAAAAGCACCCAGTCCCTGGTTGACAGTGGGCAAGTGGAGCATTGGAGGAAATTAGAGTAGAGAGTAAAGAGTTTAGAGTTGAGAGTCTTAAAAGGAGCAAATCACAGGAGAGACCTTGCAGGACTATAAGAAATTAGAGATTTGGCATAAAGCAATGGATTATGCTGTTGAAATATATAAATTATCCGCTCGTTTACCTTCTATGGAAAAATATGGTCTAACCGCCCAAATCCGGCGTGCTGTTTGCTCCATTTCGCTGAACATTGCAGAAGGTGCAGGCTGTGAATCCTATAAAGAATTCAGATTATTCTTAGAATATGCTCACAGATCCACTCATGAAGTGTTGACGATTTTGGAGTTAATAGAACGGCTCAAGCTTTGTGAAGACAAATATATTCCTGACTTATTACAAAAGGGGAAAGAAATCCGTGCAATGATTCATGCTTTTATAAAAAAGTTGTAAACTCTGAACTTTCAACTCTTAACTCTAAACTTTTTTGTCATGGACTTACAATTCAACATAGACCAAGAAACTCATAGAATAGAAGTAGATTTTAGGGACGGAAAATACTTGGTAAGACTGGAAGATGGACAATATGAGGTTGACTCCCAGCCGATCTCGGAGAATTGCCTCTCTCTTTTAGTCAATGAAAAGGCATACACTGTTTTCATTGTCGAGGAGGAGGGGAAAAAATACATATCTATTCAGGGTGAGCAATTCTGTGTAGAGGAGGCTAAGGCAGAGACCGGAGCGAGGTCGATAGCAGAATCCGCCACATTAAAGGGTACTCCGACTATCGCCGCTCCTATGCCAGGAAAAATAGTAAAAATCTTGGTTGGGGAAGAGGATAAGGTTGAGAAGGGTCAAGGTCTGGTGATTGTGGAAGCCATGAAGATGGAAAATGAGATTAGATCGCCAAGTGCTGGAATTGTGGAAAAGATCAATTTCAAAGAAGGTGATTTGGTGGATGCCGCCGAGCCGATCATCGAATTAAAGCCCGAAGAGAAAGAGTGATTCCAACTAAAGGATTTGTGAGGAAAACAAGCTTTTAATACGATCATCCACACAGGAAGAAGACAAAAGTAAAAGAACATCTCCTCCCTCTGACGAGGATTTGGGATTTTTCCTGATTCATCCAAGCTTACATTCATTGCTCACCACGACAACTTTTCCTTTCATATAATACCGATCCCAAACTTACGGGGCTGTCCATTAAGTTTGAATATTTTGCCTTCAGGCTTTTTTCTGATTCCAGAAGACTAAAAAGATTCCCATGAAGATGGCAACCGCTCCTAAATATGTCAAGGTTGGCGGGATCTGTTTGAAGATCAGATAAGCCAAGATGGTAGCACCCACAGGCTCTCCTAATATGGTGATTCCGACCAGGTAGGCTTTTAAATACTTTAGCGCCCAATTGTATAAGGTGTGACCGATCACGGTGGGAATAAGCCCCAGCAAAATGAACCAGAGGAAGGTTTTTGGAGAATATGGATACAAGGGTGTTCCCGAAATCACGCACAAAACTCCTAACACCAAAGCAGAAATAAAATAGACCATAAATATGTAGCTGAAAAGAGAGAGCTTTTGCCTCACCACCCTGCCGCACATAAGATAGGCTGCCGCCATGATTGCTCCGATCAAGGCTAAGACATCACCAAAGAAGTTCGCTTTTCCGACCCTAAAATCTCCCCCGCTTATGATGAAGCTGCCCGAAAGAGCTAAGAGTATAGCCGAGAGGATGGTTAAGTTTATCTTTTCTTTCAATAAAAGATGGGAAAGGATCGCTACGAATATTGGCTGGGTGGTTACCAAAACTACTGAATTGGAGATAGATGTATAGTCCAAAGAAGTGATCCAGGTAGCAAAGTGAAGTCCCAAAAAGATTCCTGAGAACAAGCTCACAATCAGAATTTTGCCCTTGATCTTTATAATTTCAGGTAGAGCCTTTCTTAAAGCTAAGGGGAGAATGAAGAGGGTGGCGAAGGACATGCGGTAAAAGGCAGTAGCTAAAGGAGGAGCTCCGGTCAGCTTGATAAAAATAGCTGCCCAGGAGACGGCTACTACTGCAACAAATAAAAGTAAGAGATTTTTTGTCACTTAAATCTCTGTTTTTTCGGTCGGGTCGCTAAGCAGGCTTGCCGCCAACGTAAATGTCTTTCCGCCGGGGAATGAATATCGCCAGAGAACAATTACTCAAGGCAGTATCCAATGCTATCCTTTCAGGAATCATTCATCTTATTGAAAAAAACCTGCTTATATATATTTTCACCAGCATATTATATGCTTAGCTTCCTATATTAGCAAGCAGTTTGTAATTGATATATGGGTGAAAAGAATGGGGAGTTCTGAGTTTGGGTCACGAGGACTTTTTTCGATAAAGAGAAGAAATGGTAGCGAAGCCTTTATTGAAGAAGAAGACCATAAGTCCCATAAAGAGGAAAAGGAAATCCTTGAAGAGAAGACTTATTCCCTCCTTTTTTCCGGCGGGATCAGTGGAGAAACAACCACAGTTCAAATCCACTCCCCTAAGGACATTAACAGAGATAGCAAAAAGGAAGATGACCAGAAGGAGAGAGATCAAAAGTGAGGCACTTTCAGTGAATATCCCCAAAATCAGAA
>SMTZ1_10003405_pt1 | contig 18909 bp, 17 predicted proteins | sample DeeMarSWOR136_30_FD_25667 | JGI IMG/M metagenome (IMG submission 25667)
CCGGGCTGTCATCTGATCCACCTATGAACTGGCTCTGTTCATTCTTGGACAGATATACCCTCATCTCCAACTCCGACGCCCACTCGCCGGAAAGGCTGGGAAGGGAGGCAAATCTCTTTGACGCAGACCTTACTTACTCAGGTATAATTGCCGCTATGAAAGGAGACAGCTCACATAAGTTCCTAGGTACGATAGAGTTCTTTCCCCAGGAAGGGAAATATCATTTAGACGGTCACAGGAAGTGCGGCATTCGCTGGACACCCCAGGAAACGGCAGAACACAGGGGAATCTGCCCTGTATGTGGGAGGAAAGTAACGGTAGTTCTCTCACCCCATTAAAAAATCTTATCGCGGAGATCAAGGGTGTTGGTGCAAACAGCAAAGAGGTGCATGAACACTACGAGTATCTTCTGAAAAAGGGAGGGGCAGAGTTCTCTGTGCTCCTTGAACTTTCCCTTGAACAGATCAAGGAGATTGGGGATGAGATATTGGTAGAAGGTATCAGAAGACTCAGGAATAGGGAGGTTTTTATTGAGGAGGGATATGATGGGAAGTTTGGCCAGATAAAGGTATTCACCCCAGGGGAGATTCACTCGCTCTCATCGCAGACATCCTTTTTTGACCAGTCATACAAAAGGCCAGCCAGGAGGAGTTCAGGCGTAGAAGATCTGCATAGAGAAATCTATGAAAAAAGCGCAGGGGGTGTCCCAAAGGAAAGGGAAGGGCGATTTGATAAGGCTCCGTATGGGCTTACCATGAATCCCATACAAGAAGAGGCAGTCAATCACTACAAAGGTCCTTGCCTGATCCTGGCAGGTCCAGGTACCGGAAAGACACTGACCTTGACAATGAGGGTGACAAGGCTTGTCAAATATTGGGGGGTAGATCCTGCTGCTATTCTGGCCATTACCTTCACCAATAAGGCGGCAGATGAGATGAAAAAGAGGATAAAGAGCGCCTTTGATGATGAAGGGATCACAAGAAAGATTACCATCACCACATTTCACTCCTTTGGCATGTCCTTACTCAAAGAGCATGCCCACAGGTTTGGGAGATCTTTAGGTTTTGCGATCTTTGGTGATGATGAAAAGGCCTATATTCTCAAATCATATCTAGGCATAAGAGGCAGTGGTCTCCATAGGGCTTCAGAGGAGATACGTTTGGCAAAAAACAGGATGCAAATCCCTTCTGGGCTTGGCGATGATCACCTGGCGAGCCTATATACTGCCTATGAAGATAGGTTAAAGATGGCGGATGCCTTTGATATTGATGATCTTATCGTTTATCCAGTGAGGCTTCTTAAAGAGAGGGGTGACATAGGAGATGTAGTAAGGGAAAGATATCCATGGATATGCATAGACGAATATCAGGACATAAACCGTGCCCAATACAATCTGATCAGGCTTCTTGCACCTGAGAAGGACTCTAATATCTTCGCCATTGGCGACCCTGATCAGGCCATCTATGGCTTCAGAGGGGCTGACACTGCCTTTATCCAGCGATTTAAGGACGACTATCCAGCTGGGGCGATCTATGAGCTTACGACATCCTACCGGTGTTCAAAGACAATCCTTGAGGCATCTGCGCAGGTTGTGAGATCCCCAGGAAGAAGTGATCCATTAGAGGGATTAGAGGAAGGTGTATCAATCCATATCCAGGAGTGCCCCACGGGCAAAAGCGAGGTGGAGTTTGTAGCCAGGAGTATAGAAAAATTGATAGGAGGGGTTAGATTTTTCTCTTTTGATAGCCAGATTACCGATGGGAGTGAGGAAGGTGAGCCAGCCTCCTTTTCTGATTTTGGAGTTTTGTTCAGGCTTTCGAAAATGGCCCCGGATATTATGAAGGCCATGGATGATCATGGTATTCCCTACCAACTTGTTGGGGAAGAGCCTTTTTTCAGGCATGAGCCAGTGAGCATCGTGATAGATATCCTCCGGTTAATTGCACTGCCCTCGAATACCCTATTGATGCAAAAACTGGGTGAAAAACAGATACAAGGGTTATGTGAATCCTCCCTTTTGGAGATAAAAGAGAATAAAAATATACACTCGGTAGGGGAATATATCAGGGAAATCGTAAAGGTGTATATGCCTGAGATAAACGTTTCGCACAAAGATGCTATTGAAAGACTTCTTTGCCTAGCTGAGGAGTATGGTCCGGATCTCTCCTCCTTTCTCTCGTTGCTGCAATTAGGGAACCCTGCCGATACCTACAATCCCTCAACAGAGCAGGTGGCCCTCATGACAATGCATGCAGCAAAGGGACTGGAGTTTTCATACGTTTTTATCATAGGGTGCGAAGATGGCCTCTTGCCTTACACGCGCTTTACAAAAGATGAGCCAGACATAGAAGAGGAAAGAAGACTCCTGTATGTGGGGATGACAAGGGCCAAAAAGATGCTTTTTCTCACCCATGCGAAAAAAAGAACGCTTTTTGGCAACGCATTGAATCTGCCTATTTCCCCCTTTTTGCACACTATTCAAGAGGAGTTGGTTGAGAGGGGGAGGCTGGAAAAAATGAAAAAAAAGGCAAAGGACAAGCAGCTCTCCCTTTTCCCTTAAGGATTTTATGGGCAAATCCCGGTTAGTAGGGGGAGCAATATACTGTGTACATTTGGGCGGGTCATGGGGCTTTTCTGGAGTGACTGGCGGGAGGCCGCCGTCCTTTTCGTGACTTATCTGTGGGGGGTTTTGCGCCCCATGACCCTCGTATTTCTTGGCATTTCTCGCAAAAAGAAGTACACTTAAAAGACACAGCCGCTGAGGTGGAAGAGGCAGATGAAGAAGGGCCAAGACAATAGTCATAAAATAGTACACCTTGAACAGATCTGGAAGGCCAGAAGGGAAAAGGACAATACTGTGGCGATCCTGAAAGATACCAGGAGGATCGCGGTGGCTATAGAAAAAAGGACCTGTGTTTTATGCAATAAGATGAAGATGTGTGTTAATAGGACCGGCCTGTGTGCCGCCTGTTATTCTACACTTACCCCTAAGGAGAAGAGGGTTGCAGATGAAGAGGCAAGGCATAAAAGGATTGAGGTGACAGTAACCGATGACCGGTGGGAAAAACCAAGGGACCGTTAGGGGCTCATCATGGGCTTATTTCAAGAGATTTCCGGTAATCAAGGGCCTGCCTGACAGCAACTACCATTGCAACCAACATCCAGACAGCGGCGATTACTGAGATGATTCCTGAGAGGCCAGGAATGATACAGAATATCCTGATCAATCCTGGCGAGCTTGAGAACCCGATAGTTCTGAGTAGCTGGCCATAGTCGGCCTTTGTTTGTGGTTCAGGGAGGAGCCTTGTACCAATAAAATAGGTGATATAGGCCCATATATACCACCCAATAAGCGCGAGGATCGTGCCAGTTATTATGACCATTATCACACTCAAGCCGCCACTTGTGGTAGTTCCTATCCCCGCAGCAATGCTTGAAAGGACAACCACCGCCATAGCCTGCTTGAGCGCTGTGGTATCCTCTTCCACCTCTTCATAGACACTTGCGTCCAACTTGGCAGCCCTGATAATCCTGTCATTAAAATTAGACATATTTTTTACTCCAGCGAAGGGGTTGGGTCCAACTGAAGGCACCCGAACAGTTGCCCATTGGCTAATCAAAGGGTGTCAAAATCGCAAAGCCGGTATCCGTTACCAAAACTGTTTGTTCAAATTGAGCGGAAAGATTCCCATCATCTGTGACAACCGTCCAATTATCAGAAAGGACATGGAGATTGTGTTTTCCAAGATTTATCATCGGCTCTATGGTAAATACCATACCGGGAACAAGGGGTATGCCCTGGCCTTTTTGGCCAAAGTGGGGAACCTGAGGTGGTTCATGAAACTCGAATCCAACGCCGTGACCCACATACTCCCTGACAACTGAACAACCATGACCTTCTGCATATTTCTGGATGGCATACCCAATATCGCCAATTCTATTTCCTGGCTTAACCTCGAGAACCCCAAGGCGAAGACACTCTCTGGCTACGGAAACTATCTTTTGGGCCTCTTTTCCAGGGGATCCAACAAAGAATGTCTTGCTCGCATCGGCAAAATATCTATCCAATATGGGAGTAACATCGACATTTACAATATCACCATCCTTCAAAACAGTATCATCCGGTATTCCATGACAGATCACGTTATTGACAGAGGTACAGACGCTTTTTGGAAAGCCATGGTAGTTCAAGGGGGCAGATAGGGCCTTGTTTTTTTTGGTATACTCCTCTACCATAGTATTAATGTCGTTGGTGGTGACCCCTGGTTTTATATATTCCTCAACATGGTTGAGAATATCAACAGCGAGCCTGCCAGCCCTTTTTATGCAAATAATGTCCTCCTTTTCCTTGAGCCTGATCTTGTAGAGAGTGGCATATTGATCTTTTATTTTCTTGAAATCACGAGGGGAGCTAATTTTCTTCAATCTCCTCTTTAATTTTTTATAGTCCATATTCTTCTTGGATATCTTAAAGAATACATACAGTTTTTTCCGCCAAGAGGATGATAGGGTAGATAGGATACCTGGTCAAGGATTTTTGTAATGGATACAGAAAGACCAAAAATAAGAGAGGATCTTGATTTTTTTCCAGTACAATCTGCCGGCACAACGATAATTATGATCAATGACAGACTTGGCCTGGTGGAGGAGAGCAGGGGGATCAGACCTGAACTGTACAAGGTCATGACCATGCTGGATGGAACAAGGTCGATGAGGGATCTTCAAATCGATTTGATGCGACAGCAGGGAGGAAGGCTGGTATCAACGGAGGAAGTTGAGGCCCTATTGGCCAAACTCGACTCGTCCTATCTGCTTGATAGTGAAAGGTATAGAGAGGAAAGGAAAAAGATCGTTGCTGATTTCTCAGCCCAAAAGATACGGTGGTGCTCTCATGCGGGCCGATCCTATCCCAAGCAGGAAGAAGAGCTAAGAAAGAGATTGGAAACCATCCTGGCCTCGCAGCAAGTTCCATCATTTCCAGATGGGAGAATTACCGCCGTTGTTGCCCCGCACATAGATTTGGAGGTAGGCAGAAGGGTTTACTCGAGTGCGTACCAGGCAGTAAAGGGGCTTAGCCCAGAAAGGGTAATTATCTTGGGTGTTGGCCACTCCATGGCAAAAGGGATGTTTTCACTGACAAAAAAAACATTTGAAACACCTTTAGGCAGGGTAGAAACGGATCAGAAAATTGTCAGTGAATTAATGAACGCGGCGGATAGTATAGTTACGGGGGATGATTTTGCCCATAGAGATGAACATTCTATCGAATTTCAACTTATTTTCCTGCAACACATTCTTAGGGATGTTTCCTTTACTATAGTTCCTATCCTGTGCGGTTTTCTTAAAGGATCTTTGCCTGACTACAGCAGGGAGGTGTATCAATCTAAGGCAGGTGATTTCTTGGGGATTTTGCGAGATGCTGCGAGAGATGAAGGCACGGTTGTAGTAGCCGGAGTCGATCTCTCCCATGTTGGGCCCAAATTTGGTCATGATATGCCTGCTTCCTTGATCATTGATCAGTCTGAGAGGCATGATAGGCAACTTCTACATTTTCTCTGTGCGAGCAACGCTGATGGTTTCTGGTCAGAGTCAAGAAGACTAGAGGATAGATACAATGTCTGTGGATTTGCTGCCCTTGCCTGTCTTTTGGAGATCCTTCCTCCTAGCCATGGACACCTGTTAGGCTATGAAATATTCAAAGAAGATGCTACCAGATCAGCGGTCAGTTTTGCTGCGGCTGTTTTTACCCGCTAACCCCTCAAATTAGCCAGGGAACATTGGGGGCTAAGATCTCATCAAAAATATTCAAAAAATTCGCCTTATTTGTTAACCTGGGCAACAGGAAACGAAGAGAATTACAGAGTTACAATTTCAAATGTCAAAGTTCAAATGCCAAATGAAATCCAAACCCCTAAATCCAAAATGCATCTCCCCAGAAACGTGCTTTGCCATTCAAGCAGGTTTCATCGATCAAAAAGCTTTTAGTATTGATTTGCCCTTATGGCATTATTCATCTCATACCATTGTAGCCTGGTTTTGACATTGTATGTTTGACATTCATTTGACATGAGGATTTTGGAATTTGGGTAACATTTTAGCTCTTTGAAATTATCTGGTGAATGAGCATGGAGATGTCTTTTTTTACCATGCCCTCACAAAGACGAGCCGGTAGGCCGCTTCAAACAGGTGCACACCCACAAAGACTCTAAAAAACAATGACGAGTTGCTCGTGCACATGGTTTGAAGCGGCACGCTGAGGCCCCATGTTAGAGGGCATGATGTAAAAAAAGACATCTCCATGCTCATGCGTCCCACCAAGGATACGTATGTGGGCTTGAGTAAAGGCCATGGGGGCTTTAAAAGAGCTAAAATGTTACGAATTTGACATTTCTTGAATTGACCTGATGACTTAACGTTATATTTAGTTATACGTAAATTCTGAGAGATAATCTCCCACACTGAATAGGTAAGAATCTAAGGGTTAGGAAACAGACTGGCGGGTGAATTCTTGGTAGGCAGAGTAAAGCCTTTGACCAATGGTAATATAGCCTCCAATAACTAGTATCCACAAACCAAAAAGGAGGTATTGGGGGAACAACAACATAAGAAATATGACGAGGACTCTTTCTGGTCTTTGCAAAAGGCCTATCGAGCCAAATTCCAGAAAGTTTTCTGCCTTTGCCTTGATATAGCTTGTAATCAAGGAGGCTATGAGGGCCAAAAGGCCAAGGAGAAAAATATTCCTGTTTCCAGTATTGAAGGCATAAAAGATGATCGCAAATAATATAGCACTGTCAGAGAATCTATCCACTACCGAGTCTAAGAAGGAACCGATGGGTGTTGCGGTATTGTTCTTTCTGGCCAATGATCCATCGAGGGCATCAAAAAGCGAGAAAATCAGAAAGAGACACGAACCTATTTTCCAGATCTCAAAATATATAAAGACAGATGCCAGAATTGTGCCGAGAAAGGCGATAAAGGTCAGGTGGAAAGCTGAGAAGCGATGTCTGATCAAGAAGTCTACGAAAGGCATTGAAACCCTTTCGAAGGGGCCTCTAAGGTGATGTATCATTTCATTTTTCCTTTACTAAACCCAGGCATCCCACACCAGACACTATATTAAGGTACATGTATGGTTAGGTCAAGTCAATGTTTTAATCATTCTATGGAGAGACTGATAAAGAGGTAGTTTCTCTTCCTAGGAGATTGGAAGTTTGGGAATTGTAGTTGACAGTGTCACAATAACCTATTAAGTAAGAGCTTTATTTCTGAGGGAAAATTCGAAGTGGTACCTCTAATGTTTGAAAGAGTCAGGATAAAGAGAGGTGAGGGGTTTTATAAGGATAGACACAGAATTGTGCAAGGGTTGCTATCTGTGTAGATCGGTGTGTCCACATGATCTGATTTCTGTTTGCGACAGGTTGAATCAGAAGGGTTATTATCCTGCCAAATATAGTGAAGAAGAGATAGAGATTGAAGAACATGTGTGCAACGGTTGCGCCCTTTGTGCCATAGTATGTCCTGATATCGCTATTGAGGTATATCGTGGGTGAAAAGATGTTACTGCGGGGTAGTTAACATTTCTCACGTCCGGCGACAGGTAGTGCTGCGATACTTATTCTTGGGGTGTCAGCTAAAGATAGGGAAAGAACCTTAATGTATTAAAAGAGAATTGGATCAGTCTCTTAGACGAGGAGCTCTATAGACTGTAGATATATTTGGCTAGTTTCGTTAGTTGAATTGGTTACGCCCAAAAGACCGAGATATGATCATGGATCACGAAATGTTTTCGATTGTTCTTGATACCCTCAAGAAGATTGAGAGAGAGAAGCTATCTCTTGAGACAAGGTTAGAGATGGATGCAAGGGGCGATTTTCCAGAGGAATTTATCCGCTTTATGCTCGGACCTGATATTGGCCTCCATCTGATTTTTATTCCGGCGGAATATGGTGGTTTAGGGGCAAGTGCCCTCCAGATTGCAAAGATATCAGAGGAGATGGCCAAGATAGATATGGCCATTGCCACCTCATTTCTGGCAATCTGTCTGGGGATGGATCCCATTAGGGTAGGAGGAACAGAAGACCAGAAGGAAAAATACATCAGGAGAATCGCAGATGAGGGGTTAATTGTTGGGTATGGTGTAACAGAACCTGAAGCAGGCTCCAATGTTCAGGCACTCAAGACAAAGGCGGAAAGGATACTTGACGAAAAAGGGGATATAAAGGGCTACAGGATAAATGGACAGAAACAGTTTATTACCAACGGTGGGGTGGCAGATCTGTATACCATACTCGCTGATACCTCTGAGGGGCCGTCTTTTTTCATAATTGAAAAAGGAACAAAAGGTCTTCTCCCTGGAAAACATGAGGATAAGCATGGTATTAGGGCCTCGAACACTGCACCCGTAACACTGGAGGATGTCTGTGTTCCAGCAGAGAATCTTGTGGGTGGTGTTGAGGGCGATGGATTGAAACAGGCCAACAGAGTGTTTGGGTATACCAGGCTTATGGTTTCAACCTTTGGCCTTGCAGCCGGGATGTCCTCATTAGAAAAGGTTATTTCCTACGCAAAAGAAAGGGTACAGTTTGGAACTACCTTGTCAGAGAAGCAGGGTTACACCCATAAGCTCTTGGTTCCCAATGCTGTGAGACTTGAGGCGGCCAGGGCCTATGTTGAAGAGGTAGCGACAAGGATTGATTCGGGGGAAGAGGACCTCCAGGTAGAGGGTTCCATTGCGAAATATTTCGCCACCGAGGTCGGAGATGCCATGGCCAACGATGGTATTCAGGCCCTGGGAGGTTATGGTTATATCAGGGAATACGAGGTAGAAAAGATTAAGAGGGATGCAAAGATAGCCACTATCTTTGAGGGAACGAGTGAGATTCAACAGAATATCATTTCTATCTTTAGATTGAGGGAGACAGTCCATACGAAGGGTGGGTTTTATAGTGGTATGGCAGAGGAACTTTCGCGCCTTCCAGATGAAAGCAGTGGCCCCATGGTTGCAAGGGCCATAGGGCTGCTGAATGAGCTTCTTTTGGTTGCACGGAAGCTTAAGGTTATCAGATCCCAGTACCTTATGTTTCTTTTGGCAGATATGATGACGTGGGTTGAGGTAGCCAAGGCGACATGCATAAAGGCAGCCTCAGAAAACCGGGAAAAGACCTTTCCAGGTGAGTTCATGTTGGCCGTTGCCCGGCTTTTTGCAAGAGAGGCTATTGAGAAGGTTTACATAAACACGTTGAAGATACTAAAAGCAGGCCAACAGGCCCCCGATGACCTCACAGAGAAACTGAACTCCCTGGCCTTACACAGGGTTTTTGAAGGTGCGCTCCCAGATATGGATCTGGTAGCCAGGGAGTTGACATCTGCAGAGCACATTCTCACTTGAGTTTCCAGACCGCCTCCCTTTTTTCCCTGAAGGCGTTCACCCCTTCTAAGGCATCCTCGGTAGTGCATAGCTCGGCAAACATCTCATCTGAGTATTCCAGGGCCTTTTCGAATTCCATGTCAGACATGGTATAGAAGGCCTGTTTCCCCATTTGTAGGGCTATTGGGCTTTTGGAGGCAAGTTTGGTTGCAAGATCGAGTGCCTCATCCATCAATTTGTCTTGTGGGACAACCTTGTTGACCAGCCCGATCCTCTCCGCCCTTTCCGCATCAATGAAATCACCGGTCAAAAGCATTTCCAGGCTAAGTTTTCTCCCCAGTGATCGAGAGAGAGGAACAGCTGGACCCATGCAAAAAAGGCCCACATTAATGGCTGTTGTCCCTATCCTGGTTCCCTCAGCAATAACGGCCAGGTCTGCCGCAACTACCAGACCAGCCCCGTTGGCAGCAGCTACCCCATGAGCAGCCACGATAACAGGTTTCACCATATGTGCAATGGTCAGGAATGCCTCCTCCATCTCTCGTACCCATGCCCTGTATTCAAGGACACTTTTCATTGGCAAGACAGAGACATCGATCCCTGCACAAAAGACCCTGCCATTTCCCTTTAGTATTACCACCCTGATTTCTCTATCCTGATCCATATCAAGCAGGGCCTGATTGAGCTCTCGTGCCAGGCTGGAGGTAAAGGTATTAAGCTGTTCAGGCCTGTTAAGGGTTATGATACCGATGTGGTTTTCCCTCTCTACAATAATAGTTTCAAAATCCATATCTCCTCCTTTCTTGTTATCTATCCCCTTTAGTCTTTATATATGAAATGGCAGTTGATAGCCTTTTGATCACCATTTCCTGGCCCAGGACCTCCATGATCTCAAAGATTCCAGGACTGACGGCTTTTCCTGTCAAGGCCACCCTTAAAGGTTGGGCCACCTTGCCAAGCTTTATCTTATGCCTTTGTGAAAAGCTGGAAAAGATCCTCTCAAGCTCCTTCTGGCCAAAGCCTGTTGCCGCCTTTAGATCTGATAGCAGACCCTCTAAGATCTCTAACAGCTCAGGTCTTAGGAATTTTTCCTCGGCCTCTTTTTCAAAGGTGATTTCTTTGAAGTAGAACAGGGCACCCTGGGCCATCTCGAGAAGGGTCTTTGCCCTTGGTTTTAGGGTTCTTACCGCCCCTTCAACCTTTTCGGTGGTTAGGTCTGCGCACCCAAGATTGGTGAGAAAGGGGATCAGGAGATTGGCAAGATCTCCATCATCTTTCTCCCTGATGTATTTTCCATTAAGATCGAGAAGTTTTTCCATATTAAAGATGCCCGCAGACTTGCCCACATGCTCAAGGGAAAATAATTTGATGAGCTCATGAATAGTGAATTTCTCCTGATCACCGTAGGACCATCCAAGGCGAGCCAGGGAGTTTAGCAGGGCATGGGGCAGGAACCCCATCTCTTTATAGGCCATCACGGAAGTTGCCCCATGTCTCTTACTCAGTGGGCTTTTGTCTGGACCAAGGATCATCGGTAGGTGGGCGTATTGTGGGATTGGTTCACCAAGGGCCTTGTAGATAAGGATCTGGCGAGGTGTATTGTTTACATGATCATCTCCCCTTATGACATACGTAATGCCCATCTTGCTATCGTCTACCACTACCGCATAATTATAGGTAAAAGATCCGTCGGAGCGCTGTAAGATCAGGTCATCAAGTTCTTCATTATCAATAGAGATAACCCCTTTGACCAGATCTTGAAACATTGTTGTTCCGGAGAGGGGAATTTTCAGCCTCACCACAGCGCCTGGGGCCTTTCCAAGGCCCAGTTCCCTGCATTTGCCATCATATTTGGGTTTTAATCCCCTTTTCATTGCCTCTGCCCTCTTTCTCTCCAACTCGTCAGGACCGCAGTGACAGTAATAGGCCTTCCCAGAGGAAAGGAGCTCTTGGATTATTTCATTATAGATGTCCACCCTCTGGGATTGAAAGTAGGGACCCTCATCCCAGTCAAGACCAAGCCATTTCATAGATTCAATAATAGCCTCTGTATTCTCTTTTGTAGACCTGGTCTTGTCTGTATCTTCTATCCTGAGTACAAATTTTCCATTATGGTGCCGGGCGAAAAGCCAGTTGAAGAGGGCTGTTCTGGCTCCGCCGATATGGAGAGTGCCTGTTGGGCTGGGTGGGAATCTGGTGACAACCTCTCTGTTATTCATGGAAATAATCTGCCTCTTGTCCTCGTCACTGGATAGTTGTTTCAAACCGACAAGGGATAAAACCTTAGGTATTAGGTACTTTTCTGGAGTTTACCCTGTGAGAAACAAGGCCACGTTTAAACTTCCTCACAAGGTTTACCCGTTATAGTGTTCCGCGAGCTCCAGGCCTAGCTCCAGGGCCTGCTTATTCAAATCCAAAAACCCAGCTGGAATCCTACGCTCAAGGACATTCATGATTGATTCCGGTTTAATCAACTGGGTAAGACTAATCAAGGCTCCGAGCATGCAGATATTAAAGACAATGGGCCTTCCGATCCTGTCCATAACCTCCTTGTACATATCGAGCTCAACCTGCCTCGCATCCACCTTTTTTTCATGCTTCACGTAATGGCTGTCAGTCAACAAAAGACCACCAGGCCTGATAAGGCCAGAGAATTTGCTATAGGCATCCTGGCTCAGACACACAAGGACATTTGGCTGGATGACCTTGGGAAAGCGTATGTCTGTATCTGCAATGATTACATCAGAGCGGCTGGATCCTCCCCTGGCCTCTGGACCGTATGATTGGGACTGTACAGCATTCAGGCCTTCATAGAGAACTGCTGCTTCAGCAAGGACGATAGCTGCTGTGATTATACCCTGTCCACCTGAACCAGAAAAGACGATCCTGCATCTTTCCATAATCTATACCCCTTCAGATGCCTTTTTTATGATCTTATCATATTCATCGCAGTATTCCGGGCGCTGATCCTGGACAAATATCCCTCTTTCGATCAAATCCGGATTTTTCTCTTTCTCCTTGCTGCCTATTGGGGTTGTATTGGTCTTATAGTAGTTAAGCATATCCACGGCACTGGCGAATTTGTTCCTTACCCCAAAGTAGGTGGGACATTGGGATAGGATATCAACAACTGAAAAGCCCTTATGCGCGATCGCCTTTTCCAGTATCTTGATCATTGATGTCACATGATACGTTGTTGTCCTGGCCACAAAAGAGGCCCCGGCGCTCATGGCAAGCTTAACAAAATCAAAGGACCGATCTATGTTGCCATAAGGGGCAGTGGTTGCAAAGTCGCCATATTCGGTTGAGGGCGAATACTGGCCTCCTGTCATACCGTAGATGCTGTTGTTCATGATAATGGCAGTGATGCCAATATTGCGCCTTGCTGCATGTATGAAGTGATTACCTCCGATGGCAAGGGCATCACCATCACCCATAGGAACGATTAATGTAAGCTCCGGCCTGCTGAGCTTGACACCTGTTGCAAAGGCAAGGGCCCTGCCGTGTATGGTGTGGAGGGTGTGAAAATCGAGGTATCCGCAGATCCGGGAGGAACACCCGATACCGGAGACTACCACGATATCATTTTTCTTTATCCCCAGGTTTTCTATTGCCCTGATCAGGCTGCCCAATACAATGCCGTGACCACAGCCAGGACACCAGATATGAGGAAAGAATCTATCTCGTATGTAATCCCTTACTGCCATTGATTAGGCCCCCTTTCCCTGTATGATTCTCAGGATGTTCAAAACGTCTGTAGGGGCAATAAAGCTGCCATCGATCTTGTTGGCCAGGAATACCTTGTCAGGTTCATCCGAGGCCTTTTTTACCTCCTGAAGGATCTGGCCCATGTTCATCTCAACCACGATCACATAATTAACACAGGCACATCTCTCCCTGACAGTATCAGCAGGGAATGGCCAAAGGGACAGGAGTTCCAGTAGCCCGATCTTTTCACCTCTTTCCCTCCTGTTTTCTACCACATGAAGGGCGGTCCTCGCAGATGACCCATAGGAGATCAAGAGATATTCTGCGTCGTCAAGGAAGAATTCCTTTACCATGGTGATCTCTTTTGTGTGACCCTCTATCTTGTCTACCAGATGGTGCATCAATTCATATACGATCTTTGGATTGTTGGACGGGAAACCCCACATGTCGTGCATCAACCCAGTAACATTATACCGATGAACATGACCAAAATCAGACATGGGAAGCCGACCGTCTTCCCTGGGCAGATATGGGTGATAGTCAGTTCCTTCCTTTACCGCTGTCTTTAGTCTTTTTACTACATTGATTTCCCCTGGTTTCGGCACCATAAGCCTTTCCCTGGTGTGAGCAACAACCTCGTCAAAGAGCAGGATGACTGGGGTCCTGAAGGTTTCAGATAGATTGAAGGCCTCAACCGTCATGGCAAACACATCCTGATTATTTGAGGCTGTCAGGGTGATGATGGCGTGTTCCCCATGGGTTCCCCAGCGCGCCTGCATGACATCTCCCTGGCTCACACTTGTGGGAAGGCCTGTAGAGGGACCTCCCCTCTGAACATTTACTATGACACAGGGGACCTCGGCCATGACAGCAAAGCCAATTGCTTCCTGCTTTAGGGAAAACCCTGGCCCGCTGGTTGCGGTCATGACCTTTTTTCCGGTAAGGGAGGCCCCGATTATGGCACACATGGAGGAAATTTCGTCTTCCATCTGGATAAATTTCCCCCCTTTTTTTGGCAGGCGATAAGAGAGTAATTCTGCAATCTCTGTAGAGGGAGTAATTGGGTAACCCGCAAAAAAGTCAAGACCTGCATAAAGGGCCGCCTCTACACAGGCCTCGTTACCTTGAACAAACAAGACATTTTTTTTCACCGAAAAATAGTCTCCTTATTTAATTTAGCCAGCAAGACACAAAGTCACGAAGATAATAATATAATTTTTTGGTACCTAATTTTATGACTGGCACGCTCAAATGGAGCCTTCCCTTGCTGATGGGAAATGTAACTTTTTTTCTTTGTGTCTTGGTGACTTGGTGGCCTTATTTAAGTTCAATAGCAAGGTCAGGACACCAAAGTTCACACATCCCACAGCCATTACATTTTTCCGGGTAGGCAAAGGTAGCCTTTTCCCTTTCATCCATAACCAGGGCATCTTTTGGACAGAACTCAACGCAGATTCCGCATCCTTTGCACCACTCCCTGTTGATAGCAGGCATCTTTTTTTCTTTCCTTGCCATTATACTGGTGATTTATCATATTAGATCTCCTTGTCAACCATTTTGATTAAATTTGTGTTGGCCTTATGAAGGTGAGATTTTGTTTGAAAAGAAGATAATAAATTGATAAAGCTTCCGAGAATCGAGTATTTTTCCACTTAGGTCGGCATTTGGAAGCTATTGAAAGGATGGAGTTGTATGGAGGGGTGGCAGTATGGGCGTGGAATCTGAAAGAGTAACCCAAGGAGGTATTTTCTATGGATGTCAATATACCTAAACTGGCAAAGGATTTGGCCAAGATTGTGGGAAAGGATCATGTGTTTACAGATAAGCCCACATCGGTGGTATATGCAAAGGATACCATGCCCTGGGATGTGGAGGAAAAAAACATTCCCTACGCCGTGGTCAGGCCATCCAATAGTCAAGAGGTTTCAAAATTATTGAAATATGCCAACGAAAAATTGATACCGGTCCACATCCACGGTTCTGGTACCTCTCTTGTGGGATTGGCAAGACCAAAGACGAAGGGAATCGTATTAGATACCGCAAGAATGAAAGAGATTAAGGTATATCCAGAAAGAGGCTACTTTGAGGCAGGACCAGGTCTACATTTAGTGCAGGTTAAAAAGGAATTGGCAAAGTACAATGCAATGCTCCCTTTATTTCCTGGAAGTGAGTTGGTGGCTACTGTTGGAGGTACCGTAGCCGTGAATACAAGCGCCCACGGTGTTGATGCAGCGTTGGGCAAACCCGGTGATTTTGTCCTTGGATTTGAGGTGGTGTTGCCTACAGGAGAGATCATACACACAGGAACAGAGTCAACCAGAAGGGCAGCGGGCATTGATCCGACCAAGTTTTTCATAGGCTCAGAGGGTCTCTTGGGGGTATTGACATTGATTAGAATGAGGTTGTTACCAATGCCTTACTTTGAACACCTGGTGGCATACTATAAGAGGACAGAGGACATACTCGATACAGTAATGGAGATGTACAGGCAGGGCATCCATCCCCCATTGTTTTACGAGTTTCTTGACGAGAGGGCAGCTAAGATAGGCTTTGAGGCAGTGGGCCTTAAGGAGCCTGTTGGTGCTGTGTCCATGATGAGGATTCATTCATGGAGCAAGGTTGGTAGTGAGGAGAGGGCACAAAATTTCCTGAAGTTTTTAGAAGTAGGTAATCCCATAGAGGCGAGAATTGTTAAGGACATAGATGAATGGAACCAGATTTGGAGCAGCAGGGCTGAGGCTGGAAATTACATGTATCGCCTGGGGATGACCTTTGGAAGCGAGATTTCTCCTAGAGTAGACAAGTTAAAGGATGCCTTTCGCGAGGCACAGTCTCTTATACTCAATCTGGATAGCTATAAAGGAAATGAATTTATTTCCTTTGGTCACATTGGGGCTCCCACTATCCATGCCTATGCCTTTATTCGTACCAAGGATATTTCCAATGAGGTGAAGAAGGCAATCACTTTAGAGATGAGGGAAAAGACCGAAGAGTTGAATATAAAGTATGGAGGGTGTGGCGGAGAGTGGGGGCTTACCGCACAGAGGGTATCATTCCTCAAGAAAAAGTATGAAAAGGAAGTCTACGAGGTCTTGGTGAAGCTGAAGAAGACCCTCGATCCCAATGACATCCTTAACAGGGGGAACCTTCAGGGATGGATTTAACCGATGACGAAATGACAAAAAATACCCTGCTGAAAGAGATTGGGAAGTGCAGGGCGTGCAGATTCTGTGTTGATGTATGTCCGGCATATCAGGCTACAGAGTGGGTTGAAAGCATGGCGCCATATGGGAGGCTCCAAATAATCAAGTACCTCCTTAATGGCACCTTAGATGAAGATGATCCATTAGTATATTCACTTTATACTTGCCTCCAGTGCGGACGCTGCGATCTTTTGTGTAAGGCTAAGGGGCAAGATTTGGAGGTTTCAAATTTAATCAGAATGGGGAAATGTCTCCTGTCACAGGGGCTTGTGAAAGGAAAGAAGAATGAAAAGGTCTAAGAGGTTTGTTTCTGAGCTATTGTCTAATCTCAGGGACAATATTCAGAGAACAGGAGACCCCCTTGGCATAAAGAGCGTGTATTGGACAAGGTGGGCGAAGGGGTTAAATCTCCCGAGGGAGGGAGAGACTGTGCTTCTTACCGCGCGAATGTATCAGATGTTGCCCTACATCATGCAGGTAACGAAGCTCATTTCATCGGCGAAGCCATTGCTTTCGAGGGGTGGTTTCGGCGCCATGGTGAATATGGGAAACCGCCTCATGGGTGATAAGATAATAAGGCTTAGGGCATTGGGTGCTCAAAGCTTGAGATCTAAGAGCAAAAGCGCGCTCAGGGGAATAGTCAGTGCATTAGCAGCAGTAGATCAAAGGCCCGCATACCTGTATGAGGACGAGCCGTATAGCGGTGTCCTTTTGTACGACCTGGGCTTGGATGAATACATTGAAAGCCACATAAGTAAGGTATATGGCGTGCTCAAGAGCCACAATGTAAGGAAAGTCATAGGTGTTGACCCTCACACAACCTTTATGTTGAAGGAGGTCTATCCACGGTATATCGACAATTACGACATCGAGGTAAAACACTACTTAGAGATCCTATCGGAGGGCGGTGAGGCCCTGAAAAAATCGTGCAAAAAAGGCCCTGAGAAAGAGTTTGTAATCCATGATTCCTGTTACATGACTCGGAGTTTAGGTATAATCGACCAATTAAGAATGGTTACAGAAAGCCTGGGTATCACGCTTTTGGAACCAGAAAACACAAAATCGGACACCGCGTGTTGTGGTGGCCCTATTGAGTACGCCTTTCGCGACCTCACTGAGAAGGTGTCAAGAACGCGCATACAAGAACTATCCTCTATCTGTAAGAATGTCGTTGTGGTATGTCCCATATGCCTCATTAATCTCAGCAAATATGAACAGGAAATGGGCATCAACGTGTGTGATATGGGAGAACTCCTGCTTGGAGCACTACAAGTGAGCCCAGGCAACGGTCTTGACCGACCGATCTAATGTTGTTTTTACTATGGAGGTGTTTCATGGATACCATAGCTGAAAAATTGGTTCGTTATACATCAGTAACAGACTATGACAAACTCCCCAAAGAGGTTATTGACGAGACAAAGAAATTTATACTTGATACCATAGGCGTTGGCTTAGCAGGGGTGAGGGAGCCAGGTTGCAGAGAGGTCGTGGATCTTGTAAGAAAATGGTCCCCAAATAGTGCTGGTTCTACCATCATTTATTATGGAGACAGGGTTTCGCCTCCTGATGCTGCCTTTGCCAACAGTGTGTTAATGCATGCCCTTGATTTTGACGATACCCTCGACAGCTCTGCTATGCATGCACACGTTTCCTCGCTTCCAGCTGCTCTCGCAGTAGCTGAAGTGAGGGGAAAGGTAAGCGGAAAAGAACTGGTTACCTCTGTTGCCTTAGGGGTTGATATAACCTGCAGGATTGGTTCGGCAATAGTGTCTCCCCTTTCATGGATACGGACGGCAACCTGCGGTTCCTTTGGTGCGGGGGTAGCTGCAGCGAAGGCCTTAAATTTGGGTGAGAAAGAGATATTGAATACCCTCGGTATCGTATACAGCCAGACCGCGGGCAATGCCCAGTGCCTTGTTGATGGAGGCCTGGTAAAAAGGATGCAGCCTGGTTTTTCTGCAAGGAGTGCAGTTTTGAGCGCTGCTCTCGCCTCTAAGGGTGTTACAGGTGCCACAAATATATTTGAGGGTGCGTATGGTTTCTTTGAACTGTATGAAAGGGGCAAGGTTAAAGGAGAAAGGGCAACCGAAAATCTTGGTGATCATTTTGGCGTGATGGATCTGAGTATCAAGCCATATCCATGCTGTCGCATGACCCACGCCTCTATAGATGTCGCCTTGGAACTGAGTGACTCTTACAGTATAGATCCAGAAAGGATTGCCGGGGTTTCAGTCCACGTATCCAAAATGGTTTCCGATATGGTTGGAGCCCCATTTAAGGTGAGGGCTAATCCCCAGGTTGATGCCCAGTTTAGTATCCCCTATACAACCGCTGTGGCATTGAGGAAAGGGAAGGTTTTCCTGGATGATTTTATCTCAGATACAGTTAAAGGGGAATCGTCCACATTGGAACTTGCGAAAAAAATCAAGGTCTCGATAGATCCGAAACTTCCTCCTAATGATATATCCTATTCAAACATGACGGTCGAGATGGCAGATGGGCAGACCTTTTCCCTTAAGACAGATACCCCTAAAGGGAGTCCATTGAGGCCTATGACCTTTGATGAGTGCGCACACAAATTTAAAGATTGCCTTGAGTACTCTAAGAAATCATCCCTTATTAAAAATA
>SMTZ1_10002403_pt1 | contig 18907 bp, 14 predicted proteins | sample DeeMarSWOR136_30_FD_25667 | JGI IMG/M metagenome (IMG submission 25667)
TGATATTGTAAAAATCAACGAAAACCTTATTTATAAACTGAAGCCCGAGGTTATGTACACCCAGGACGGCGGCGATCTGAATATAGACCACGCTATTTCTTTCCGAGCATCCCTGACTGCTACGAGACCAGTTAAGGGATGTCCTGTGAGGGAACTCTACGCCTATGAGGTGCCTTCCTCTTCAGAGTGGTCCTTTGGTCAGTTCGAACCAGCTTTCAAGCCTACTGTTTTTGTGGACATTAGAGAGACGTTAGATACCAAGGTGAAGGCATTGCAACTTTATGAATCCGAGGTCCGACCTTTTCCACATCCTCGTTCACCCGAGGCTATTCGGGCCATTGCGGAGCGTTGGGGAAGTTTGGTGGGATGTGAAGCTGCGGAGGCTTTTAAATTAATCAGGGCAGTGAGATAGAGGGTGAAAACATAACCTCGAATATTAGGATTGGCGACAGAAGTATCGGAGTAGACTGCTCCGTTGACTTGGTCCCAAGATAGCTAGCACATAGGGCCAATTGACTTTGTTTGTTCGATATGATGACGGCGGTGAGGAAGATTCTCTTTCGGGTTGATGCTGGCCCCACAATTGGCCTCGGACATTTGCAGCGGTGTCTCTCCCTTGCTACAGCCGTGCGCCACTTGAATACATCTTGCACTTTTTTGACCAATGAGGAGCCGACGGTGCGCCATCGTGTAAGACGCTTTGGGTTCGATGGTCGAACCTTGGATGCAACGGAGTCTTGGGGTGTCGATGATCTGACACAAACAATGGCAGTGGCAGCTGCCCACAAATGCGATGCAATTGTTGTGGATTCCGATTACGAGGGGGCTGAGTATTTGAGTCATTTGCGAAATGCTGGGTACTACGTGGTCGCCATCGAGGATACCACCCCACACCCTTTCCCATGCCATTTGGTGGTCAATGGCGATGCCCATGCGCGACAGCTGCCCTATCAGGCGCTTTCAGAGGATACCCATTTTCTCCTCGGGCCGGAATACTGCATTTTGCGGCGTGAATTTTGGGAGATCCCAGCGAGAGTGGGGTCTGATAATGTGGATCATATCCTGGTCACTTTGGGTGGCGCTGATCCCTACAACATTATGCCCCGTGTTATAGACTTGCTGGATACATTCCTGGAGGCCTTTTCCGTAAGTGTAATCGTTGGGCCATTTTTTGACAACTTTTCCCAAGTCCAAGCTGCCGCTCAGCGAGCACAGCGCGCCATCACGTTGGTGAGAGCTCCAGACTCGGTGCGTGACCTGATGATGGAAGCCGACCTAGCGGTTTCCGCCGGCGGGCAGACCCTTTACGAGCTGGCACGTGTGGGGTGTCCCACGGTGGCTGTCCGGATGGCATCAAACCAGGATGCGCAGTTGGCCGCGTTTGAGGAGGCTGGCCTCCTGAGGATTGCGGGTCGTGGGAATAATGCTGCGATTGTTGAGGCTATTGGCGATGTAGTGGCGCCTTTGTTGACTGATCCTCATGCCCGAGCTGCGATGAGCGCGGCTGGGCAGCACCTGATCGACGGACAGGGGGCCTTGCGGGTAGCGCAGGCGATTTTGGAGGGCATAAGTCGGCTTGACAACAGTGCATTCGTAATATCTTAGATTAGACCGGCCTGACAGCGCAAGTTGAAGGAGAATAACAGATGTACCGACCGTTCTTAATTGGGCAAAAATTATATCTGCATGCACTCGAAGAGTCAGATGTCTGTGAGGAGTATATCAAATGGCTGAATGATGCTGAAGTGACGCGCTATATGCTATATGGAAATTGGGAAATATCCGTCAACCCCAGAAACAATCCGGGTATTTCTGGGAAGCTTTCAAGGCAGCAGAGCGGATATAATTTTTACTATTGTTGACCAGAAAACGGATCAACCCAGCAGCAATGTGACACTTAATCGGATCAATTGGATCCATCGGACCGCCGAAACTGGGTTGATGATTGGGCATAGGGAATTCTGAGGTAAGTTGGTTAGAGTCCGAACGCTTGCGATCCCTTTTGGGAAGGGCACCAGGAAGAGGGTTTTGATGTGTTACTCGGAGCCATAGGATTTCAACTTCTAAATACTTTCATAAGAGGGACAACATGTCAGGATATAGCGCTTTTATTAGGGGGGAAACCATTGATCTCTGTGTGCCTTCTCGATTAGCCATAGAGAGAGATGGATGGGCAGATTGGTTCAACGATTTAGAAAATATCAGATTTCTTGATCATGGAGTTTTTCCGAATTTCATTGAGGATCAGTATGAATTCTTAAATTCTCTGCGTGATCGTTCACGTCTTGCTCTTCTAATAAAACCAAGAGATATGAAGAACGTTATTGGTATTGTGTCCTTATCTACCATCAAATGGATAGCCCGAAGTGCCCAGATTGCTATCGTTATTGGGAGGCGTGATGAATCGACTAAAGGTAAACTTTACGCTTTAGAAGCTATGGCTCGAATGACTGAACATGCCTTTGAAACTTTAGGGCTAGATAGGCTCTGGGCTGGCCAGGCTTATCCGGGCTTGAAAAAGTGGAACAAGCATCTTGAACTTCTTGGTTACAGGACGGAAGCAGTTATGCGTAGGTCATTTGTCAAGGGGCGTATGGTAAGCGATGCCGTTATGATATCGTGCCTTTTTGAGAATTATCGAGAGATTAGGAAATTGCGTAATGGCCGTTTTTGGATGGGAGCAAGATCAATGAAGGATTTACTTGACAATATGCCAGCAGACGGATTGGCGGAAAGGCTCGACGCGCTTATACAGGAAGAGACGGAAAAATATTTTAAGGAATTAAAGTTATATTAAAAATCGTCGTGGTGGAGGGCATAACCCTGTGTTGCATCGGACCCCCTCAGCTAGCGTTCCGGCTGCCGGTGAGCCTTATCGATGGGTTGAGGACGCTGGATTATGTCATTACATTCCTAAGATTTGTAATACTTAAAGGTCGGCAACTTAGGCCGCACTAGATCATTACCGGTGCTGTCGTTGACAACGCCCCAAGCATTGCCATTTTAAAGAAGCTCGGGTTTAAGATCGAGGGAACATTCCGTCAGGAGTTCTTAGTGGACGGAGAATATAAGGACGGGGTGCGTATGGGCTTGCTGCGGGAAGAGTTCTACAAGTACAGGGGAATCAAAACGGATAGTGGTTCTATTAAAGCCGGTCATTAGAAGTGCTTAGCCCTAATACTAAAAACCAAGCAGAATACTTTTGGCGCGAATGTTGGAAGCGCAACAGGTGGGGGGGAAGATTGAGTGTCGGTTTTGTTCTGATGGTGAGGTGAAAGCCTGAGGAGGGGTAAGTATGAAGCTTCGGATTGTTGCTGGAGGGATATTAGCTGAACGGTACCAGGGTGAGGCTGGGTTGCAAGTCCTGGTGCATTTTCCCGGGCTGGTGATCCAGGGTGATGAGACCGTCGAGGTGATATCAAGGGGGGAACAGCCAACTGCGATTCTGGCAGGCCGAATCTTCGGATGGCAGAATGCCGCGGGCGATATGCATCGGCTTGAGGACGTCCATACCGACCTGGAGCCACTGCTGCGCCAGCAGTCGATCGAGTGGTGTCTCGATGCCCTGGAGGGCCCCTACATCTTGGTACTGTTGAAGCTCGATGGCTCGTGTGACATCAGTTGTGATCGTTTCGGTCAGGTCGATCTGTACTATCAGCAAGTGGACGACGGTATCGTGTTTGCCACGGACCTCAGTCTGCTGCCGGTCAGTAGCCGGGCAGGCGATTATGACCAGGTTGCCCTTGCCCATACGCTGTGTGTTTATGGTAATCGGCCCGCCAAGCGACACACACTCTATCGGGATGTCAGGCGGCTAGGGGTGCGAGAAATTTCGCACTGGTGTGATAATCGGGTTAGCTTTCGAGAGGTTCCCTTCCGTCCCGTTAGAACTGCTCCGTACGGGGAGCGGGAACTGCGTGAATATTCAGAAACTTTGCTCGATGCGGTTGAGCTGCGTTCATCTCGCCACGGAAACATCGTCTATCTGTCTTCGGGCTGGGATTCAACGGCGTTGCTTGCCTGTCTCGTAAAACTGCATGGCGCGCGCAAGGTCCGAGCGGTAACCGGGCGGATGAAGTATGCCGAGAGGAGCGGCGTGATCAATCAGTTTGAAATCGACCGTGCGCAGGCAATAGCCGATTATTTTGGCGTAAAACTGGACTTCGTTGAATGTGATTATTGCCGCCGGGGCCCAGAAGATGTGAACCGCCTGCGGCCATTTCTGCGATCTCACCAATTTTCCAACATGGCTGTCCTCAACCATATGGGAGTGGCGGAGTACGTCGCACAAACATCCGATGGAGAGGCGGTATTCGCGGGGGAAATTAGCGATGGCGCCCACAACTTGGGCTTTGCTCAGTTCACAACTATCTTTCACCCCGTCCTCGAATTCCGGGAATACAGCGACAAGATGGCCAGCTATCTTTTCGGCCCGACTTTCTTGCAGTTGTTTCAAAACGACCAGTTCACAGACGACCCTGTTTACAACTTGTTGCGTGGGCGGGCCGGAGAGGCTATTTTTGATGAGCCGGCCGGGGGGGCTCCCAGTAATCGTACCAGGCAGCTTTTGGCCAGTTTCTTTTTACGGCCCAACCGTTTGCCACTTTGGTCGCTTCGCAACATCAAAATGTTGACTGAAGGTGGAGCCGCAGAATACAGCAAAGAGATGGAGTCCACCTATTTGAGCCACGCGGCGGAAGCTGCATCTCAGGATATGCTTTATAGCTGGTACTTACATCTTTACAATTCGTTTCACTGGCAGTCTTCAACGATAAGGACGCTACCGTTAACAGCGGAAGCCAATGGTTTCCACTTAGCTCTGCCCTTCTGGGATAGTCGCCTCCAGGAGTTTTTGGCCGCGATGCCCGAGTCGTGGGGCCGGGGGCTGGAGTTGAAACCAACGAAGTATCCCCTTAAATGGATGCTGGAACGTTACATAGACTATCCCCTACACCTCCAGGTGGGGCCCCATTCATATCTGTATGATGTCGATCCTTCCTTCAGCCACGCTGCGGAATTAATGTACGGCTCAGCCTTGGTGCCTTGTCTCAAGAATCTGCTTCGCCCTCGCCCTTACCGTGATATACTTTCGCCAGAAATGTTCGACTTGGCATACATTGACGGTGTGGTCGACCACTATTTGAACGGCGCTGAGAAACGAGGGGCTGAGTTGAACGACCTGGTCGCGATTTGCTGGCTTTCAGTAGTTGGATGGTACGGAAACTAGAGGAAAATCCCATTCAAGCCTCATGGTGTTGAGATGATAATTTACTGTGATTGCTTAACCATTGGTGCATGTGCTAAAGCAATCCAATTGTGTTGGCGGAACCTATTTTCTCGGGAAAAAGTGGTTAAGATTCAAGTTCTTGATCCACTACCTGATCGTGGTTGGTCAGCGTTCCTTAGGATCATTATGCGGTGTTTGGGCTTTCGTGTCGAGGAGGCTGAATTCTTTGCCGGTAGCCTGCGAATGGCGGACGGGCAAGTGGTCTTTCCGACAGCACTAAGTAAATCAGGTGATCTTGCATTTCGGGCGGCTGAGCGCGCACTCGCGCGTTCAAGATTTCTGGCGCGGCTGAACCACAAGTGGGGTCGGAATGTTATCTTCAAATATATTTCCAGGTCCATACAAATGCCTGGACTGCAAGTAGCACTGCGCTTCATGGGCGCGGAAGCTCTGAGACAAACAAACCGCACCAAAGAGGGGTTCCTGATCGCCCAACGTCATTTCGCTTTGGACTCAGATTTGTTGCGCGCGCTCAGTCCTGGTTTGAAGGTGTATTTCTACCGTTCTTGGCTATACCAGTGTAGCGGGGCCACTTTCATTTCCTCCGATTCGTACGAGTTTCTAAAACAGAAGCGGGCCTGTGTCTTATTCTTGTTGCTTTTTTTAAAATTGCGAGAGATGAAATGGTCACTGGAGGCTTTGATGAGGAGAGGGTCTAAGGTTCAAGCTTCTTTCAACATATCAGAACCACGTTTGCCTTCCTTGCTGGTATTGCAGGAAGACGATCTATCCTTAGATCGCTCCTATCGAACGCAGCCACATTGGTTTTTTCCAGAGGATGGCAAGCCGCCCTTTCGAACTCTGGTTCTCCAGACGAGTTCTTTGGAGGGGTTGCCCGTTGACAACGAGGCCTTGAAAGCGCAGGGCATAGTTCCTCTTTCTAAAAAGGACCTCTATATCTTATCTCGGCGGTTTTGGTCTTCTTACCCTGTTCAACAACGCTTGCGAAGAGACTTCTGGAAGTGTGCAGTTAGATCCATCCTTGGTCCTTCAGGGGAAGTCAGAGTCCTGTTTGAGGTAGCCAGATTGCTTTATACTGCAAAAGTCCTGGCTGGGTTTTGTGAACAGAGTCATGTCAGGGCATTTATGACTTGTGAAAACTACATGGTAGAAGCAGACGCCGTGCAGCTCATCGCAAAATCCCTTCATATTACTACGCTCTCGTATCAATATTCAAACGCGGGCAAGGCTGGTCCAGTAATGAAGACCGCTGCTGACATCATGCTTACTTTCTCGCCTTTGTATCACCGGCTGTGGATTGGGGACGGCATCCGACCAGGGCGATTCACTGATATAGGCTACGTCTTTGATGCCTCGTTTGGGCATGTGCGGCGGCGGGCACGCGGCCACAGACGCCTTCTGGAGAAAGCCGGCGCTCAGTTTGTCATCTGCTATTTTGACGAAAGTGTTCTACGCGACAAGTATGGCCTTATTAGCGACAAAGACCATTGTGCTGAAATCCTGGCTCTTCTTCAGGTGGTTCTTGAGGATCCTTCAGTCGGGCTTGTGGTGAAAACACAGTTTCGATCTAACTCACCACAAAACTTTGCCGAGATCACAGCTCTCCTAGCTGCAGCCAAGGCTACCGGTCGCTACCTGGAGTTAGTATATGGCACTCACCGCAATATCGTCTTCCCCGCGGAGGCGGCCCTTTCAGCCGATATTGCCATTGGCCATGCCGTAGGAGCCACGGCTGCGCTTGAGGCGGCCTTGGCTGGTGTGCGGAGTATCCTCCTGAATCCTTATGGGATGAAGGGCGAAAATGATACCTTGTATGCTCAAGCGGATATTGTGTATCCCTCGATGATGGCTGCGTTGGGAGCGATCCGCAGTTTTCGATCAGGCACACCTGAGTATGTCAGGCTGGGAGACTGGTCACCAATTATAGGCCATTTTGACCCATTTAGGGATGGATGTGCGGGACACCGGATGCGGGCATTGTTGGAGCAGGTTGTGATGCGGGAGGGCACTGAGCCGTTAGATCTTCAACACCAACCTTGGGAAAAAGATGATCAATAAGGAACAGCAGATTAAAAATAGCTTTCTCTATTTGTTGCCCACTATTACAACCAGTTTTCTGCCATTTCTTACCATACCGATATTTACCAGAATATTGACTAAGGAAGATTATGGGGTGTTGGCCCTCGCGCAGGTATACGCAATTTTTGTTAATGGTCTGGTAAACTTCGGGATGACCGCGGCGTATGATCGTAATTATTTTCAACATCGGGAAGATCGCTTAGAAACAGCTCAATTATTGTACTCAATTCTCCTATTCGTGATGTTGAACTTTGTTCTTGTAGCCGGGTTCACTTACTTGTTCAGGGGAACCCTCTCAAAGCTCATTATAGGATCTGTTGAACATGGGAATATTCTTTTTTGGGCCTTTTGTGCACAATTCTTCTACGGTGTGAACTATTATTATTTGACATATTTTAAGAACTCCGAAACCGCAAGAGACTTTGTCGTATATACGATTGTGGGTACTCTTATTAACCTTATCATATCCCTTTTCCTGGTAGCTTATCTGCGTATTGGCGTTATTGGACTTATATATGCCCAGTTGTGCTCTGGGGCTACAATTTTTGGCGTTCTGAGTTATAGGTTTATAGCCTCCTTGCCGTTCTATTTAAGCATGCCGATACTGAGAAACTCGCTGCAAATCGCTTATCCTCTGACCCCCAGGATATTCTTGGGAGTCATCGGCACACAATTCGATAAATATATGATCGGTCTGCTCGCCTCAGTGGGCGGGGTAGGTATTTATAGTATTGGCCAGAGGATTTCCTACGTAATCTTTACTTACATGACTGCAATTGAGAACGTTTTCTCACCCCAGGTCTATAAGAGGATGTTCGACTTAGGGGACAAAGGGGGCTCTGCGATTGGTAAATATCTTACTCCTTTCGCCTATATTTCTATTTTTTTGGCCCTGGTGGTTGCCCTCTTTTCAGAGGAAGTGATATCTATATTGACTCCCCCACCTTTTCACGATGCTATCGACATCGTTGCGGTCCTTTCCATGTATTATGGATTGCTGTTTTTCGGAAAACTGACCGGCACCCAACTTATTTTCACGAAAAAAACCCATATTACCTCGCTATTAACGATGGGGTCGGTAGGGATTAATGTGGCCCTGAATATTCAATTTATTATGAGATGGGGAGCAATTGGTGCCGCATGGGCGACTCTTTTGGCAGGGCTGATTTCTGGAGCAATTTCTTTCCTTGTCGCCCAATATTACTATGAAATCAAATGGGAATACAGAAGGATAGGTTCTATTCTTTTGACGTTTTTCAGTTCCGCAATTTTGGTGATTCTTCTAAGAGATATGGATGTCAACTATTACGTCCGTATGGCAATTAAGCTGATGTCTATATGCGTTTACATTTGTGCTGGTGTAAAAATGGGGGTTATTACCAGCGAGAATTTCACGTTGGTGAAGAATATACTCGTAGGATCGAGCTTTCAAATCATAAGAAGAAGGACGACATAGTAATATGATAATGTTTTCGGTTGTATCAAAATCATGGTGACATTCAATTCAAAAGGCCTGTATATGTCTCTACCGTATTTTGCGTCAAGATCTCTTTTATGCTACGTAGATCTTTACATTGTGATCTTGGATGGAGTAGCCATCTCGTGCGTCACCAGCACCTACAATAAATTGCGGAAGTCAAAAGGACTATGCTTGGCAATGATCGTGTGCGAAATATGGAAAATGTAGTGAGGGAGCATGAAAGAACAAAAGTTACGAGAAGCCTGGCAGGAACCTATACATGCCGATTTCTTTGATGCCAGGGCAAGGCACAGTCTCCGATTACTCCGACGTGCTTACGAGAATTTCAATGAATTCCGCCTTTTCGTAGAAAATAAGGAATACATTCGTGGTCGCCATTTTGTGGAGATTGGGTGCGCTACAGGTGAGCTGTATCGATACTTATGCCATTATCACCCGGAATTCAGCTATCGCGGTTTCGACATTTCTCGGCCGGCAATTGAGCGGGCGATCCAGAAATATCCCTATGGCCATTTCGATGTGTGCGAATTCGATCTCTCTGATGTGATTGCCGCGAACCTGAATCCAGCAGTTGTTTGGGCACGCGATGTTGTGCTTCATCAACCGGATCCCTTCGAGTATTTGTCCAGATTGTTGCCGATCTCTAACGAAGTTACCATTCTTCGGTTGCGTACCCGCGATAAGGGGGTTACGGTCCGTGATGCGGAACTATCGTGCCAATGGCATTACAACCACTGGGTGCCGTATATGGTTCTAAACGTGGATGAAGCAATCGAGATAATCTGCCAAGCAGTCCCGGTGAAAAGGATGATTATCATGAAGAATTACGTGCAACTCGGTGGTTGGCATAACAGATTTTTGCCGAAAGAATGTTACTACCCGGAAACTGGTACAGCTGAAACGGCGGTCTATATTGTGCGCTCGGAAAACCCAAGACCCAATGCGGAAATAATTATATCTAGTCGAAAAGAGCTACACACTGTATACCCGGTGTGGTTGCATGGCATTGTGAGTCGGCTTCGCCGAAAGCTTTCAAGGATAATGATCTAATTGCTAGGCCCAGTCAATCCTAGTAGGTCGAATGAGGGCAGATGGTATCTCTTTTAATAACATATAGCAGGTTCCGCCTACAGCGTCACCTCCTGAGGACGAAAAAAGCCAATTTCACCAATGGCTGTTACGTAATGCTCGGTGATTCCTTTAAAGAGATGGAAGGGCTGTTGAAGGAGTATGGACTGCAGCCTTCACAGTTTCGGCCTCTCACGATAGAGCAACAGGATGCCATACTCCGGGATTATGTAGAAGCATTGGGCCGAATGGGGGAATTGAACGGTCAAGATATCAGGTGGTGGGCAACGGACATAGCATCAAAAAACCGCTTTACGTCTCCAATACCACAACTCCTGCATGTCCTTGTGCGTTGTTTAAACGCTATTAAAGAAATGGCAGATGATGGGCAACTCCTCGTACTTATAGACCCTCCATGGCCAGTTGTTAAGGCACTCGAGAAATCAGCAGTGCGTCTAAACTGGGACCTGCGGGTTATTTCATGGCCATGGTCTAGATTCGTGGTGCGACTTCGTGGGCAGGCTAAGACGTGGATAAGCCTGGTAAGGGAGCTTGCTGTTTCTATCTTTCGCATTTTCGAGGCCAAACGTCATTTTGGGCGGATAAGTTCAAAGATGGAGGATAAACGACCTGTTTATTTGATCAAAAGCTTCGTCTACCCTAACGCCTTCTTCGACGCTGGTCTCTACAAGGACCCCTTTTTCGGTGGACTTCCTCAATTTCTTTCTCGCAATTTGGGGGAGGCGGCGAATATTCTGACGGTGGTTATTGGGTTTGAAAAGAGATCTGATTGTTACCAAAAAATGCGTGGTGTGAGAGATGGAAGAGTAGTTCCACTCGAGGTATACCTTCATTGGCATGACGCGATGAAAGGTTTCATTGAAATCGTATGGGCCTGCCTGAGGAAAACATTTCGGGTGCCAGACAAGGTTCCTTTTTTAGGACACGATATTTCCAGCCTTTTGCGCGAAACAATCGCTTCTGGGGGCTGGAGGATCCCACTATTTCAGTACCTCCATTTTGCTGCAGCCGGTCGTATTGCCCAAATGCATACTATCTTGGCCTGTGTACTTACGTATGAAGGGAATCCCTGGGAGCGGATGTTCATCAAGAGACTCCAAACGGTCCGAGAAGACCTCTTTATCGTGGGATATCAGCATGCGGTTATACCGCAGGCTGCAGCCGGGATGTTTCTGAGCAAGCGGGAAGTGGCCTGTATTCCTCTGCCCTCACTGGTTTTGACCACCGGATCTGGACCTATTGCAATTATGGAGAAATACGGTGCGCTGCCGAACGAACGAATTAAGGTGGCTTGTGCTCTTCGCTTCGACTACCTCTTCAACTTAGAACCCATGCCAAGGCGAGACCTTCAAGATACCTTTGTCGTTCTAGTCGTTTTGGAGGGAGTCAGAGAGGTCCTGCCGCTGGTGGAGTATGTGTTGAATACAGCCTCCACGTGCGGAAAGGTACGGTTCCTAATCCGGGCACATCCGGTCCTCCCATTTGAGCGATTGTTGACTTCCATAGGAGGAAATGCAGAAATACCGAGCAATATAGAGGTTTCCCAGGCACGATCAGTTCAGGAAGACGTATCAGCTAGCGATGCCGTGCTCTATTGGGGGACCACGGTGGCCCTGGAGGCCCTGATGTTGGGAAGACCGGTCATCCATTTTGACAGAGGGGATTTGCTTAGTTACGATCCTTTATTTGAGCTGGATGCCTTTAAGTGGAGGGTCTCCGATGGAGCGGATCTAACCAATATCTTAGATGTGATACGGGATTTGCCGGACGAAGAATATTGTACATTACAGGGACGGGCAAGACGTTATGTCATAAACTATTTCCGGCAAGCGGATGACCATACCATGTCTCAATTCTTGCCCTCGGAGGTGTTGCGCTGTGATACCAGAGAATAATGACGTGCGGTTCGAAATATCCACGCTGTGCAATTATCGGTGCACCATCTGCCCTCAAGAGGAACTTAGGCGGACCCGAACAGTTATGCCGACTGAACTCTTCTCCAAGCTTTTGGATCACATCAAAGAGGCCACCGATCAATATGAGGCAATTACGTTTGCCGGGATGGGTGAGCCTCTTCTGGATCCGGGATTCCCGGAAAAGGCCCGCATTTCCCGTTCTAAAGGATTCAGGACGCTTTTGCTGACGAACGGCTCCCGTCTGACCATCGATCTCTTTCGGCAGTTAGATAAGATCGGGATGGAGTCAATAAGGGTTAGTTTCTATGGCATGCGGCCCGAGTCCTACTCACATGCTCACGGTGTGAATCACAATGCTGAGGAATTTGAGAGATTGAAGGGTACGCTGTCTGAAATCTGTGCTCTGCCTCGAAGGACCAAGATGCTTTTTACGTTCAATGTGGTCGAAGGGGGTACAGAAGAAGACCTGAGAAATTGGATCCGATATTGGGAACCCAGGGCGGATCTCATTGAAGTGTGGCACCCCCATAACTGGGTCTACGGGCGGGCCCTCAGGGCCGTATCACCCAAAAAACGCAAAACCTGTGGCAGGCCGTTTAGAGGTCCCCTTCAGGTCCAGGTGGACGGGACTGTCAATATGTGTTGTTTTGACTTTAATGGTGACCTGACTTTAGGAGACCTCAAATCCCAATCCCTCGATGAAATATTTAAAGGGGATTTTTTTCTGAAAATCTATGACTGTCACCTAAAGGGGAACTTCGAGAATTCCGGTCTCATCTGCAGGAATTGCGATCAACGCAATGAGGACAAGTCCGATGTCCTAATCTACAACTCGAAGTTCGATAAAGGGGAAAGGGTTGAGATGACGTCAAGTACCTATGCCCTCTTGACGAATCGTGGATGTAACGAAGACGTCTAGGGAGTTTCATTGTCTCTGTTACCCATTGAAATCGCCGGATTGTCCAACGCGAACATAGTTTTGCACATGCTAGAAGTGTGGAAATCATATGAGAGTTCGGGTGCATCCTCACACTGGCAAATACTCGGACCCCAAAGCGAGATACGCATTGAAAAGGAAGCGATAGTCGCCTTACGCGGGGCCGGCTTTGGGGATTGTCAGAAATTGGGGATCGAGGTTTCCAGGGTATTTCATTTTGCCACGATCCTGTCTTATTTAGCGATTCTCCGTAATAGATTAAGTATCTTGCCGTGGATGAGACACGCCCGCAAGATGCTCTATCGGTTAAACGACCTTGACATGTTCTTCTCCTACGATGTTTTCCGGCAGTGTTGTATTGCCTCTATTTTAGAACCATATGTCGCCCGATGGCGAAATCCCAACGTTCTTCTCATAGGCGATGGGTACGGCATACTCTCGGGCCTTTTGAAGATTCGATTTCCTGAATCCCGGTTATTTCTTGTCGATATTTTTCCCGCTTTGTTTTTCCAAGCGGTTATTCTTGGCAAAAGCATGCCCGGGGTGAGGCAGGAACTTGCCTGGTCTGATGGAATAAGGAAGAATGAGACCGGTGATCATAATATCCCAGCGGAGATCACTTTTTGCCATGCAAACGATTTATCCCTTCTCGACGGGAATACTTTTCACATTACGATCAACGTGGCGAGCATGCAGGAGATGACCCCTGATTCGGTTAGGTACTATTTTACCTTTATTCGCTCGCATATCAGTGCTGAGGGTCTCTTTTATTGCTGTAATCGTGAGGAAAAAGTCCTGCCAGGTTCTGAGGTTTTGAGGTTTGACGATTATCCCTGGAACAAAGCGGACAGCCACTTGATAGACGAAGAACCTCCATTTTATCGGTGGTTTTTTTCTCCCAGGCCTACCGCCCGGCATTTAAGAATAGCCACCATTCCTGTTCCGTTTGGACGATTGTTTGACGGGCCAATACGACACCGTTTGACACGGTTGTTTCCAAACGGCCTAGATAGTTAGCGAGGAGAAATCAGAATGGGAGCTAAGATGAGGAACGAATCCTTGGATTGTATTGCAGAAATAAAGCACGTCATTGCTCAAGAAGTGAGCGCCCTTCAGGGACTGGGAGAGCTGGTTAACGAAAACTACCGGAATGCCGTTCAGTTGTTGTACTCGTGTCGTGGGAAGGTTATCGTATCCGGTATAGGAAAAAGCGGCATAATTGCTCGGAAAATAGCCTCCACTATGGCGAGTACGGGCACTTCCAGCATGTTTCTCCACCCAGCCGAGGCATTACATGGAGATCTGGGGATGGTCTCGGCTGATGACGTATTGCTCGTCATTAGCAAGAGTGGGGAAAGTATGGAAGTCAACGAAATGTTGACTGTGGCACATAGAATCGGTGCTAAGGTCATTGCTGTTACATCCAATCCGCAATCGACGATGGTGAAGATCTCCGATGTCGTACTCTATACCGGTAATGCTGAGGAGGCCTGTCCCCTCAACTTGGCCCCTACGTGCAGCACCACCGTCTGTCTCGTGCTGGGCGACGCACTGGCTATTACTCTCATGAAGATGCGCAAATTTGGCATAGACGAATTTGCCTTGCTCCATCCAGGGGGTCGTATCGGCAAGCGCTTTTTGTTGAAGGTTTCAGACGTCATGCTGGGGGGAGAGAAAAATCCTGTTATTTCGGTGACGGCGACTGTACAGGACCTTCTTATGACTATTACGGAGAAGCAAGCAGGAGCTGTGAGCGTGACGGACGAGGGCGGGAGACTAATCGGACTTGTTACTGACTATGACATACGTCTCTGTCTTCAATCTGGGGGTAACCCTTTTGAGATGTCGATAAGGGAGATCATGAATCCGAATCCCACCTCGGTTCGATATGATGAAAAGGCATATACCGCACTATGCCTGATGCAAGGACGTCCAAAACCAATTACAGTTCTTCCAATATTGGACGAGAAGGCTCGACCAGTAGGGATGCTGAGGCTTCAAGATCTGGTGGCTGCTGGCCTGTAAGACCTGCGGAAGACGCTCTCGTGTCAATCGAAAACGCAGAGGTGATTCCATACTACATGCTGAGAATAAGCTACGAAATCTTTGTATCCGTTCCGGCATTCCCGGAGGTACTATGGTAGGGAAGAGCATGAACGCTTGTACTGGCTGATGTTGATGTTTTTGCAACGGGTGCTGAAATAGCCGCAGACGGCGGCTTTTCGTGCATGAGGATTTAAGGACATTGTTCAATGCGAATTGAAAATTCTATATGAGACAGTCAGATTGCATTCGTTGAAGATTGCAGTTTCATATTCTTAATGGATTTGTAGATGAAGATAGGGAATATCAGCAGAACTGTTATTACTACCGGTGACAATCGAAGAATTGGCGAAGTATACCCAAGGCCCTTTGGGAAAAGGGTTATCAGGTCCTCTTGGGAGCGATAACAGATGCAAATTTGTGCGAGCAATTATGGGAAAGGGTACGGTTTTAAGAATGGATGTGCGCTTGGAATCGGATCAAGACAATGAAAACCGCTGTATTCCATTTTGAATGTTTAAGGAGATATCATGACCATAAACAAACCTAAGATAAGTGTATTAATGGCCGTGTATAATGGTGAAAAGGTCTTAAACTACACTATTGATAGTATTTTGGACCAAACGTTCAAGGACTTTGAATTCTTAATTATTGATGATTGCAGCACTGATAGAACAGTTGACATCATCAAAGCATATAATGACAATAGAATTCGATTGTATAGCAACGAGTTAAATTTAGGACAGACGAGAAGTCTTAACGCGGGATTAAAACTTGCTGACGGAGAATATATTGCTAGGATGGATGCTGATGATTACTCTATGCCGAAAAGACTTGAAAGACAATATATATATATGACGAAACACCCAGAATTAAGTGTCCTCGGCACTGATTGTCTTGTCGTTGATGGATCTGACAGAAAAAGAAGCGTGAGCAAAGGATGTTCTAAGTACGAAGATATTATTATTAAATTATTGAGTGGGAGCCCGATCAATCATGTCAGTGTTGTGATGAATAAGGAGGACATCCTGAGAGTTGGAGGTTATGATTCCAAATACAAAATCTGCGCAGATTTTGATTTATGGTCGAGACTGATCAGAAAAGGATATAAGATAACCACTTTGAATGAAATTCTGTCTGCATACAGATTTCCGGAAGATTCTTATTCTAAGAGGAATAATGCCATAGCAATGAAGGAAATGAGAGATATTATTTCTGAAAATATAAGGCATTTTTCGGATTATGAAGTTAACAAAGAGTCAGTAACAGAGTTAACGAGAATGTTTTACAACGAGCTCGTGAACATGTCTGATGATAGCATTTTGAAATACGAAGCCATTTACAGAAACGTGATAATGCGCATAAAACCCGAGTTTGGGATCAAAATAGAAAGGAGTCGAATCAAGAAAATCCTTTTGAGTAACTATTGGAAGGCAGCGTATCACTATATCTTGGTAAAGGAAAAGAAGGAGGCTCGTCGTGTAATAACCAGGTGTGTCAATAATCACGGATTGAACCTGTATTCTGTTGTGATTTATCTTCTTACCTATTTGAGCGGAGAGAAAGTAAGCAAGATAAACTATCTTAGGGCGAAATACATTTAGTGAGTTCAGTCGCATCCAACATTCTGAAAACGAAAAGCGCTGCTCTCTATGGCCATAAATTGAGGGGTTTTGAGGCTTCTCGACGACTTAAAGCAATCTCAAAATTGTTGAGGCACGTTTGGGCTAATTGTGCAAAGTCTTCATACGTCACGGCCGACCAAGGTTGTTCTATTGACCGGCGCATCTGGTTTCATTGGAGCCCGCGTGCAAAGCCTACTGGTGAAAAGTGGATTTCACTTGAGGGTCTTAGCCCGGAAGCCAGGCCCTCCATTGCCTCAAGTTACTCATTTTCTTGGGGATTTGACGGACCCGTCGGAGTGCCGGAGGGCGGTGAATGATATAAGTGTAATTATTCATATGGCCGGGGAGAAACTCGACTCGTCCAGATTCTGGTCAGTTAACGTACAGGGGACCAAGAACCTCCTGGATGCTGCGGTTTGCGAGGGAGTAGAGCGTTTTGTCCATGTCAGTAGCATTGGAGTCATCGGTGCGGACCCATTTCAAGCAGTGGTGTTTGATGAGAATGCTCCATGCAGACCGCAAGATGACTATGAGCGAACCAAATGGGGGGCTGAGAAGGTGTTGCGGCAGGTGGGAGTGGAGGTGCCTGTTGTTATTTTGCGCCCTGTGAATGTTTTTGGCGATAGGGATCCAGACCAGACCCTATTGGCACTGGCTCGAACAGTGCGTGATGGTCGGTTCGTATTCGTTGGCGGTCGAGATTCGATTATCAACATGGTGTTTGTCGACGATGTTGCCCATGCGATCCTTGGTATTGCAGAGCATCCGTCTGCGGTAGGGCGGACTTATCACCTCTCTGATACATGCACGCTGGGCGAGTTTGTGGATACCCTGGCCGACCACCTAGGGGTCAAAAGGCCTACACTTGAAATGCCGAAGCCGGTCGCCCGTCTGGTCAGAGTAGTCCTTCGGGGGGCGAGAAAACTACGTTGGCTGTCAAACTCGGCTGGTTTTGGCCGGTTGGTGTCGCTGAACAACCAGGCGAGCTTCGCGAGCTCACGGCTGGCCGATGACCTGGGCTTTGCGTTTCCCGTGGGCTGGCGACATGGGGTAAAGCGAATGGTTGCGTGGTACCGCTCTCAGGGGATTTTATGAAGATTTGTTACCTGGCGAATGCGGCGAGTGTCCATACCCAGCGTTGGGCCAGACATTTTGCGGATCGAGGCTGTCACGTCTCGATTGTTTCGTTTCAGCCCGGAGAGATAGGGGGGGTAGAGGTGTTTACACTCCCTCCCGTTTTTTCTCGACCTCGTGTGGATGTTGTGTTGAACCTTGGCAGGATACGTCGCTTGGTCCGGAGAATCGCCCCAGATATCCTCCACGCACACTACGTGACGAGTTACGGTCTGGCTGGTGCGATCAGTGGATGGCGGCCCTTTATTGCCACTGCGTGGGGGGATGATGTCCTCGTTGCACCTGAAGAGTCGCTGCTATACCGTTTGATGGTGAGGTGGGCGTTGTCACGCGCCGACTTGGTCACCTCCATGGCGGAACATATGACAGCTTTCATGAACAGACGGCATTACTCTGTGCCAGACAAAATAGTGACACTACCCTTCGGCGTTGATACACAACAGTTTTGCCCCAGTTGTCGGACTCGCAGGCATGGGGAGCTTCCGGCCAGGGTCATTAGCACCCGACATCTTGAGGATGAATATGATGTGCAGACCCTCATTAGAGCGATTCCCACCGTCGTGGATAGATGCCCGGGTACGCAATTTGTCGTCGTTGGGGATGGAGGACTTCGACCATTCCTGGAGAATTTGGCGGTTGACCTTGGCGTGCGGCAGTATACGGAATTCCTGGGGAAGGTGCCTCATGAGCATGTGTCACATTTGTTGGGAAGGGCTGACGTTTTTGTAACGACCTCCACCTCTGATGGCAACAACATATCGCTGAACGAAGCCATGGCATGTGGGGCTTTTCCGGTGGCAACAGATATACCAGCGAATCGTGCCTGGATAGAGCATCGTAAGAATGGATTGCTCTTCTCGTGTCGAGATAGTGAACAACTTGCCGATGCGATTATTGAAGCACTGTGGCGACCCGATTGGCGCCAGGATGTCATGGATCAGAATTGGGAGATTGTGTGTACTCGAGCCTCATGGTCACATAGCATGGTTGAGATGGAACGTCATTATTTTCGTCTTCTACAAGAAGAACGCATATGAAAGGTAGTGCCACGTTAAATTACTTTAATAAGGAGAGAAAGACAACCAAGTACCATTCATTGATTTAAGGATGTAGCATATAACTATCAAACATGAAATTGATAATGAGAAGGGAAATCAAACTGTTACTTTAGCTAGGAAGGCATAGTCTGAGGGTACTCTCGTTGTTTAAATACATAAATATTAAAAAGGATTTACCTTTTGTCTCCATCATCATTCCCTGCCTAATGAAGAGAAATTTATTGCGAGGTGTCTTGATTCTTTAATCGCAAATGACTATCCAAAGGATAAGTTAGATATTATGTTCATTGATGGGATG
>SMTZ1_10012151_pt1 | contig 18906 bp, 10 predicted proteins | sample DeeMarSWOR136_30_FD_25667 | JGI IMG/M metagenome (IMG submission 25667)
ATCTGAAGGTGGCGTTTCGCAACATTTTGCGGCACAAGGTGTATTCCTTGATCAATATTTTCGGGCTGGCTATCGGAATGGCCCTGTGCCTCCTGATTCTGGTCTATGTGCAGGATGAGTTGAGCTTTGATAGTTTTCATGAAAAGACGGATCGGATCTACAGAATTGCGCAGACCGAGGATCATAATGGTGACCTGACAAATGTCATGCGTATTGCCCCAGGAGCGACCGCAAGGCTGCAGATCGATTTTCCCGAAGCGATTGAAAAGACAGTCCGCATCTTTCCTGCCGGAGAGGTGTGGACCAAGTACGAGGACCGCCTCTATCGGGAAGATAGGGTGTATGTCGTGGATGATCCCTTCTTTGATATTTTTACTTTCGGTTTTATATCCGGGAGCCCGGAAACAGCCCTTAAAGAGCCGAATTCAATCGTTCTTAACAGGAGTACAGCAGAGAAATATTTCGGCGAGACCGATGCCCTCGGAAAAATGATTGAAGTGGATATGCCCGGCGCCCCGCTTCTGAAAGTCACTGCTGTTGTGGAAGACATGCCTGTAAACTCACATTTCCATCCGGATTTTCTGGTTTCACTTTCCACGATAAGGAATGAACAGAATGCCCTTTTTTTTGACAGAATGGATGGGAATGTGGTTTGGTCCTATCTACTGCTCAAGGAAGAATATTCGGCAATCGAATTGGAAAGCAAACTCGCTGGTTTTTGGAATAATCATTTAAATGAAACACAAAAAAAACTCGTAAAAAAATACTATCTTCAGCCTTTAAAGATCGAGCCGGAAAATACTGGCAACATCACCTATCTCTACATTTTTTCCGTTATTGCTGTTTTGGTTTTACTGGTCGCCTGTATAAACTTCATGAACCTGGCAACAGCCCGTTCAGCCCGGAGAGCTCGGGAAGTGGGATTGCGGAAAGTCGTGGGTGCCTTTAAACAGCAATTGGTCAGACAGTTCATCGGGGAATCGGTGTTTATGGGCGTGTTGGCGCTACCGGCAGCACTCGGATTGGCTCATCTTTTCCTGCCTGTGTTCAACTCTCTGGCCGGGAAAGAAATGGTGATTGCTTATTTCACCAGCCCGATTCTGATTCCCGCTATGGCGATGATCGTGCTTTTTGTGGGGTTTGTTGCAGGAAGTTATCCAGCCTTCTTTCTTTCCTCTTTTCAGCCTGTGAACGTGTTAAAGGGGGAGTTGAAAACCAGTGGTTCTGGCAGCCTGTTCCGGAAAATCCTGGTTACAGGACAGTTTGCCGTTTCCGTGGGATTCGTCATTGGAATTTTGATTATTTCCCAGCAGATGAATTTCATGCGCAGCACGAACCTCGGATTCAATAAGGACAATGTCCTGGTTTTATCATTCATTTTGCCCGAATCTCCCCAGGAACGTCTGAGCAAAATGGAGGTTCTGAAAAACGAGTACCTGAGTTATCCTGGCATCACAGATGTCGCGTTGACTTCCGGCGCGCCCAGCGAAATTCGAGGAATTGTCCGCGGCCGAGTGGACGGCACTCCGGCAAATGAAGTCAAGCTGATGGTCAGGGTGCCTGTGGATTACGAATTTTGCAAGACTATGCAAATCGAGTTAATGGAGGGACGCGATTTTTCCCGGGAACACGGTACGGATCTCATGCAGGCATTCATCATCAATGAAGCTGTTGCCCATGAGCTTGAGCTGGAATCACCCCTGGGGAAGCAGCTCGTGCTGAATAACCAGAAAGGAACGGTCATCGGTGTCATGAAGTCGATGCACTGGGAACCAAAACGCCGGGTCATCTTTCCCATGGTGTTTCATGTGAATCCGCAGGCTTTCTTCAAAATGGTGGTTCGTATCAACTCTGATGATATTCCTGGAACTCTGGCGTTCATGGAAGAAAAATGGAAAGAGAATATCACTACCCGCCCGTTTCAGTATCAATTCCTGGATGACATGATAGATAATCTGTATAAATCCGAACGGCGGCTGAGCAATGTTGTGTTTAATTTTACGCTGCTGTCCATTTTCGTCGCATGCCTTGGACTGTTCGGGCTGGCTTCCTATACGGTGGAACAGAAGACCAAAGAAATCGGGATTCGCAAAGTGTTGGGGGCTTCGGTCTCCGGAGTGGTACTGTTGCTTTTCAAGCAGTTCGGCAAGCTGATTCTGATTGCCAACATAATCGCCTGGCCCTTGACTTACTATTGGCTGCACAAATGGCTGCAGAATTTTTTCTATCGTATCTCCATCGGTCTAGAGATATTCGTGCTCTCGGCGGTACTGGTTCTTGTTATTGCTTTTATCTCCATAAGCTACCAGTCCACGAATAACGCAAGGATGCAGGGAATAGCATGATAGAGCTAGAGGTTAAAGAACAGACCACTAATGAAAAATTCAATGTCGGAAACCGGGGAACCGCAGATTAAATCGATATTGCAGAGGATGATGACCGTGTAACCGTTGTTAAGATACATGGAAAAGTGGTTATTGATGCCCGTGTAACCTCCGGTGTGGCCGACTTTTAGCTGGTCTTCGAACTGACGAACACTAAATCCGTATCCGTATGACCGCGCTCCCAGCTCTTTTTTAGGCGCGAACAGAAGATCCCTTGTTTCCTTCGAGACAAGCGAATTTTTCTTCAGGGCCTGTTCAAATTTCAGAAGGTCCCCCACTGTCGAATACGCACCGCCAGCCGGTGTGCCCTTCCAGTTGCAGTCTGACTCATTGCTCCTCCAGGATATCTTTCCATTATTCTGCTCTTTGACATATCCCCTGGCGGTATTCGGAGCCAATCGGTCGAACTCATCAAAGCCAGTCTCCTTCATTCCGGCAACATCAAAAATGTGGGCTTGAACATAATCGTAATAACTTTCACCACTTACTTTTTCAATAATCGCTCCAAGAAGATGGAATCCGATATTGCTGTAGGATGATTCTTTTCCCGGATCGCTCTTTAAAAAGGCACCCTGAGTCATAATTTTGTAATCGTCAATCCGGCGGAACTTTTTACTGATGTATTTTTCCAGGTAAACTAAATTATCATCCCCTTTGCTGATACCGATTCCTGACGTGTGGGAAAGGAGATGCTTGACCTGCACTTTATTTGAGATTTTCGGGGAGATCCAATCGCTATCCAGGTATTTTCCGATTAGGTCATTATAGGACATCTTTCCCTGTTCACAGAGCTGGGCTACTGCCACGGCGGTGAACATCTTGTTTATGGAGGCTAGATTGAACCTGGTATCGATTTGATTGAACACGTTTTCCTGTCTGTCGGCCAATCCATGGGCCTTTTGGAAGATAACTCTTCCATTTTTGGCCAGAAGAACTGCCCCGGAAAACACCTTGGATTCTCCAAAGATGTCCAAATACGATTCCAGCATTTCCACCTTTTCTTTCTCTATCAGTGATTCCAGGCTTTCCGGTTGGTCGGGATGGGCCATGGGAAGGAGGGTCATGCCTCGGATTTTATGAGGGGACTTTGCATGCACAGTGAGTCCAAAGAGGTAGGCGGATCCTGTCCGGCGGCAGCGAAACACAGCAACAAATCTAAGAGGTTCAGATTCCCGGGCTTTGTGGAATTCAAGACCCTTGTACTTTTCAAAGAATCTATAATAAACTTGAAAAAGCCGTTCTTTGCCGAACAACTTGATGAATCTTGGGGTAAACTGTGTGGAGGTAAAATCTCGAATTCGATCCATATCACCGGAGTTAATGATGTCCAGAGATTCTTTAACCCTCTTTCCGGCCGGCGTATCGGGAATAGTTGAACTCGCCTTGGCAAACAGGCTAAATTCACCGACAAGCACAAATAACACAGCTACGGCGAGTAAACATATGATTGCTTTTTTCATGCGGGTCTCCTCCGTAAAAATAAATCTGAGTGGTTTTTGCATTTTCATTGTTAATTCTCCTGTATTATTTATCCGCTTTTTTCTTGAATTATCACTACTTAGAAGGACAAAAGGCACTTTTATTCATAACGCAGGGAGTCGACCGGATCGGCGAGGGCGGCTTTGATGGTTTGGAAGCTGACGGTGATGAGCGTGACCAACAGGATGAGGAGACCAGATAGCATAAAATTTGTCCAGCTCAAGCTGACGCGGTAGGGGAAATTCTGCAGCCAGTGCAACATCAACCACCAGGAAATAGGCCAAGCGCAGAGATTGGCCAGCAGCACAACACGCACATAGTCACGACACAGCAGGGTCACGATCCCTGACACGGAAGAACCCAGGATCTTACGTATACCGATCTCCTTGGTGCGTTTTTCCGTAGAAAAAGACGTCAATCCCAGCAGGCCCAGACAGGCGATGCAAGCGGCAAAAAGCGTGAAGTATCGCAGGCCGGTTCCCATATTCTCGATATCGGTATAGAGGCTATTGAACTCCTCATCCAAGAAATTATAGGCAAAAGGAAGATTCGGGGCAGCTTCTTTCCAGGCTGTTTCCAGAAATTCCAAGGTTGCCGGTATATTCTCAGGATGGATTCTCAGAAAGATGTGATTGACGCCGGGATTCAGAAATACGATCAAGGGACCGATCACGGCATTCGACACGGACTCCAAATGGAAGTCTTGCATGACACCTATGATGCGCCCTTGATATTCAGGACCGATATAAAGCACTTCGTCCAGTGCGGATTCCACACCCATAAGCTTTTCAAAGCTTTGATTGACGAGCAGGTTGCTCTTTTCCGTACCGAATTCTCGACTGAAACTTCGGCCCTTGAGCATTTTTATTTTCAGAGTTTCGATGAAACCATATTCGACCGAGGTTAGATTGATAGGAATTTCTTCATCGATCCTTTTACCTTTGTATACAATGTCTTTGACCTGGGTGGCAAAATCCGTGGGATGGGTGAAGCTGGCAGTTACAGATATGATGCGGGGATTCTGTTTGACAATATCTTTGAAATTTTGAAAGATCTGGCTGTTCTCCTGATTGGAAATACCCAACGGGAGGGAGACCACATGCTCCTGATCAAATCCCAAATCTTTGTTTTTGAGAAACCCAATCTGCTGGAAAATGACGCTGGATACGATAATCAGGACAAGAGAGATGCTCATTTGCACAAGCACCAAGATCTTTCGTAAAACTGAGCCTTTGTACCTTGAAGACAGACCTCCCTGCAGGGCCTTAACCGGCTTGAAGGATGAGAGCACGAGGGCAGGATAGCTGCCGGAAAAAAGGCCTACTAATATAGTGATCCCAATCACGAAGAGGAAAATCCAGATATTGGCAAAGTTGGACATTGAAAAGGACTCGCCGGTTATCTTATTAAATACAGGCAGAAAAAGCTGGATAAGCGGTGCTGTTATCAACAGCGCTGCGAAGGCGAGGAAGACGGCCTCAGCAAGAAACTGCCGCACCAGATGTTTACGCGTGGCACCCACTACTTTGCGCAGCCCGATCTCTCTGGCCCGGTATTCAGAGCGGGCGGTCGTTAGGTTCATGAAGTTGACACAAGCCATGAACAAGGTCAGAATACCTACCAAAGAGAATATGAGGAGATATTGTATGCGCCCTTTTGCGTCCGGGTTCACAATATTCGTGAAAAGATGGATCCGGGTCAAAGGCTGCAGGAAGAGTTCGATGTTTGTGTCCTCATCGTATTTTTTCACCATGCCGGCGATCTTCTCTTCAAAAGCCTGAACATCCACCTGATCCCCAAGATGAAGATAGGTTAGGGCCATACTGAACCCCCAGTTCCGGATATTCCAGCCCAGCCTCTCCACCATCTCGAAGGGGACGAGCATCCCGAACTGGAGATGGGAGTTCTCAGGGACATCTTCAACCACCGCAGTCACTGTCAGATCGAAGCGGTTGTCCAGATTGAGGACCTTCCCCAGAGGGTCCTCATTCCCGAAATACTTAGCGGCCGCACTTTCCGTGACCACGACCGAAAACGGGTCATACAGCGCCTTTGCACTATCTCCGACAACCATAGGGAACGTGAATATGCGGAGGAAATCGGGATCAACGGTGAGGATGTCGTTCTCGTAATGAACCTTATCCTGGTAACGGAATACCCGCTCACCCGTCCAGGCCACCCGGGCCACAGACTTGATCTCGGGAAAATTCTCCTTGAGAGCGGTGGATAAAGGCCCTGGTGTACGGTTGCTCAACTGCACCTGATCCGGAAAATGTCTTTTTTCCTCGACCCGGTAAATCCGGCCGGCATGTTCGTGAAAACGGTCATAGCTGATCTCGTGTCCCACCCAGACAGCGATAATAATGAAGGCGGTCATCCTCAGCGCGAGTCCGGAAATGTTGATGAGGGAGTATATTTTTTGTCTACTTAGGTTACGGAAAGCTATTGTAAGATAATTTTTAAACATGGCTAATCCTTTCGGAGATTTAAGTTCCTGCCTTTCGACTCCTAAAAATTTCTACTCTTTCATTTTGGTTCACACCAAATTTCTACAAAAGTAAATAGTGGGTGATTAAGCCAAAAAATCAAATATTCATAATCTATAAATGGGATTAACACCGAAAACCTTACACTCCCCTTACCGGACTCCGGGGCTGACGGGATGACCCTCGGCATTGGTATGGATAATGAGGATGTCCTCTCCACCTCCGGCTCCGAATGAACCGGTAGTGCCGACGATCAGGAATCCGCCGGTCGGTTTCTCGACCACACGAATACCATTCTCATCCCCCGCTCCCCCCAGATACCGGATCCAGAGTTGTGAGCCATCCTCACCGATCCTGACGAGCACGGCATCCGATCCCCGTCCTGCAGTCCGACCCCACCCGGTCTGGCAGAACCCGCCGCTGCGGATCGCGCAGATCCCGAAGCCGATCGCCCAGTTATCGGCCGGGTAGTACCCCGACCAGATCTGGTGCCCGGTTCGGTCGAATCCCGTCACATAGGCCCGGAAACCATTCTCCGTGCGCGCCGGACCGGTGACGGCGCACCGTCCGTCGGCAGTAACCGCGATCCCGTAACCTTCCCGGTACATGCCTTGAGGCAGGCAGGAACGCTGTTGCAACTCGCCCGCGGTATCGATCACGACAAGCTGACCGTTCATCTCTCCCCCGCTGTGTAGAATACCTTCACCGTACAGGAGGAACTTACCGTCAGGAGCCCGGGCGATGTCGTTCACACCTTCGAGATACCAATGATCATAGGATCGTTCCCAGACGATTTCACCGGCAGATGTCAATTTCGCGGCATGGAAGTCACCACGCTCACCCGAGCGGGACCAGCCGGCAACCAGCAATTCGTTTTCAGGCGTGGCGAGGACCGAGCCGCGTCCCTGGTCTCCCGGACCGCCCAGCAGACTCCTCCATGCCTCGGTCCCATCAGGATTCAGTTTCACGATGAGAATGTCATTCCCGTTTGCTCCAAAAGATGAGGTGGCACCCGATATCACCACCCCACCGTCCCGTGTTCCGGTCAGTCCCCAGCTGTGATCCTCATCCGGACCGCCGATCCGGCGCTGCCATATCTGTCGGCAGCTATCATCGAGTCGGATAACAATGATGTCCCAGTCATCCTGGTCGTTCTCACGAATATCACCGGCGATCACGTAGCCCGAACCATCGGGCATCACCGCCACCGCATGCCCCTGTTCAACAGCAGGGCCGCCAAAGAGATAGTATCCGTCAGGTGCAGGCACCTGCGCTCTGACATCTTGATCGGGCCCGGTCAAGCAGAAACAGACTGAGAGGATCAGCAGGAGCAGTGGTTTGCGACAGTACGACATCGAGCCTCCATTCCCAATATTAAAGTGCATTAAACATGCCAATTTCATCTTCTTGAGGTTTTCTAACACTTATGAAATAGATATGTATCATTTATGAACAACATATGTCCGTTTTTGAACAAGGATTAATATTTCCCCTATCAAATTAACTAGAGAGAATAGAGCGATTCTTTTGAAAAAAGGGATCTGTCCCCATTTTTACATTTTTAAGGAAAATTGGGGACTGGGAAAATTGGGGACAGTCCCCAATTTAAAAAAAGGGGCCTGTCCCCTTTTTTAGTGTTCGTATGCGGATAGAGATTGTTCAAAAATGAACAAATATTGTTTGATAAACGTTGGAAAACCCCATAAGACAGTATTGGCATATTTCTTGCAATTTAAATTGATCGTTGTTTGATTTCATTCATTTAGTAAAAAATGAAATGGAGGTTGACCATGCTCAGAAACCATATAAAAGTGGCTCTCCGGCAGCTCGCGCGCCAAAAAGGATATTCCTTCATCAAAATCATGGGCCTGACCATCGGGATGGCCTGCTTCATCCTGATAGGACTGTGGGTCCGGGATGAGCTGAGTTTTGACCAGTTCCACCAAAAAAAGGAACGGATCTTCAGGATCCTGAACAAGACAGCTAGCGGTGATCTCATCCCTTCGCCCACTTACGCTCTGGCCCCGGCTCTGAAATCCCTGTACCCGGAAGTTGAGGAGTTCTCCCGGGTCTGGTTCTGGCACAGCTCGCTCGTAAAGCACGGGGACAAAAGCTTTGAGGAGGACAGGATCTACATGGCCGACCCTGGTTTCTTCCGGATGTTTTCCTTCCCGTTCGTAAAGGGCGACCCGGAGACCGCTCTTGCGGATAGGAACTCCATTGTTCTCACAGAAGACGCGGCCCTCAAGTATTTCGGTACGGAGGACCCGATCGGCAAGGTGCTCTACTTGGCCGAAGATAAAGCTGACTTCTCAGTCACTGGCGTTATCGAGAACATCCCTCCGAATTCCCACATGCAGTTCGATTTCATGATCAGGGTGGAATTTCTGGGGGAGGACCGCCTGGCCCGATGGGAGGAATGGACCGGGCCCTGTTACATTCTTCTCAGACAGGATGCTTCTGCCTCGGCTTTTACAGCCAAGATTGCGGATATCTATAAAGAGAATATTAATCCGGAAGTCACCTTCTCTCCGGTGCTTCAACCCCTGACCAAGGTCCATCTGTATGAATTCGGTGTTCCGGGAAACATAAAAAGGGTCTACACCTTTTCTATTATCGCGCTTTTCATTCTCATCATGGCCTGTATCAACTTCATGAACCTGACTACAGCCAGGTCGGCCCAGCGGGCAAAAGAAGTGGGGATGCGTAAGGTGATAGGGGCTTTACGGTCGCAGATCATAAGACAGTTTCTGGGCGAGGCTTTAGTGGTTGCCTTTTTTTCTCTTATCCTGGCATTGGTATTGGTAGAGGCTTTCCTCCCTCAGTTTAACCTCTTCACCGGCAAGTCTTTAACACTCTTGTCTCTGGCCAATTTATCTATAATCCTGACTCTTCTTCTCACGACCGTCGCGGTCGGTTTGCTGGCGGGAAGCTATCCCGCACTCTTCCTCTCGTCATTCCAACCGGCGAACACTCTGAAAGGTCAATCAAAATTCGGGAATCGAGGGTCGGCTGTCAGAAAAATACTCATCGTTTTTCAGTTTGCCATCTCTGTGGGTCTCATCACCTGCACATTGATCGTCTCCAAGCAATTGAATTATATTCAAAATCGCGACATTGGCCTGAACAGGGAGAATGTGGTCATTCTCTTAAACAATCCTGAGCTGCTGCCGCGGTTTGAATCCTTCAAAGACAGGCTTCAAACACAACCGGGGATAAAGAGTGTCACATCAGCGGCTCAGGGACCCACCTGGGTTGGCCAGACCATTTCTGTCTTTTGGGAAGGCAATCCCAGTGACAATGGGATCTCGGTTGATTACACTGTGGTGGATTATGATTTTTTTAAAACCTTTGGTATAGAAATCACCCAGGGGAGAAGCTTTTCGCCTGAGTTCACCACGGATATGGAAGAGGCGTGCATCATCAACGAATTGGCTGCGAAGCGCATGGGGATGGAAAATCCCATAGGCGCGAGAATCTACATGAATCACCCGGCATGGGAAGAATCTTTTCGGATGACGCGTGTCATAGGGGTCGTCAAGGATTTTCATGCCCGCACTCTCCACACGGCCGTGAGGCCTTTTGTGTTCCGGATGTACAGGCCCTGGCACCAGTATATCTTCGTCAAGATCGACGGGACCAGGGTCCCGGAGGCTCTTGGGGCCATCGAGAATACATTTAAAACCTCTGTACCGGGTTATCCCTACCGGTTCACGTTTTACGAGGACGCATATAACCGGCAGTATATGTCCGAACACCAGCTTGGCCGGCTTTTCAACATGTTCAGTCTGCTCTCCATATTAGTCTCCTGTTTGGGATTGTTCGGGCTGGCGGCGTACACAGCAGAGCAGAAGACCAAGGAAATAGGCATCCGGAAGATCTTAGGGGCTTCGACTCCCGGGATAGTCAACCTGACGACCAGAGAATTCCTGAAATGGGTCGCCGTGGCCAACCTCATCGCCTGGCCGGTGGCCTACTTCGTGATGAGCCAATGGCTGCGGGATTTTGCCTACAAGGTCAGCATCGGACCAATCGTGTATTTTATTTCCGGAGGATTGACTCTCCTCATCGCTCTTTTCACAGTCAGTTTCCAATCCATCAAAGCCGCCAGGGCCAATCCGGTGGACAGCTTGAGGTATGAATGAAACTGCGTAAAAAGCAAGGAGCAGAGATATCGGGAGGCAACGAGGCTCGTTCCTAGATGCTCGATCCATGAATCCCGAACAATAATAACTCTTGTTCATTTTTGCATTGTTTATTCCACCAATAGGAGGCGGAAATGTTCTGGAATTATTTGAAAGTCACATGGCGGAATATTAAAAGATACAAGGGATACTCCTCTATGAACTCAGCTATGACAGGTTCCATACTAAAGCGGATGACCTTTATAGAGCCGTAACCGAATACCAAAAAACAGTGCCGGCCACCCATTACTGGCCGGTGTGCGCTCCGCTGGCTCCAGCCCTTAAAGAGGACTATCCGGAAATCATCAAGGCCACACGATTCACCCGTGGTTAAATACGGGGATAAAAGTCTACTGGAGGCTCAGATTTGCCTGGCAGACCCTGATTTTTTCGAGATGTTCACTTTTCCTCTATTACAGGGTGATCCCGCAAGGGCTCTGTCCGACCCGAACTCACTCGTTATAACAGAGGAAATGGCGGCAAAATATTTTGGTTCAGAAAACTGGGAAAAACTCTCAACATCAACAATGAATATGACTTCACTGTAACAGGCATCCTGAAGAATGTTCCCCATAACTCTCACCTTCAGTTTGATTTTTTGCTCCCCTTTTTAAGAATTGAAGATTTCGAAAAAGATTGGGCCGTGCTGGATAACTGGACACTCAGCGGTTTTGCAACCTATGTCCTGCTCCAAAAGGACACATCGCTTCAAGAGCTCAACCGCAAAATCAAAGACTATATCACCAAACACGTAGCAGAAAAAAAAGACTTCCTTTATCTCCAGCGTTTGAAAGACATTCATCTCTATTCCTCCCATATTCAGTTCGGTATCGAAGGCCAGGGAAATATCAAGTATGTCTATATCTTTTCTGTCGTCGCATTTTTTGTCCTGATCATTGCCTGTATAAACTTCATGAATCTGGCAACTGCTCGCTCATCCAACCGAGCCAGAGAAGTCGGCATGAGAAAGGTTGTGGGCGCCAGACGTCCTCAGCTTATGGGACAATTCTTCTTTGAATCCGTCTTTATGGCTTTGTTTTCTCTCATCCTGGCGGTTGTCCTGGTCGAACTCTTTCTCCCCGCTTTCAGAAATCTTTCCGGAAAACCGCTCGACTCGGGATTTTCCGGTAACATAAACATTCTGCTGGCCATTGTCGTCATGACTCTGATCACCGGAATTCTCTCCGGAACCTATCCCGCTCTGTTCCTGTCTTCCCTCCGACCCGTAAAGGTCTTGAAAGGAAGGCTAAAAACCGAAGGGCGCGGTTATCTATTCCGGAAGATTCTCGTGGTTTCTCAATTTTCTCTGTCCATTCTTCTCATCATTTGTACAGTCCTTGTCTCCAACCAGGTTGACTACATGAGAAACAGGAAGTTGGGATTGGATAAAGAGCAAGTGGTTTATCTCCCGATACGAAGTGAACTGGTCGAGAAGTATGACCCGCTTAAAATAGAATTATTAAAGAACGCAGGCATCAGAAATATGGCGGCATCCTCAAACATCCCCACCTATGGAGTGATATTGACATTAGATTACATCACCTGGGAAGGGAAAGATCCAGAGGATAATAAGGTTTTACATGCGACTTCCACAGGATATGATTTTATCGAGACGTTGAATATGGAGATGATTGAAGGAAGGAGTTTTTCCGAAGAACATCCCTCGGATGAAAATGCGGTGGTGATCAATGAGACGGCACAAAAGATAATAGGAATGGAAAATCCTGTCGGGAAGCGGCTGATGCTGAGCAATACAGAACTGCCGATAATCGGAGTTGTGAAGGATTATCATTTCAAATCCCTGCACAGCGAAATAGAACCCCTCCTGTTGATCAATGCTCCTTCGCTCTACCGGTATATCCTGATTAAACTTGATTCAGGAGATATCCCCGGCACTCTGGCTAATATCGAAAGCACATGGAAGACTTTTTTCCCTGATACACCGTTCGAATATCATTTTCTCGACGAGGCTTACGGCAAGCTCTACCGGACCGAGCAACGGATGGGCACTCTTTTTAATTACTTCACAGGGCTGGCCGTATTAATATCCTGTCTGGGTTTGTTCGGCCTGGCCTCCTTCATGGTTGAGAAACGGACAAAGGAAATCGGCATCCGAAAAATACTGGGAGCCTCAGTCTCAGGTGTTGTTATTCTGCTCAACAGAGAATTCATCAAATGGGTTCTGATCGCCAATATTATCGCCTGGCCTGTGGCGTATTACGCGATGTTTAAATGGCTGCAGGGTTTCGCTTATCGGACGAATATGGGAGTCTGGATCTTTGCCCTGGCAACTTTGGCCGCATTCGCTATTGCTGTGGTGACTGTCAGCTTCCAGTCCATCAAAGCCGCCACAGCCAATCCCGCGGATAGCTTGAGGTATGAATAGGCCGGGGATGTGTTCCTAGGCAGGGGATGTATTTCTAGTAAAGAATTATTGATATCGCCACAATCAATTCGCCATTTTAAGGAACGGTAGGAATGAGGATTCAAAAAGTGAACCAAAATTTTGAGCATAAAAAAAATAAACTTTTTATTATTTGAGTCGGATGGTTTGGGTGAGCTTGCCGGCGTGGCGGGACTCGTACTGGATGGTCACTTCGCCCTTTCCCTCGACGAGGAACTGGTGCTCCACCTTGCCGAATCCAGGAACCACCAGGAACTGCAGCTCGGGCCGGTGCTTCTTGTAGGTAACCATGTCCCTGTAGGCGTTTGTCAACAGTCCACCGGCCACTACCTTGGCTTTGGCTCCCGAGACCTTCAGCATGTCCTTGGGATAGAGTTTGACCTTCTGAGCCAGGTAGCTCATAGTCGGGATGGCTTTGCTATTCGATAGCCGTGTCCTCACCCGGTAGAGCCCCTTCCCCACTTCCTTTACTTCGCTCACCTGGAGGCTGACTTCCGGGGTGTTCTTGGCCGTGAACAAAACTGCCATGGCATTCCGGTGCACCAGATCGATCAGCATAAAAGATGCGGAAATTCTCGTGCTCATCTTGACCCAGCCGCCGATTTCGATATCCCCGTAAGTCGGGTGCTTGTAGGGAGCCCATGGTCTGTAAAGATCTCCCTGCGTCATGTTATCGCTGAAGCGGAGGCGCTCCAGATCGGACGATCCTCCCACCATCATGGACATCACGTCCTCTTCTCCTGACCCTCGTGGCCGAGATTCCTTCTGTGTCCGGAAGGTCTCGGTCTGCACCTGGAAGACCTCCCCAACATATCCATAAGCACCCATCATTTGGGTCAAAAACTCACACGAATCGCCGTACGTGGTGTAAAGGTCTTTCCAGCTGACCAAATACCGGTATCCCGGGAGGATCCGCTCGGACTGCGCCCCCAAATAGTCATACACAGCGACGTCCTGCTGGGGATACTCGCCCAAACCCTTCCGGGCAGGCCCTCTCAGGTTCATCCCGCCGCTGTTGTGGAACGACCATACCATGCAGATGTTAGTCCGTTTCCAGATCCATTCTCCGAGAGATTTTAGTCCAACACCCGAAAACGGATATTGACCGGCGCCGCCCTGGACATATTCGGGAGCCCAATCAAAACCCCAGTTGCGGTTGGGATCCACATACCCTTCGGAATCCTCGTTGACCCGGCCATCGCCGTCATTGTCGATACCTTCGTCGCCTAGGATGGTCCACTCAGCTTTCTCGCCGGGCTTCACCCGAACCATCAAGCGCGAATCATCCGGATGGGTCTTGTACTGCCCGAAGAGATCGCGCTTGCGCATCCTGGTGATGTTTCCGTCGCCGTCCAGATCATCGGGGAAATCCTCGTCATAAAGTCCATCCCTGTCATCGTCCACGGGGATGCGCAGGCCGCGGTTGGAACTGGGATCATTGGCATCGGCAAAAAAGTGGTACCGGCCGTCGGGATTGACTACGGGCGCGAAATAAAAACACTTCTTGTCCACAAGCTCGGTGATCTCCTTGTTCTTGCCGTAATTCCCAAGGAGGTAGTCCATGGTGTACAGGCAGATCTCGCCACCCTGGATCTCGTTGCCGTGGATGTTGCCATCCACCCAGATCCCAGGTTTGTCCAGGGCCTTCCCTGTTTTGGGATTGTTGAGAGTCATCACATAAATGGGCCTCCCTTCCTCAGATTTCCCGGCTATCTCTAAGGTCGTTAGAGTCGGGTATGTCTCATTCAGCACCTTGAGGGCCTCATACACCTGGTCCAGTGTATAGTAATGGTCGAACCGCAGCGGGAGGGTGATCTCGGCAGCTGGAATCATATATATAAAAATCGTGAATATCAAAACCGATAATAGGATCGTTTTTTTCATTTGGAACCTCCTAGGGAGATGGATACCGCATCCGACCAAGCCATCTCTGTTTGTGCTTTGACAGTCAATTTTGTCGGCTTTTCGGCATGGACGATCCAGGTTACCAACGTGGCTTGGTTGCCGGCGATGTATTGGATCAAACTCCTCTTTTTTCCATCGATAATCTTGAGGTCACCCCCCTCGAGGGTTACGACTACAGGTGTGATACGCTTGTTGCGCTTCCCCATGGCTGTGGGATACGGCAGATACCCGGTGTTTTTCACCCAGACCTTGACCTTGTAAACGCTGCTCCCCATCGGCTTGACCTCGGTTCTGCCAACCTTGATCCGGGCCATTTTCTGTCGAAGTTCAAACACCCAAGGCACCTGCCCTCCAAGGAGGCCTTCGATTTTTTCAGCAGGCGGTGTGTTGCTCACAAATGGCACCTCGCCGCCGATCTCGACCTCCCCAAGCGTGGGATGCTGAAAGGACGCCCATTCCACGAATCCTTTGCCTCCCAATTCCTTGTCGGAGAATGCCAACAGAGCCTTGTCCCTCGGGCCAGCTCCCTCCTCACTTTTGGGTTTGGGCATCTGTTTCATCATCTCGGCCATCCGCTTGGTGGTCATCTGACCTCCCTTAAGGGCATCGATCACCATCTTGGCCTTGAAATTCGCCGGCGCTCCAGATGATTTCAGGACGGCATCAATCTTTTCCTCTCCCAGAGCGATAAATTCCTCGTTGGTCATTTTCTCGAGTTTTTCTGGGGTGATCTCTTCTTCCTCCTTTTTTTCTTCCTTCACTTTGGGAAGGGTCCAGAAATCCATGGCAAAGGAAGGAAGCCCCAGGTGGTAGTAGGTCCATAGTTCGAACGAGCCGTCCTTGTCCGAGGCCGGATCCAGCCGCTCTGTGTCGATCTTGTTTTTTTTGAGGAATTCCTTGTATTTTTCCGAAAGCTCCTTATAAAACTTCAGGTCATCGGCCAGAGGATTGACAACACCTCCAAGGCCGAGAAAGCTTGCGATCATGGATTCGTCCACCTCCATCCCGGGAGGAACGATCGGCTTGACCAGCTCGATGACCTCCTCCATGGTATAGGTCTGATTCGGATCGGCGCCCATGAAGGATGCGAACCGTTCAGGAATTTTAAGCCTTGTCAGGTCCACTTCGCCACGACGCCCTCCCCTCGGGGGATTCAAGCAAAAGTTCGATGCGCCGAAGACAAAGGCCATTCCGATCTCCCTGTGGTCAGATGCAAATTTGATCAGTTGGAAGCTTTCCTTTTCTGCACCTGACCAACGGCCACCGGTTGCGGTGAAAAACTTGAACAGATGGGGAAAGGTGATGCCGATGTTGACACCGCCAGGGCCGTCCTCGTTGTATTCGCCGTCTGCGTCGTTGTCGAGTCCTTCAGTGTAGAGTTTGTAGAGTCCTTTTTCGCCCTTGGACCAATCGGCCCGTTTCATAAGGCGTGGCTCACCGGGGATCGACATCAACTGGCCCTCAGGATCTTTGACCCGCATGGAGGTGATGATGCCGTTTTCGTCCAGGTCGTCGAAACCGTCCTCGTCGGTCTGGTCGTCCCGGTCGTCGTTGAAAGGCGTTGTGTTACGCGGGTCCATCTTGAGAGGTTTTTGGAAGTAACCGATGGCTGCGTCGGGATTACCGCAGGGGAGGACATACCATGTCAGATCTTTGTGGACATCGGGTTTTGCCAGGATCTGAGTGATAAGGTAAAGGGCCGCTTCACTCGAGAGAGGTACGGTCCCCTCCATGTTGGCCACGACCAGCGCCGCAGGGATGGTCTTTTTGGCGTTTTTGATCTCTGGCCCGATCTCGAGCAACAGGACGTCTCTGCCGCCTGCGCTTCGGGCAATTGTATGGAGTTTTGTGGTGGCAGGATTGGCTCGGGCAAAATCTTGGAGCGTGGCATTGATTGCAGCTGGCGTGTGGTACCGGTCGAACGTCAACTCGGCCGCCATTGCTCCAGCACACAACATAGTCAATAAAAAGGAGATAAAGACAAAGCTTTTTATGTAGGACATGTGCACCTCGCTTTTATTGTAGAAATTCAAGAATAAACTATTGTCCCAAATCCCCCACCTTTTATCAATAACAACTCGGTACCAGGATACCCAATACCTTAATTAATTAAGTACCGGAATTAATTAAGTACCGGGATACCTGTTACCTTAATTAAACAAGTTCGGTATGTAATATATCACCGATGTCTATATTATTATATTGCAACCCATCAACTCATCTAAAATCTAATCGTAGTAGAGAGAGAAATATCGTGATTTTTTAACCTAACATTCACAGAAAGGAGATTGGATTATAAGACTGAAGTCATGAAAATCTCGACTTGATAATCAGGTAATATTAAAGGAGAGGAATTTCCTTTTGCTGGTCACCACAAACTTCCCACCACATTAGAGCCAGTGCACGATTTCGCTGAAATGAATACTCTGATCTACTCAGATTATCTGTTTTTGTTTATCTAATGATAGCTGTTTACTTAGAGAAGTGTTTTTACTAAATTAAATACGCCATTAATCCGAATTATGGTGCACACTCACCACAGAACTTCTGGGTTTCAGGATTATCAGCGTGACACTTAGGGAACTTTATTTCCATTGGTCCTTTTCCCTATGTCGCAAAAGATCATTAATTTATGAGATAAGAGTAAAATTTACAAAAAAGAGTTTTTTCATCTCTCGTAAAGATATTTTACAAACTACTCAGCCTCTCTTGACTAAAAGCTTGGCATGACTCTTGCTCAAATAAAATTGACACATTTATACTGCTGTAGAGACCAGTTCATACCAAATGAGTAATAACAAGCTGCCTAAAAGCAATGTTGAAGAAGGCCCTTCTGAATCCGAATGGATTATAAAGATCCGCGAAAGCGATGCGGATGCTTTCAAAAGTCTTTTCGAAACATATTGCCAAGCACTGATTTACTTCGCCTGGTGGTATGTAAAGAATATCCAGATTGCGGAAAACATTGTGCAGGATGTCTTTCTTAAGATCTGGTTGAACAGGACAAAATTAAATCCTGCCTTAAAAATAAAATCGTACTTGTATAAGGCAGTAAAAAATCAAGCCTTGCAGCATCTAAGAAAGGCTAAATTTGAGAATCGAGAGGGAAACACTCAGGCGCTTGATAGTTCAACAAAATCACCTGAGGATATATTGAATGAGAAAGAAATTGCGATATCTGTTCAAAGAGCCATTTCAGAGCTTCCTTCACAATGCCGTTTGATTTTTACGATGAGCAAATATAGTCATTTGACATATTCAGAAATAGCAGAGATCCAAAATATATCCATCAAAACCGTGGAGACCCATATGGGGCGTGCTTTGAAATTTCTGCGTAAACGTCTTGCCAATTTGCTTTCCGTTCTCCTTATGTAATTCAGGGTTACTGTTTTTTCATGTCAAATTTTTTATCAGGGTATTTGCATCCTCGAGGATATTATATATAGAAGGCTCGGTAACAACATAACCCATGAAATCCAAAGAGAGGCAAAATGAGTGACGCAACAGATTGGAAGTTGCTTTGATGGAATTCATGAAAGTTGTCTGGAATACTCCAGAAATCCTACCTCAAGAATCAGACATTAAAAGTCTTTGGACAGAGATGGCAAGGAAAGCCGGAATCAATCTTAAGTCCGTTGACCAAGAAGCAGAAAGAACTCCCATACCGGATTCTTCAGCCCAAAAAATCCCATTTTTTATCCCATTTTACAAATATCGATTTTTTCGTTATGCCGCCATCCTGCTGCTCAATCTCTCCGTCTGGACATCAGGGTTTCAAATTTAAAAAAATCTCAGTTGACCAAAAAAAACAGATGGATATCGCCTTGAGTGATGGGACAAGGATAACCCTGGATGCCGGAAGTATTTTTCAGTATCCGGAAGAATTCAAGGGAAAGACTCGGGAAGTTGTTCTGACAGGTGAAGGATATTTTAACGTAACGCCAAATAAAGAAAAGCCATTTATTGTCCATGCCAACAATGCTGTCATCAAGGTGTTAGGCACAAGATTCAATGTGAGGGCATGGCAGCACAACGGAAGAGTCAGGGTTACTGTGGCTGAAGGT
>SMTZ1_10012205_pt1 | contig 18901 bp, 15 predicted proteins | sample DeeMarSWOR136_30_FD_25667 | JGI IMG/M metagenome (IMG submission 25667)
CGCCTGCTGGCACTGCAACAGCCAAGGGATTGGTACTAAGGGCGGGCTTGCTACTTCCTGGAGCTACCACTATGGGTACGTTGTTTGTCATAGCTATCCCGATCATGTCGCGTTCCAAGGCCATCATTGCATAGTAGGCGGCAGCCCCGAAGTGGGTGCTATTCCGTACCGCCACAAAACCAGCCCCTGTCTCCTGTGCCCGGCGCATGGCCTCCATCATGGCGTGGTAACCAACAACAAAACCGAGTCCGTTATCACCATCCATTACTGCCGTAGAGGCAGCCTGGCTAAAAATCTGTGGCTTTGGGTTCAGATTGATAATCCCTCGCCGTATCCGCCTGGCATAGAACATTCTCAGGTGAGCAACACCGTGGGATTCGACACCTCTCAGGTCGCATGCCACAAGCATTCTTGCTGTTATGATGGCATCATCCTCTGGCACACCCAGCTTCTCCAGTGCCTTGGATGCGAATCCCGTTAGTTTTTCAGCATCAACTCTGGTTGTTGCTTTGGACAAATTCAATCCTCCTGACATATATTCATCGTCGATTAAAGGCGGTAAGCCCTTGCCTCATCTTCCGCATTGTATCACAACGTGTTGGTTGTTTGAAGATAGCCACATACTATTGATATCTGGAAGCACTCAAGAGACCAAAAATATAGTCTGCCCGGATTCTGGAGCAAGAGTTAGTTAAAGTGAGATTGTTAGATGAAGTATTGGTTGCTGAAAAGGATTGACTAGGATGTTGGAAGGGTATATGATATGGCTGCCTTGAATTTCCACAGTTATGGAAAGCAGTCGAAGGAGGCACCGTATACGCACCTATATCATCAGAAGATTGCTGCTAATGATACCCACCATGATCGTGGTGAGTATAGTGGTCTTCTTTACGATCCGCTTTATTCCAGGCAATGTAGTCGAGATAAACATCTTCCGCAGCGTTCAAACGTTATTATTTGTTCCAGTGCTTTTGCTTGTGCTCCCTAGTCACCTCTTGTAATATCACGCCGTGCCCCCCTTACTCTGTAGGCACAATGAATATGTGCTGAATAATATCCTCGACATCTGTGATGACGAGATAGCGTAACTTGTTATCGAAGGAGTCCTGCAATAGAAGTGGTATAGAATCGAAGTTTTCGACCGCAAACCACCCCCTCTTGGTATAACGGATATTAACATCAGCACCATTCTCCTTTGGCCACAGCTTTGAGTACCACACTCGATGCCACTCTTACATTAAAAGCATTATTGCTGTTCATGAACTCAGGATGATAGAATCTTGATGATTAGGAGTGGTTATAGTGGACTTAAGTTTTACAGGCGAGCAAGAAAAGTTCCAGCAGGAGATTGACGACTTCTGTGATAGGGAATTGCAGGGCGAGGTCTTGAGTCCGGCTACTTCGCCTTCTTTCGTCCAGAAAGTAGCCGAAAAAGGCTGGTTGGGTCTATCTATCCCCAGCGAATATGGTGGCCTGGGGCGGGATGCTATCTACCGTGTTATCTTCAATGAAGAGATGGCTTATAACCAGGCACCAATACCTTTGGGACTATACGGCCGGTCTTTTAACCTGTTTGGCAGGATCTGCCTTAAATATGGCAGTAAAGAGCAAAGGGAAAAATGGCTTCCTAGACTAGCCAGGGGTGAAGCTTTCGGTCAGTGTTACACTGAACCGGAAGCAGGCACTGATATGACCAGAATCGAGACCCGCGCCGTACGGCAAGGTGATTTCTATATTATTAATGGACAGAAAATGTTCATTACCACTACCCATGTACTTAAACGCACATTACTCATGGCGCGGACTGACCCTGATGCACCTCCAGAGAAGGGCCTCAGTATGTTCGTGATGGACAACACATCCCCCGGAGTCAGCTTTACTCCATTGACAGGAATGGGTAACTATCGAACGAATCAACTTTTCCTGGATAATGTGAAGGTGCCCTGCGAAAATCTTATAGGTGAGGAGAACCGTGGCCACGAATACTTCCTATGGGACAAGCCGTTCTATCTTCATAAGGAACAGGGTGCTGAGGTAGGAGCACTACGGCATGCATTTGAAGACCTGGTCAGATATTGTTGTGAGACCAAGAGCAATGGGCGGTTCCTGAGCCAGAATCCAATGGTTCGACAGAGGCTAGCTGAAATGGCAACCAATATCAAAGCAATGCGACTTTTAACCTATCACATGGCCTGGATGGAAACCAGGGGTCTCGATGTCTCTGATATTTCACCCAAGGCCAGGGTATTCATTGTAGAGGGTTGGCTGAAATTCAATAGTGTCGTCATGCAGTTGCTTGGCTTGGCTGGACTAATAGAGCGTGGCTCAAATTATGCACCACTCGGTGGTGCGATGGCCTGGCACTACCAGTACGATGCTATCCAGTACTTCACTCGTGGCAGCCCCTCTTACACCAAAAGCGTTATTGCTGCCCATGAACTGGGAATGCCGGAATTTTGGTAATAAGGAGTGGTTACCGTGGACTTACATTTTACTGAAGAGCAGGACAAGTTCAGGCAGGAGGTAATTGACTTCTGTAAAGCTGAAAGAGGTGATCCGTCCTCTTTCAGCCGCAAGCTATCGGAAAAGGGGTGGCCAGGCCTGTCTATCCCCAAAGAGTATGGAGGTCTGGGGCTTGGGGCAATATATCGTGTAATTTTTATGGAGGAGATAGCCTACTGGCGAGCACCAGTAGCCCCGTATGACTATGGCGTAACTACAAGCCTTCTCGGGAACATTTGTCTCAAGTACGGTAGCGAAGAACAGAAGAAAGAATACCTCCCCAAAATAGCTAGAGGTAAAATATTTTGTGGACAGGGTTATTCAGAACCACAGGCTGGCAATGACCTGACCATGGTTCAAACACGTGCCGTGCACCAGGGCGATTACTATGTGATTAACGGCCAGAAGATGTGGGTACACGATGCCCGTACATACAAATACACTCTACTAATGGCCTGTACAAATCCTGATGTCGCTCCCGAAGAGGGTCTAAGTATGTTCATCGTTGACAATGAGTTACCAGGAGTAACTGTAAGACCACAGTTAGCTATGAGCGGTCAACTAACACCCGAGGTTTTCCTTGATGATGTAAAAGTACCTGCCACATACCTCCTGGGTGAGGAGAACCGGGGGTGGGATTACTATTTAGAGAACAAGCCTTTCTATTGGAACAAGGAGCAAGGTGCTGAGACGGGAATGATGCGGAGAATTTTTGACGATATTGTCCGGTATGCCAGAGAGACTATAAAGGATGGGTATCCTCTCAATCAGAATCCTATGGTTCGCCAGAAGCTGGCTAAGATGGCAACCGACATTAATGCTCTACGTTTTCTGATGTATCGTATGGCCTGGATGGAAACCCAGGGGCTTGACCTCTTCCATATTGCATCTATAGCCAGGGTATTTCATGTTGAGGCATGGGTGAGATTCATTAATACGGCAACGCAGATTTTGGGGCTGGGTGGTCAACTACAGCTTCGTGAAAAGCACGCACCTCTCCGAGGTATAATGGAGACCTTTTATCGGCAGGCTGCCCTGCAGTTGATGCAGCGCGCTGGTCCATCTTATATAAAAAGTATCATAGCTACGCATGAATTGGGACTACCAGAAGCTTGGTAAGAATAACGATAGGGAGTGGATAAAATGGACTTTAGTTTTACTGAAGAACAGGAAATGCTTAGAAAAACAGCTCGTGATTTTCTCGAGAAAGAGTGTCCGAAAACCATGGTCAGAGAAATGGCGGAGGATGAAGTGGGATATTCTCCCCAACTCTGGAAAAAGATGGCTGAACTTGGTTGGCTCGGCCTGGTTTTCCCCACAAGCTTTGGGGGCGGGGGTGGTAGCTTTCTGGATTTAATGGTGCTTGTAGAGGAGATGGGGCGTGCCTTATTACCCAGCCCATTTTTCGCCACTGTAATACTGAGTGGCTTTTATGTATTTGAAGCCGGTAATGAAGAGCAAAAGATGGGATTCCTTCCCAAAGTAGCCAACGGCGAGATATTGCTTAGCCTGGCCCTTAGTGAACCAGGGGTTGAGTACGATGCGGACTCAATTAACGTCAGGGCTATCTCCCAGCAAGATGGTTATGCCATTAACGGGACTAAACTCTTTGTCCCTTATGCCAGTGTAGCCGATCATTTACTGTTTGTCACCCGGACAAAAGAGGGAGGAGAGCCAGGTGGAGGGCTGACTACTTTCATTGTAGATATAAAGACTCCGGGGATTACCTGCACACCATTAAAGACCCTGGGCAGAGACCACCAGTGCTGGATTATGGCTGGGAGCAGGTAGAGAAGGCGTTGCAGAAGGCGACTGTAGCCCTCTGTATTGACATGATTGGCGGGGCACAGTACGTGCTCGACATCACGGTTGAGTATGCCAAGAACAGGGTGCAGTTTGGGCGGCCTATCGGCAGTATGCAGGCACTCCAACACCACTGCGCAAATATGGCGGTATCAATTGAAGCATCACGCTCCCTAGCCTACGAAGCAGCCTGGCGAATTAGCGAGGGAATCCCCTGTGCTGCGGAAGTATCCATGGCTAAATCCTTTGCCAGTGAATGCTATACCCAGACTACGCAATTAGGAATGCTGATACACGGTGGCGTTGGCTTCATGGAAGACCACGACCTGCCGCTCTACTACAGGAGAGCTAAGGTATCCGAGATCATGCTGGGAGATGCTGACCTCCACCGAGAAAAGATAGCCCGGGAGCTTCTTGATTGATGAACCGACAATCGCTAAGTAAAATCGACTATAGAACGGCGGAAATTTCGGAATGAAATATATACAATTCTACTAGAACTGGATTACAGTCTAGATAACAGGAAGGAGGGATTAGAAGATGTATGACAGGAAAGTGCTTGGGTTTGCTGAAGCGGAAAAAGCAGTCAAGGCTGTGGTTGAAGAGGCGTCAAAAGGCGGTAGACCGATGTCTGCCGCTGTACTAGACCCGTGGGGTAATCTCATCAGTTTTGCCAGAATGGATGGGGCTGGACCGTTGACAGCTCGTATGGCTATGAATAAAGCTTACACTGCGGCATCTTTTGGCATGGACACCCGCATGTTTTTTGACTGGTTGAAGCAGGCAGACAAGGATATAGCATGGTATGACGACCATAGACTAACCGCCGTTTTTGGCGGCATTGTTATCAGGTCAAAGAACGGTATCCCGGTTGGTGCCATCGGAACCAGTGGCCGTACGCAGGACGAAGACGAAGCATTGGCCAAGGTAGGGGCGGAAGCTATAAAAGACGATTTGTAGTCATCATTCGACTTGTAGGTGGAATTAGTCTTACAGGTAATCCTGGGATAACGATTAACTATCATCGATGTGATAAGTTGGCAGCCTACCAGTTACTATGAGGCGTATTGCATGGCGGTAAATAAATTGCTATCTCTTGCAATCGTGTGACATTATGGAAGATTGTTACACAATCTGCACCATTATTGTCTAATAAACTTCTAAGTGTGCAGTTATTACGGCGAGTTCTGGCGCTACTAGGCAACAGTGGCCATTAACAAAACATCGTTTTATTGGATAGCATAACATGATTCGGTAGTATTACGCCGTCATTGTCCCTCGAATTAATAATTATCCTGCCGTACCTTCCTCAATAAGTTTCTCTGCTGTTGCCATCTAGAGGTCAAGTAATACCCCTTTCATCTTTAGCTCGCTATCCGTGACCGTCCGCAGTGGTGGCAAATCATCTATGTCCATTCCTGGCTCATGTTTAAAAATCCCGGCAAGCTCTCTATTTAACATAAAGATGAGGCAGGAAAGGGGCAACTCCATAGGGCAGGCATCCTGACATTGACCACAGTTTACACAAGAGTCCATGACATGGGTAACTCTTACCATGGGAAAGAGCAAGTCAGGTGGGATCTCCCCGGGAGGCACAAAGCCTCTTCCAGCCTCAAGGAAACATTCTTTACAGTAGCAAATAGGGCAGGCATCCCGGCACCCATAACACTTGATACATTGGCTAAACTGCCCTATCCAATAATGAAATCTCTCCTCTTTGCTCATTTGCTTCAATCTAGCAAAATCCTTTTCTTGCCATTGCTGTGCCAATAATACTGCCGCCTCATTTTCCTCCCTTCTCGCTTCTATGGCATCACCGCCTGGTTGTTCCACTGTAATATAGCCTGCTTCGATTGCCGCATCGATGAACTGAGCTCCCTTTTCAGAGCAAACTTCAACGAAGGTTGTATTCTCGTCTATGGTTCCCCACTTGCCGCAGGCGATATCGGCCATTATCGGAATATTGGTCTCACATCTACGGCAGTTCTCACGCCGTCCGTATCCCCTTGTTTCTAACTCGGCTAAATCCTTTATTTTCTCTGTCCCATCCTTTAGCCTTATTGTCAGCTTATTGTCCTCAATATCCTCAGCGACGACATCGGCGGGGTCTACTTCAAATTCCTCCACCATCATCTTCTTCGCCTTAGCTGAGGGGAGGGTACCAGTACAGTTTAAACCGATAAGGAGCAGATTATTAAGATTAATTTGGGTTCGTTTGGTCAACTCAATGATTGCCTTGGCATCACATGGCTTGACAACAACTGCCATCTTCAGGTCGGAGGCACCATTCAGGTATTCCTTAAGAAAGCGCGCCGTATTAGGGGAAGCGCAATGTAATGCTCCTGCCGTCTCTATTAGCTTCGCTGGCTCGGTGATGAGAACGGGTATACCGTCATACCTGTTGTCATCTCTCGCCCTGGTAGTAACGACAGCGTCCACTCTCTTAGTCTCCAGAGCGAATTTAAGCAGGGAAGTGACCACACCACCACACTCAGCCTTCTCCGTTATGCTCTTGTCTGAAGAACTGGCAATATACATATTCCCCTTCATACTTTCACCTCCATCTTAACAGCGCATACCTTGGTTTCGGCACACTTACAGCTGGGGTCAAGGGCCGGGTTGGTCAGCACATTGGCACAAGAATCAGCAAAGTGAAAGGGAACAAACAGCAGTCCCGGCGGTACCTCGTCGGTCACCTTAGCCTTGAGCTCAATACTCCCCCGCCTTGTCGTCAGAGTAACCATGTCCTGACTATTCACCCCTGCCTTAATGGCGTCTTCAGGATTGATCTCCACAAAGCCCCGATCAATCTCGTCATCCAGCCTTGGTGTTCTCCGTGTCATTGTGCCGGTATGATAGTGGAATATGCTCCTACCAGTAGTTAACACGTAGGGGTATTCAGCATCTGGCGTTTCAGCAGGAGGCTTAAACTCCACCATCTGGAAATGCCCTAGACCGTCAGGGGTATTGAACTGTTGTAGGAACATGGTGGGTGTGCCCGGGTGATCCTCTGACGGGCAGGGCCAGTGGATACCCCCCACTGTGCTCCTCAGTCGCTCGTAGGTTATTCCCTTGTACTGGGGAACGCAACTTCTTATTTCCTCAAATATTTCCTCTGCCGATGAAAAGTTAAATTTATCCTCGTACCCCATCCTCTCAGCTAGCTGGCATATAATCCACCAATCAGGCCTGGCCTCACCAGCGGGGTCAATGAGCTTGTCTACCTTCTGTACTCTCCTGTCCACATAGGTATGGGTGCCTTCCCGCTCAACCCAAGTAGCCGCCGGCAGTACCACGTGGGCGAGCTTGGCTATCTCACTGAGGAATATGTCCTGAACAACGAGGAAACTGGTCTTCTCCAGCGCCTTCTTTAAATTGATAACGTCGGGCACCGCCATCATGGGGTCTGTACCAACAATGTAGAGATAGGGGCATTTGCTCACTAGATCAATGTATGTTAATCCAGGCTGGGTGGGAAGGTTACTCACCCCCCATGCCTCCTCGAAGAATTTTACGGTCTCTTCACCCACGCGCTTGAATCCTGGGTAGAAAACGGCTAGGCAGCCCATGTCGCCAGTGCCCTCGCCACTTATTTGCCCCCTCATCGAATTCACCCCTGTCCCCGGCCTACCAATGTGTCCAGTAAGAAGGGCTAGGTTAGCATGAACCCTAACATTATCGGCACCGACAGTGTGTTGACATATGCCCTGATCGTAAAGAATACAAGCCCTTTCCGCATTAGCATAGGTAGTCGCTGCTTCCTTGATTTTCTCCACGGGCACACCGGTAATTTCCTCTGCCTGTTTGAGGTCTACTCCAAGCAGGGAATCGCGCAATTCATCAAACCCGGCAGTTTTTGAGGCTATGAATTCTTTGTTCTCCAGACCCTCAGCAAGGATAATGCTCATCATGGCATTTATAAGGGCTACATCTGTGCCCGCCTTCAGTTGTAGATGGATATCAGCCAAATATCTTGCGGTTATCGTCTTTCTGGGATCGGTGTAAATCACCTTGGCTTCCCCAGCTTTTGCCCTGAGTACCCTTCTTGCTATCATGGGAAAGGTCTCCTTGAGATTGACACCGGCGAGAAAGATACAGTCAGCAAGCTCAATTTCAGGCTGAGAAGTTTGCATAACGCCGGAGCCAACTGCTGGTACCAGGGCAGCTACTGCTGAGGAGTGACATAACCTCCCCACATACTCTATGTTATTATTGCCCATAACCACGCGGACAAACTTCTGCAGTACGTAGCTCTCTTCATTTGAGGTCTTACCTGAGCCCAGGGCACCGAATGATTCAGGAGTAGCCTCGTTGAATTTGGAAGCGACAAGGTCGAGCGCCTCTTCCCAGGAAGCCTCCTGAAGAGAGCCGTCTTTTCTTATTAGAGGCTTTGTAAGCCTGTCCTCACTGTAGAGGAACTGATAAGCGTTCTTTCCCTTAGGGCAGTTTGCTCCTTCATTTATTGGATGCTCCTTCCACGGCTCCTGTCCTATTATCGTGCCATCTTTGACTACCAGATAAGTACCACAGCCGCAACTGCAATAGGGACATATGGCGGGTACATATTCAAGACTCATTTCTCCTCCTATTGAGTGGACTAGGGCCAAGCCCCCTTATCGTCTCAGTAAAGTTCTTTACTGTTTCAGCCACCTTCGATCCCTCCGATGCTGATATCCATTCCAGTCTGAGTCTTTCTCCACCGATTCCCATGGCTTCGAGGAAAGGCTTCAGGCCAGCCACTCTTCGCCGAGTGTTCAGGTTGCCTCTCTGGTAGTGACAATCTCCCGGATGACACCCGCAAACCAAGACACCGTCGCTCCCAGCAGCAAATGCCTTTGATATCAGCCTTTCATCTACTCTTCCAGAGCACATTACCCGTATTATCCTGACATTCGGGGGGTACTTGGATCGAGATACCCCGGCCAAATCAGCGCCAGCGTAAGAACACCAGTTGCAGAAGAATCCAACTATTTTCGGTTCAAAATCAACCATCTTACCTCCTCAAAATACTAATAACCCACTTATCCTTATTTAAGCGTCTCTCCAACCTGGATTGAAAACCGCCAAAGGACGACAGGCTAGGCTTTCCGAACGTTACACAGGAATGCCCTGAATTCAGGAATGCCTGTGTTTGGATCTCCTACACGCGGAGTGAGCAGATTGGCACTATCCCCGGTAGATAATCCCATATAGCCCCAGTTCCAAGGCAGGCTAATCTGGTGAACCGTGGTACCATTGAATCGGAAAGGCTTAAGCCGAATGGTGACTATGGCTTTACCTCTTACACTGCCACCACGGGCGGATTCCACAACAACGGTGTCACCGCTGGCAATGCCCCTTGCTTCAGCCAGTTCCTGACTCATCTCGACAAACATTTCCGGCATCATTTCCACCAGCCATGGCAGACGCCTGGTCACTCCCCCGGTATGCATATGTTCTACCAAGCGGTGGGTGGTAGCCACAATGGGATATTCTGTTGCAGCACCTCTAGCAGTGGTCTCCCAGCTCTTGATGGCCGGGTTGTTCTGTTGGGTTGACATCGGATTCGACACCGGGCTCTCCCAGGGCTCGTAGTGTTCCGGGAAAGGACCATCGGGCCGGCCTGGGCCAAAGAGGTAACCCCGCCCCTCGGGCTTCATGATGAACGGGTATCCACCACCTTGACTCACCGGTGCTGCCCCGCCGTCGGCAACATCACCCTGCCAGCTGGTACCATTCCACTGTAGGACCGGATGTGCACTGTCCCAGGGATTACCGTCGAGGTCAACCGAGGCGCGATTGGCCAGGCCCAACCCCAGTCCGGGAATAGACCAATCCCCGAAGTATCAACGCCACCGCGCTTGGCTGCCTTATTGCCGTCCTCGGTATACATTCCACACCACAGCCAGTTACCGCAACTGGTACTACCATCGGTCTTGAGGGCGCCAGGGCTTGTCAACAGTTTGCCTGTGTTGAGGTCGTAGCCGTTCATCTCCTTGGCCACCCGGTGCACGTCAGGGGGAGTGCCGTAGTCCCAGCTCAGGTTGGTAATCGCTTCAGCATTACTTTCAGTCTGACCGGCATAAAGTACCTTGAGCTGTGACATCAGCCTGTCTATGATCCAGAGGTCGCTCTTGGCTTCGCCAGGGGGGTCCGCTCCCTTGTAGCGCCACTGGTTCCAGCGACTGCTATTGCAGACGCTCCCCTCCTTTTCCAGTGAGTGTGCCGCTGGCAGGAGAAAGACCTCTGTGTCTATCTCGGCAGGATTTACTCCTGCTTCCGGTTTCCAGAAGGCGGCGGTCTCTGTTTCCCAGAGGTCAGTCACTACTATCCATTCCAGCTTTGCCAGTGAACTTTGCACCGCGGAGCTATTTGGTCCGCTTACCGCGGGATTCATCCCCCAGCAGTTAAGCCCCTTTACTGTTCCGTCATCTATCGCCTTGAATAGTGGCTGCCAGGAATAGTCACCACTTCTCTTAGGTAGATAGTCAAAGCTAGTGTCATGGTCTACATCCTGATACCAAGCCTTCAGTAGGCTGGTGAACCGACCTTTGTTGCCACCATAGGTGGAAAGAGTCTGTTCGCTGTTGTTGGCTGGTCGAACACTACCTGCCCCCGGCAGCCAGTGATTGACCAATCCCTGCAGAGTACACCCAAGACCGTTAACCGCGCCGGTAATACCGTCCAGTCCACCCCCGGCTACCCCCATGTTGCCCAGGAGAAGCTGCAATATGCCAAAGGCTCGAACCATTTGGGTGCCAGTGCTGTGTTGACAGGCGCTGGAAGAGAAAACAATAGCTCCTGCCTTGTCCACTGCGCCGGTGGCAACATAGGTGCGGCAAATCTCCTGGAAGGTGGTCTTGTCCGTGCCTGTGATCTCGACTACTTTATCATCTGTGTAGCGGTCGAAGTGCTTCTTCAGAAGCCGGAAAACACAGTTAGCATCAGTGAGTGTGGGATCTTTCTTTATTCCATCGGGCTGAGAGGCGTCTGATTGGTACGCCCAGGTATTCTTATCATATTTTGTACTATCCCATCCTGAGAATAATCCAACCAGCGTATCCGAAGGGCCGGCAAAGGCGGGATTGATGAGATATGAAGCATTGGTGTATTCCTTGACATAGGTCATGTTGTAGTTGCTGGGATTGGCTATCATCTCATTAAGGACATACCTTATGATGCCACCGACAAAGGCAATATCAGTGCCCGACCTCACTCTGGCATAAAGGTCGGCCTTGGCTGAGGTGCGGGTAAAGCGGGGATCAACGTGAATCAGCTTGGCACCTTTCTCCCTAGCCTTTGTTATCCACTTGAAGGCGTTGGGGAAGGTCTCAGCAGCATTCCCTCCGATAACCATGATGCAGTCGCTATTACCCAAGTCTATCCAGTGGTTCGACATCGGACCTCTACCTACTGTTTCATCATCAGCTGCCACCGCCGCTGAGACGCATATTCGGGCCTCATTCTCGATATAAACGATGCCGAGTGCACGTAGCATCTTGCTCATCAAGTAGGCTTCTTCACTATTGGTGAATACGCTGCCCACTGAAGCTATCGCCTCAGTACGATTGGCCACGTGACCTTCTCCGTCTACCCCGACCCAATTATCGTCGCGGGTCTTCTTAATTCTCCCGGCAATCTGATCAATTGCCCAATCCCACGTTTTCTCTTCCCACTCGGCACTTCTTGGTGCGCGGTAGAGTACTTTGGTCAAACGCCACCCGTTGTTAGCCACTTGGCGCAACGATGCGCCCTTGCTGCATAGAGAACCCTGGTTAATAGGGTTATCTGGGTCACCCTCGATGTTTATGATCTTCCCATCCTCGATAGCCATGATGGCACTGCAGCCCACCCCACAGTAGGAACAGACGGTCGTCTTCTCGCCAATTTTCTTCTTCAGGGGAAGCTGTTTGGGAAAGGCAAGAACCCTATCTTGTTTAAGAAGACCATACAGGAATAAACCACCAGCCCCGGCCCCAGATAGTTTAAAAAAATCTCTTCGGTTAAGTTGCATGACACCTCCTTTGAGTATATTCACTGACAAAGATTCTGGCTGGTGCTAGGATGTAAACACCGGCAGATCAATGGCCTTTAACAAGCTGGAAAGTATTATACCCTATACGGGTACGGTATATCAAGGGTTAATGGAGCTGAATTTGATGGGGGCGAAATGGCTGAGAAAGCACCGGCAAAGACATCGGTTATTTGGTTTGTTGATTGATGGGCAAACTTGATGATTTCAATAAATGAATTACCCGACCGTTTGATAAGCCGGGTAATTCAAATGGAACGTAGGACTCCTAAGCCGAAGAGAATACCCTACGGGGGTATATAGTACTACAACACAACCATCCTGTCAAGTTAATGAATGGGTTATTATTGATGGATACCTGAATACCCAGCTTACGCATCCATCCTTGCTCAGTGACACGATTATGGTTGTGCAAATTTGTGATTTCATAGAGTATACTGTAATAAGAATTAGGTTATGACCTTCGGAGGATACAATGGCTGGTAATGAAGAAATATCAAAGGACGCACTGCTAAGACGGCTGAAAAGGATTGAGGGGCAGGTTCGTGGAGTCCAGAAGATGATTAGTGAAGACCGAGAATGTGAGAGCCTGGTGACCCAGCTGGTAGCTATTCGTGCTGCCATTGAGAGTGTTGGTGCACTGGTACTAAACAATTATATGAAGCTCTGTTTTCGTAAGAGCGATAAAACAGACCAGGCTGCCCTTAATTCCCTGGCGCGTGCCGTGTCCATTTGGGGTCGCGTACGAATTGGTGACAGCATATAGGTCATCAATCAGCTAATCGGATTTATGCCAGTGGCTATGATAATGGAATCGTGCGCACAGAATGCAGTTATGGGGAGCATCAAGATAAGGACAGAAGTTAGAAGAGCTTTGGTATTTGATATGAAAGGAAAGTAAAAATGAAAGTTTGTATCATAGGTGGTGGTGCTGGTGGGCGAAGCGCATCGGGGCGGATTCGACAGCTGGATAAGCAAGCTCAGATTGACATTTTCACCAAACAGTCTGAAGTCGGATACGCGCCCTGTGAATTACCTTTTGTGCTTCGGGGCAATATCGTTACCTGGGAGGATATTTTTTATCCTGGGGACTTTTTTAATGAAAGGCAGATAAACCTACATATCAACACCGAGGTCACTGATATTCTTAGAGAGGAAAAACGTATCATCGCTGGAGGAGAGAGCTATGACTACGATAAAGCTATCCTGAGCCTTGGTGCCGTCCCCTCCATTCCACCTATTCCAGGGCTGGATGGCAAGAACGAGTTTACCCTAAGCACTAATATTGCCGATGGTAGAGCCCTAGGAGCGATTATCCCGAAGTATTCCCGTGCCGCCGTTGTCGGAGCTGGAGCGATCGGATTGGAGATATCTTTGGCCCTTCTTACCAGGGGCTACCAGAGTGTTTACCTTTTGGATATACTGGAGAACATCCTGCCAGCCAGCTTGGACAAGGATATGGCTGAGAAAATTGAAGGGGTGATGCGGGAGAAAGGCGTAGAACTGATTCTGTCTGCAACAGTCAGCGGCATAAGGAGTGACAGAGGAAGTAAGTGCATAATTCTCCCCGACCGGGAACTCGAAGTAGACTTTATCTTCTTTGCTACTGGAGTCAGGCCTAATGTGGAACTGGCACGGAAGGGAGGCCTCCAAATAGGCAGTACAGGCGCCATAGCAGTAAACCAGTACCTTCAAACCAGCGATCCTGATATCTACGCGGTGGGGGACTGTATGGAAAACTGGGATGTAATCATGGGCTCCAAAACACGTCGCCTAATGGTCACCACTGCAGGCATAACTGGTGAGGTAGCAGCCACGAATCTAGTCTTGGGGAATACCATTCCCTACCAGGGCACTACTATGACGTTCATTATCGAAATATTGGGTTATCAGGTAGGTTCTGTAGGATTCACAGAGAGGCTCGCTCGGGAGAAGGGACTTGACGTGGTTTCACAAATCACCACGACACTCTCGACACGGCCAAAATACGGGAGGAAACCCATCCAATGCAAACTGATTGCTGAACGTGGGGCTGGAAACCTAGTTGGAGTACAGGTCATCTCTGAGGCATCAATAAGAGGAGCAATCGATGAGCTAGCCCTGGCAATAGAGTGCAAGATTCCCCTTGATAAGTTGGCACAGCTTGATACCCCCTATTCACCGGCTGTTGGGGGAGATCAGGTGCGGTGGGCAATAAGAGAGTTGATGAACAAGATTGGTAGATAGGGCATCGACTGTCTACCGGCAACTGCAGAGTATCGGTCCTACGTGAGCTGTCAATGGTATCGAATTTCCTGGCGCTAATGCAACCCCTTATGCCACACTTAGACTGCCGCTCAAACGAGTCGTGTGCAGGTACCAATTAGTTTTGAACCATTCGTCTGAGCAGTCGCACCAAAAACGGTCTTCCATGAATACTGGCTTATACATAGTTGACCTCAAGTTGTTTGCATTATGTATGTATCCATTTAAACATGAAGACAATTTCTAAATACACATCTGCCGTCAGTGCCCATCAATGGAAACCATTTTTGCAGCCTTGGGTGATAATCTTATTAATATCGCATCTCATTGGATTGCACAATAGCTTGTTCTGTTAGCTCATTGAACGAAATGACGTTTCGTTCAATTTTACCCGGTGACTGGATTAACGTTTTCTTGGTAAGTGAAACACCACTTGAGTCTACGATATCTTTGGGACCCGAGCAATGAATAATCCATTGGTTTACGCTATCGATAACGTGCGAATATACCACTATGTCGCGTTATTTAAACTGCCTCCAGCTCTCGCCTCATTTCCATGTCATAAAGTACCCTTTCTCTAGCCTTATCAATTCCCAGAGCCTTACGCTTCTTGTCAATATGGGCAACCATCAGTTGGGCAGCCTTAATTGGGTCCGGTTCGAATGCCCACATACCGCCATATATCTCCTCCATGTCCTTGAACAGGAAGTCAGTCACGTCTTTGCTGCCAGTAGTTGGCCAGTTTACGCCAAATACGGTGTATACTCCTGAAGCCACAAAGTATTGACCAATAGAAATTGCCTTCTCACTCATCCACTCTGGCGCTGCCCCAGCTACCGGTAGGTCACTGATATCATCACCCAGGCCGCCATCTTTTACCATCGCGGTAGCTGCTATGAGGATGCGGCTGTTGTCAACACAGGAACCGAGATGCAGCACCGGTGGAATACCCACTGCCTCACATACCTCAGCCAACCCCTTGCCAGCATACTCAGCAGCAGCTTCAGGAACCATGAGCCCGGCCTTAGCCAAGGCTATAGCGCTGCAGCCTGTTTGGATTACAAGCACATCGTTCTTTATGAGTTCCTTAACCAGCCTGACGTGAACATTGTCGTGAGTAACCCGCGGGTTGTTACAGCCGACAACACCAGCTACTCCTCTGATTCGACCATTGATGATATTATCGTTTAGCGGACGGTAGGAAGCCCTAAACAAGCCGCCCAGTAGGTAGTTAATCGTTTCATGACTGAAGCCAGCAATCAAGTCAGTCTGTTCATCGGGAATATGGATATTCTTCCCCCGGTGAGGGAAGTTATCAATAGCCGTCCTGACTATTGCCCGAGCTGACTCGATAGCATTATGCTCATCAAACTCGATATGTAATGCGCCGGGAATCTTAGCCTTGGGTGAGGTGGTGATAATCTTGGTATGGTAGCACTCCGCTACGGTAGTAAGGGATTGCATAATGCACTGGACATCTACTACCATAGCATCCACAGCCCCTGTTACTATCGCCAGTTCCTGTTGCAAGAAGTTACCAGCAATAGGGACTCCGTGGCGCATCAATATTTCATTGGCCGTGCAACATATGCCGGCCAGGTTTATCCCGTGTGCACCTTTGGATTTAGCCAGTTCTATCATTTCTGGCTCTTGAGCTGCAGCGACTATCATCTCTGAGAGTAGAGGCTCGTGGCCGTGGATAATGAGATTCACCGCATCTCGCTCGAGCACACCAAGGTTTGCCCTGCCTAGAATAGGTGCTGGGGTACCAAACAGGATATCCTGTAGCTCGGTAGCAATCATGCTGCCTCCCCAGCCATCACCTATAGATGCCCTCACGCCCTGTTTAAGTATGTTCTGATAGTCCTGGTCAACTCCGACATGGGTCCGGTGCATTATCTCCACAATCTCCCTATCGATGCCGCGCGGGGCTACTCCTTGCAGCCGCCACAGCTCCTGTCGCTTCAGCGGCGCCTTTCTTACAGTGATGAGTTCGCCCTCTTGTTTCGCAAACTCAGCCAGAGCTTTTTCACCGATATCAATGGCTATTTCATTGTTACTACGCTCTCCAATCTCAATTCCCCAATCGAGTGCTACCTGCAGTAATTTTTGCTCATCTTTTATCTCGTAACCTGGGGCTTTGTCCCTAGCTACCGCAAGGAAGAGTTCAGCCACCCCACGGCCATGGTCGGAGTGAGCTGCTGCTCCACCAGCTACCATGCGGATAAAGTTGCGAGCAGCAATAGTCTCGGCAGTAGCTCCGCATATACCTCTTCTCTTCTGCTTTTCCTCGAGGGTTTCCTCTTTACCTCTAGGCAGTGGTACCCGGCACGGTCCCATACCGCAGTGCTTGCAGCAACTACCTACGGCACCTATTGGACAGGGTTTCATCGTTTCAGCCCTATCGAAAGCCGTATTAACTCCTTCACTGTCTGCTTTCTCTATCATCTCGATAGAAGCCTGGTCAACGCTCTTTGATTCTACTTCTGCCAATTCGTGATTCCTCCTTTTACATCGAGTTTCTTTTCAGTGTTCTCACAAGGTCTCCTCTGCAGTCAAATACATTCACCTGGAGCGGCATTACTCTTGGCAATGAATGAGTGGCGCAGGCATGACAGGGGTCACAAGCTCTAAATGCCATCTCAATCATATCGAGAATCCCATCGGACACCTCACCGTTACTTATGAGCGATCTTGCTGCCTTCTCAATAGACATGCAAATGGGAGCCGAGTTATTTTGTGTGGCGACAATCAGATTAACTTCGGTGAGAACTCCCTGACCATCGGTCTTATGGTGATGGAAGAGAGTGCCTCTCGGCGCTTCCTCTACCCCTGCCCATTCTTCTGAGATCGCCGTGGGTATATTTCTCACCTCGCTCGAGGTGAATTCGGGGTCTTGAGCAAGTTCTAACATTCGTTCACAAGCGTAAAGAGTTTCAATGAGCCGAGCCCAGTGGAAAGCCAAAGTGCTGTGAACCGGCTTTCCAACCAATGCTTCATACATTTTTTGATAGTCTTGCTGAGCTAGGGGCGTTGCCATCCCGTCAGACGCGTTCAACCGAGCTAGCGGTGCCACTCTGAAAACACCACTGCTTCCCCATCGACAAATCCCTTCCATCCTGTGTTCCTCAGGTGAGAGAATCTCACGTACGTCCACGGCTCAACATTGCTCTTCTTAAAATCCAACACCACAGGCCATAGGACGATATCCACCGCGTCCGTTACTTTCAGCAAATCTTCATTACGATCAACCACTACTTCCTCGTATCCTCCGCATGAAGCGTACCAGTAAAAAGCAACCCTTGGTTTAGGTATCTTTCCACCTTTCTGAATCTTAAAGCTCTGGTTTATCATCTATATACAGACGAATTCTGTGCCCATTCTTAATATTTACGGTAGGCTCGCTTCCACGGTTCCCTCTTCATCGTTAGATAGTCCCCAATCGCTGCCCTCATTGTATTTACCGCCAGGAGAGCGCAATGTTGGCTCTCCTCGGGCAATCCATCCAGAGCCTTCAAAACATCCTGCTGGTTAATTCGAAGTACGTGACTAATGGCCTCCCCTTTAACCAGCTCAGTGACCATGCTACCTGTGGCAATAGTTGTACCACAACCGTCAGTCATGAAGGTGGCTTCAATAATCCTATCGTTCTTCACTCTTAACCATATCTCCATAGTGTCACCACAGGGACCAGTCACCATAGCAAAACCATCAGCATTTTCTATGCTCCCCAAATTTCTGGGATTCATGGCATGGTCAAGGGTAATCTCGGAGTAGACCTTTCTCATTTCGACTGTCACAAACTCCTGGAGCTTTTCCCACGCTGTAGTCATTATATGGTCTCCCGCTTACTCGACCTCGACAGATGCTGCTTGAGCAATAGACTGGCCGAGGTCAGTAATAATCCACAAAGTCTGGCCAACTCTGGATCTACCGGTAATTGCCCTAGGAATGGGGCATTAGCGGCTTGTGCCATTTCTTCTCCCCGGCTCCTACCAAAAATTTCCATCTTCTTGTCTATCTCAGGTACATACAGATAACTCATGTTCTCTACCACACCGAGAACACGTTTTTCCATTTTTCTGGCCATGTTTATTGCCTTTCTGACTATCATCTCAACCAGGTCCTGGGGAGTAAAAACGATAATTACACCTGATATCGGAAAGGACTGCATTACAGTAAGAGCGGCGTCAGCGGTACCCGGGGGAAGGTCTATAATCAGATAATCAAGCTTTCCCCAGAGCACCTCCTCGCCAAACTGCTTAATCGTATTTCCGATTAGAGGGCCACGCCAGATAACGGCATCGTCCTCGCTGGGTAAAAGCAGGTTGATGGACATCA
>SMTZ1_10009060_pt1 | contig 18898 bp, 9 predicted proteins | sample DeeMarSWOR136_30_FD_25667 | JGI IMG/M metagenome (IMG submission 25667)
CGCTAATTGAGCAAGCCAGTCTAGCCGGGTTGCAAATAGGTGGTAGGCCTACGTGTACAATAGACAGAACTTTTAGTCTGGAATTCGCCCTTTCGTCAATTAAGCATTAAAGCGGTTGCACATGTCAGGCTGATGTGACCTATTGAACAAAATACGCTTTTGTGTAATTCCGACTTCAGGCAGGTTATCGCGTTGTATCAACCTTTTAGGGTCCAGTCCTGTTTAGGAGATAGGCTACCAGCTCAGGAAGGGATAGGTCTGTCCATCGACGATGTTCCAGATATATGCAGGGTTGCGTGTGCCAAGATTGGCAACTGCGGTTATGTTCCAGCCTGCACTTGAGAAGGTGGCAATGCTTTTCATTTCGGCGGTGGTCACGCCTGTCCCGCTAGCTGAAGTAGCTTGTCCGCTGGTTTGGGTATCCCAGAAGGAGCTACCTACATTGCCATCATTATGTCCCACTAGACCGCCAACATCTTCAGCGCCAGTCACGCTAGCGGTGGCATAGGAGTTGTTGACAGTGCCTCGATTCAATCCTATTATACCGCCAACCTGCCTATAGCCGGTCACGCTACCTGTGGAATAGGAGTTGCTCACCGTGCCTTCCCAAGCATTAGTTCCCACTAGACCACCAACCTCCCCTTCGCCAGTCACAGTGCTGTCAGAATAACAGTTGTTCACAATGCCCCAATTGTCTCCGCTCAGACCACCAACAGCCCAATCGGCCGTTACGCTACCCGTGAAATAGGAGTTGCTCACGGTCGCAATATGATGGTTGTGTCCTAGCAGACCACCAACGAACCCCATTCCAGTCAGGCTGCCTGTGGAGTAGCATTGACTCACACTACCCCAATTATCTCCCACCAGACCACCAACATAACTATAGCCAATTACGTTTACGTTTACGGCTCCAACTTGGGTGACTTTTCCGCCGGGAGCAAGGTATCCAAACAATCCGACACTCGCAACAAAATCAAAGCCGCAGCTCAAGTTCATGATTCTGTGACCATTGCCATCAAACTCTCCAGCCAGATAAGGGATGTAGAAGTTAGGTTCAGTAGCTAAGTCGAGGTCATTTTGCAATCTGAATTTCAACGAACTGTCTTGACCAAAGGCCAAGAACTCCTTGAAATCACCCATATTGTTTATCAGATAATAACCATCTTCTTGAGAAAGCCTTTCATTGACATCCAAGAACTTATCGTTAGCCAGCCATTGATCAAAGTCCTCCCCAAACAAAGCTCCAACGGTAATAACGTTCTGCCCATTAATGAGAACCTCGCTATAGTTGTAGTAAGAGTTGCTTACAGTCCGCGTATTCTTTCCCGTCAGGCCGCCAGCACTGGATTGGCCATTCACGCTGCCTGTGGAATAGGAGTTGCTCACAATGCCGTTATTCCATCCCACCAAACCACCAACCCACTCCGTGCCAGTCACACTGCCCCTAGAATAGGCATTGTTCACAGTGCCCGCACTCTCTCCCACCAGCCCGCCAACATGACTATCGCCAGTTATGTCTACGCTCTCGACATCCACTTCGCTGACTTTTCCGCTAGAATCAAGATACCCGAATAATCCAACCGGCGCAACAAAATCAAAACAGAAGTTAAAGTTCATGATTCTGTGACCACTGCCATCGAACTCTCCAGCAAGATAAGGAATGTAGAAATTGGGCTCATCGGCTAGATCAAGGTCACTTGTCAGTCTAAACTTCAGCGAACCATCCTGACCAACGCTGAGTAGCTGTTTGAAATCATCGACATTATTTATTAGATAATAACCATCTTCTTGAGAAAGCCTTTGATTGACATCCAAGGATTTGTCGTTAGCCAGCCATTGCTCAAAATCTTCACTGAATAAAGCTCCAATAGTGACTACGTTCTTGCCATTAATCAAAACCTCGCCATAGTTATAATGGGAGTTGCTTATAGTGGCCCACCCATGAAATCCCACTAGGCCGCCAACCCTCCTGTCGCCAGCAACGTTGCCAGTGGTATAGGAGTCATTTATAGTGCCCTGCTCATTCGATCCCACCAGACCACCAATATCCGTATGACCGACAACGCTGCTGGTGGAATAAGAGTTACTCACAGTGCCATAGCCATAATACATTCTTCCCACCAGACCGCCAACACACCACTCGCCAGTCACGCTGCCTGTAGAATAGGAGTTGCTGACAGCGCCATAACCAATTCTTCCCACCAGACCACCAACATCCCAGGTGCCAATCACAGTGACGTCCACCACGCCGACATCTTGGATTATCCCTCCCGAGTCAAGCCAGCCGAAAAGCGCTACACAACCTTCGTCAGGGTGGTCGATAAACAGATCCCTTATCTCATAGCCCTGACCGTCGAAAGTCCCGGTAAATGGGTCAATAGACTCAACAATATCCCAATAAGCCGGGCCAGGATAAATATTCCCTATTGGTCGCCAGCCTTCTCCACCATTGGCTGTGGCACCCGCTAGTTCTGCATAACCGGCAGTAGTGGAATCGAGGTCGTTCATCAGAATGTAACTGCCACCCAGGTTGTCTCTGATAGCATCCAAGTCATACCAATCGTATATTCCTATCCCAAAGCTTGCCGTGATGGAGTAGTCACCGTTCATGGTGATGGTGGTTGAATCAGCGTTTACGTCGGCGATGGCACCCACATTGCCAGTCCACTTCATGAATTGGTAACCTTCGTCAGGTTGAGCAACAAGGTCAACCACTGTTCCTCCGTCATAGGTAAAAGTATCCTCACCTGGGCTGGTTACCGACCCCCCAGCAGTGCTGGCTATAGTGAGGTCATACTTCTGCTTGACAAAGTTGGCAGTTATGGAATAGTCATCATTCATAATGATTATAGTTGTGGCATCCTCGACATTGGCAATATCAACCACGTCACCAGTCCAGTTGACAAAGCGGTAGCCCTCCTCAGCCTCGGCCACCAGTTCGACATCTGTTCCCTCGTCATAGGCATAAGGCCCCGCCTCTCCTGGTGTGGTTACCGACCCTCCAGCAGTGCTGGAGATGGCGAGGTCGTATTTAACAACACCACCACATCCTACCATCCCAGCAATTAAGGCTACCACAATCAAGAGGATGCTAATTCTTCTCATATAAATGAGTCTCAGACTGCTATTGTATCACCAGCGAAGGCATTGTCAATAGCTTGTGACGTCCAAAACATACTATGGAGTTAGGGAGTAACATTTCAAGTGAATGTGCAACAATCCAGGCTAATGTGTAATTTTACGCTCAGGTATGCTCTAGACCTCCATTTCGTCGCCTAGTCACCCAGACAGGCCAGAGTTTTCCCTGCTTTGTGTTATACTTCCGACATCATCGCCAGACTGTTATGCGTGGAATCCCAAAGCATTTTGGTTGTGAGACATACCTATTTATAGAAACTAAAACCTATCACGAGGATTCTTTACAGAGGGTATCCTCCTCGTTATTATTAGCCTCTCTAATTCACTGGCTTTACTCAAATGTCACTTGCGTTTGGTAAGCGTCGAGCTTCACTCCGTCTGAATGAATCTCAACCGTTACTGGATACGTCCCTTTCGCAAACCCAGAGACGGCACCCACGCCTGTATTGATTGTGTTCGTTTCTCCATGTCGAGCCCAGCCTCCACCAGTAACAAAGTACTCCTTTCCTGCGACCAACAGTTTTGGCTGTACGTAGGCTGGCAAATCGCCCCGATTATAGACTTGAACAACCATTCGCTTCATGTAGCCTAATTCGCGGCCGTAGGAATAGTCAATGGCAGCTGTAATCTGGACATTCGTAATGCTTACGTCTGGACCTTCAAAAACCGGCTTAGCCTCAAACACCCTTTCTTCCGTGGTAAATCCCATTTCCTTTACTATCAACCAATACTCCCTTGGAACAGGACTCATTGCCGGATAATCTCTCATATCAAGATCTACTGTTGCATATCTAGGAATCATATCGTCACTCCAAATGCAAGCCTCTCCTACCTTCACGACTTCAGGGTTGAATAGGAGCACCTTGTACGTCTTTTCTGGTCCCTCCACTCTCACTCTCAAGGCAGGTCGGCCGAGGTCGTCTATTATCACCTCATAATCAACGCTTACTTTCGGTCCTAGCGGCCCCAGTGGCGGTAAGACTGATAGGCGTGTAGCTATTACTACTATTACGATAATAGCTATGATGCAACCTACTATTATTCCCGCTTTCTTTCCCCTACTCATCATATCCTCCTTTCACAATAAAGATTGTCAGTCGAATCTTTTGAACCTTCCCTTGTGCAATATTCGTAAAGATTGCTAGAGAGCTATATCTTCGCTGGTTGACGTTTCCTAAGGACTATCACCATTAGCACGCTTTACCCAGATACCTGAGTTTCGTAACTGGCCAGTCGTACCCTTTCTGAGTAATAAGCAGCTTCCCTATAAGAATAAATCTCAACCGTTACTGGATATGTTCCATGTTCTAGGAACCCTAAATGGAACCTACCTTCGATGGCTGTCGTTGCCCCAGGTGGAAGGCACTCTTGCCCCCGCATGTCATGGTCGGTCTCTAATCCTCCGACCAACAGTCTCATGTGACCCACGAAGACCGGTAAATCACCACCATTATAGACTTGGGCAATTACCTTTGTGCCCCCCAAATACTTGAAATTGCCACCCTCAAACTGGACATTCGTAATGCTGACATCTGGCCCTTCAAAAACTGGCTTGGACTCGAATTTTTTATCCGTGTGATAGCTCATTACTTGTATATGATACTCCCCTGGAACGGGGTCCTTTTGTAACCCACTTTCTGACACACCAGCATGCATATAAAACTTCACTGTTGTTACATAGCTGGAAGTCAATTCGTCGCACCAGATTCCCACTATTTGTAGAGGTTTACCTTCAGGGTTAAGTACGCCAACACCATATTCCTCTTCTAGTCCCTCCACTCTTACAGTCAAATAAGGGTAATTAGAGTCTGTTGTCACCTCATAATCAATGCTTACTGTTGGTCCTAGCGGCCCGAGTGACGGTAAGCCTGGTGGGCGTGTAGCTATCACCACTATTATGATAATAGCTATGATACAACCCACTATGATTCCTGCTTTCTTTCCCTTACTCATCATATCCTCCTTTCACAATGAAGATTGTCAGTCGAATCTTTTGAACCTTCCCCTATGCAACATTCGGAAACGTTGCTAGAGAGCTATATCTTCGCTGGTTGACGTTTCCTAACAATTATGACTGCTATCACAAGTATACCAACGCCTATTATTACCCAGCCCCAGATGGGCATGCTCCACCTTTCCCTGACCTCAATGGTTCTCGATTGAGTGGAAACTACGCCGTCATTATCCACCACAACTAAGGATACAAGATACTCGCCAGGCACCGAGTAAGCATTTGTTGCTATTTCACCTGTTGAGGTATTCTCATCTCCGAAGTCCCATTGATATGAGACGATCTCACCGTCAACATCACTAGATTGAGAGGCATCAAAGCTAATTTCATCATTAACAAGGATATTGCTCGGCGAATAGGTGAATGCTGCGATTGGTGGGTGGAGAGTCTTTGTTTCTTCGAAGATGCCGTCCCTATCAGAATCTATTTGGACTGTAACTCCTTGTTCTCCTTCCGAAAGAGCATCCCAGTCTATGGTGTATTGATACACTGTCCCAGGAGTTGTCGGCACACCAGTGACGGTAAAAGTAGTGGGTTCGCCTTCTTCAATGGAAGTTGCCTGAAGTCCAAAGATTCCTACTTCTGTGCCTGCTACCTCGGCTACGTACGAATCAGTTGGGAAAAATATTCCAACACTATTATCCTCCCCGTCATATGCTGAATTTGGAATATCATTCCTTATATCACCATTCACTAGTCCTGTAACTCGCCCTTTAGAATCATAGACCCTTAGCTCACCAGGGCTAAAAAGCTTAAAATACTTAGCCCACCAATTATCAGTCTCTTCAATATCAACGAAGACGTCATTAGTCTTGTCAGAAATTCTTCCCTTCCACATCCCTTGTACTTGACCTGGACAATCTTGACAGTACATCCATGGTGATGTTGCCCATGCACAATCACAAATACCCCTTTCAGGCTTGAGGGTAAGATCAAGACCTTCGGGTAAATCCATCGGTAGATAAATTAGATAATCTTCACCCGCTTTCCATCCCTCCAAAGGCTCTTCATAACCCTGCTCACTACACTCAATAAGGGATGATAAAAACGATACTGCCGATGCAGGGATGCCTATTCCTAGAGCTGTTCCAACAATCTTGCTTCCTATTTTAACGAGAATCTTCTCTGCCAGCTTTTGCCCGGCATTGGTAAGCCACTCCGTAAGCATTCCTTGTACATGGTTTTTTATGCACCCCATGGGGGTAGAAGGTAATATACCATACAAACGTAGGTCCCTTGGATCCGTAACAGGATCAGTCTTCACTCTTACTAACTTATATTCTGTTACGGGATCTTTCGACGCTATGAGGAGAATATTTGCCATTATATTTGAATCTTTGAGAGATACGCTGAGAAATACCGGCCATGATTCGTCTGTAGCCCACTCTTTTGTGAGCCATGAGATGATTGTTGATATTTCGACATCATCAAGACTTATGCGATCTGGTAGTAATTCGGTAACCACAATATTTTCAACACATCTATTGGTCTGACCTACCGAATCTTCTATCTCTGCCCAAACCTCTTTTTCCCCACCCGTTGCGAATGACCAAGTCATTGTCTTACTTGAATGGTGCCAATCGCCTGAAGATACATCCCAATAGTACCATGGTGTCCAAGCGAATCCATTATTAACCACGCCATCTTGTGACTCGTCACTCAAGAAGCGCACCCGTTTAATGTCGCCTGTGGAATCTCCGACATAGATATTAAAAGACGCTCTAATACCAATGAAGGATACTGGCCAACAAAGGGGCATGCCGGACTCGAGATATGGTTCAGAGGAGCAGTTTTTAAGTTTAATAGCACAATTCAGTGGCGGCGACTGGAGCTGACCTTCATAGACAGGGACATTAAGTTCAAATACCCTGGATGTGCCCTCACCCACCCACCTACCTAATGGAACAGGAATTTGTCCAGCGTTGAGTAACCGAGACAATTCTTGGGCATCGTCAAAGCTCAACCCTTGAATTTGTCCTTTGTCTTCTATCACCGTCTCTACTATAGGAGCGATGACCTGACCATCTTCGCCTCGAAGAGGCTCATCACCAAGGTAGATGGCTAGCGGCTTCCCGATGAGGCGGCTGGATATCTGCTTGAAGAGGTCTTGGCCAGTTTCGTCTAATTCAAATACTAGTAATGGCCTGCCATATTGGTCTACTGTAACATAGGTATTTTCCTTGAAGTATCTGCTACTAAGTATCAATTGTTTACCACCTACTGTCCCTGTGGCAGGAATCCAATTTCCCACTTCATCTTGCTCCTTGAACTCAAGCAAGGAGAAACGCACAATCAGCTTCTTAACTTTATCGGTCTCACCAACGCCTGGTAGCTGTATGGCAATGCTCCATTCCCCTTCGTGTTTCTGTATCTGGACGATAGCGCTTATGCCCAGGGCATCGATATGCCTTTCTATAACCTGCTTCACATCCTCCATAATTTCATACTCTTTGCCAGGCTCAACGTCGCTAAGATCAGCCTGGTAAACCAAATAATGGTCCAGGGTGAGACTGACTCCAGTAACACCATCATTCTCAAAAGGTTCCATCAGTGGATAGTTATCTGCGTCTGAATTTATCGGGTAAGGTGTTTCGCCAATCCCATCCCCATCAGCATCACTACCAGTGTAATCACTCCAATAGTTGCCGAGGTAGTTGGTGTAAGTATTACCATTGTAGGTATAGGCGATTTTTTCTGGCGAGTGCCATACATTGGTCGAATCTTCATAATAAATACCTTCGCCCGTGTTAATGAAGTTATTGAGGTATGCTTCATTGTTGTTTGACCCCCTCCAAAAAGTGCTGCTCTTATAGTTTAAGATATCATTGCTAGTGAATGTATTGCTGTTCGAATAGTCCAACAAGATCCCTACGTTGGGATACGATATATTAAGATAATCTTGACCAATGGTATTACCCTGTATGATATTGCTGGTGGAATGAAGCATGTTAATCCCACTATAGACATTTGAATTCAGAGCGTTACTTACTATTCTATTGCTGTTTGAATAACCAATAACTATGCCGTGGCCATTTTGCCAGACCCTTTGGTTTGATATGTTGCAATGTTGTACATTATTTAGATATATTCCCGAGTAGCTTCCAACAGCCCCCGTCACCATAAATCCATCTATGTTCACATAATCTGCGCTTACCTCAAAAACGTAATCACGTGAGTTTGCTGCCTGTACAATCGTCACCTCAGCCCCATGTTCTGACCGAATGGTCAAGTGGTCCTTGTTCACATCCACATTCTCAATGTAGGTGCCGTCTCTCACGATTACGGTATCACCAGGGCTAGCAGCATTGACTGCAGCTTGAATTGTTGAATAATCATCAGGAACATAGATAATTGCTGGAGAGGCTTCAACCTTCCCTACTAAAACAGACAGTCCGCCAAGCATTGTCCCAATCATCACAAATACAATTACGATTCCAAAGATTTTAGCTATTAGTTTGCCCTTCTTCATTACCGCACCTCCGTCATTCACTTTCTTATATTTATCTTCATCATCCGATAAATACCGGGCATGCTCTTGTCCTTCCCTATGTGCTGAACTAAGCATGGCGAGAACCAAGAGAACCTTCTGACGTACACACTTGACTAACCCCTTGAGTTTAGCCTCATAGCATTATAAGTCACTATCGAAGGAATTTTCAATAGTTTTTTGTGCAGTGTCCAAGACATACTATGGAGTCGAGGAGTCACAAAACGCTAGAAAGTTCAATATCCAAGGTTATAGCCTTACGGATTCCTAGACTTATCACTTGATGAGTACTAATATTAACTTGAAGTCTGGATAAGAGCTTGCTGATGATATGGCCATTGAGAATACAATAAATATTTATACGGATGGCTCCTCTTTTTCCCATCCTCGCGCCGGCGGCATAGGAATCCGCCTTGTTTTTGTCAATGAGGAAGGGTTTGAGGAGATCGAGGACATTTCACCACCTGGATTTACTGGAGCTACGAACAATGAAATGGAGCTTTATGCTTGTATAGAAGGCATCAAACAAGCAATGCATCATCCAGCTTATGGTAGCTATTGGCGTATCGCTATCCACACTGATTCACTATATGTGCTGGAAAACTATAACAGAGCCATTTATGAATGGCCGAGACTCAAATGGTGTAACTACTATGGTAAGCCAGTTGCTAATGTAGACTTATGGAAGAAGTTGATAAGGATGTTAAGGGCATTAGATAGAAAGCAGAAAAAATTTAAGTTCTATTGGGTTGAAGGGCATTCAAAAGATAAACATAATAGAGCGGCTGACAAACTAGCAAAAGAATCCGCTAAGAAAGCGACAAACCCTCCCTTAAGTGTAGTTAAGGCAAGGAGAAAACTCTCCTCCAAGTCTGTCGAACTAGGTTGTGTTCCAATGTTAAATCAAACGCTTTCCATTCGGATAATAACAGAATACAATCTTAAAGCACAGAAACTTTTTAAGTATAAATACGAGGTTATTTCTGAGGATAGTCCTTATTTCGGAAATATCGATATTGTGTATGCGGAACGGAAAATCATGCTAAGAGCGACGCATTGTTATTCGGTCAGGTTCAATGATAACCCTAATAATCCAAGGATATTAGAAGTGATCGAGGAATTGCCCAAAGAATAATATACCTTGCTTAAAACGGTTCTCCATTTATGCATTGTCACCAAATTCAGCGACACAATACCGAGGATTGTGCAATCCCTTTTCTAGGATTAGTTCCGTTCTCACCCTTTAAGGAGATGGGGAAAGAGAGAATTAGAAAGGCTTCGCCCTTCTTCTTTGTTTACGGGCTTTTTTTACTCCTTCTTAGGTTTTTCACATTCCTTCTGCCTTTAGTTCCCATTGCTTGTTCTCCTCATTGTATTTCGGAGTCGATTATTCTTGCTCTCTGTATTCTCTCATTATGGACAAAAAGGCAAGTTGCCTCAGGAGATGGGTATTATGCGTGACATGCCCTTTAGGTAAATCAGTCTAGATAGCCCTTGAGCTTTCGACTGCGAGTGGGATGACGTAGCTTGCGCAGAGCCTTGCCTTCAATCTGTCGTATTCTTTCCCGAGTTACACTGAATTCTCTACCCACCTCTTCCAGAGTTCGAGCATGCCCGTCTTTAAGTCCAAATCTAAGCTGCAGCACCCTTTTTTCGCGCTCGGTAAGTTCATCAAGCACTTTATCTATTTGTTCTTTGAGTAGCTGCTGTGAGGTGGCTTCAGTCGGCGCTAAACTGGCATGATCTTCAACAAGGTCGCCTAACCGGCTATCAGCATCCTCGCCAATGGGCATATCTAGCGATATTGGCTGACGGAAAAACAAGGCCATGACCCCTTCTACTTTTTCTGGGGATATATCTAGGCGGTCGCCAATTTCTTCGTAACTTGGCTCGCGTCCAAGTTCTTGAACTAACTGCCGCATTGTGCGTAATAGCTTGTTAATTGTTTCTACCATGTGTACCGGGATGCGAATGGTACGGGATTGGTCAGCTATAGAACGAGTGATACCTTGCCTGATCCACCAGGTGGCATAGGTACTGAACTTGTAGCCTTTTCTATACTGGAATTTATCTACAGCCCGGATAAGGCCAATATTCCCCTCTTGGATAAGCTCAAGGAGGGGCATGCCATGCCCAATGTATTTCTTGGCTATGCTCACCACCAGGCGTAGGTTTGCTTCAGTGAGGTGCCTTTCTGATGCTTTTGCTTCAGTCTTTATCTGTTCAAAGTAAGCTTTAGACTCATTGCTATGAGAATCAATCCGAGACAAGAACTTGTCGTTAGTCAAGAGAGTCTTTAGTTTTTGCCATGAAGTTTTACCTCTGGCTAGGAGCTCTACCAATTGCGGAGGTATAAGTTGACTGTTTATGGAAAGATTCACTATAGCATCTTCGGCCGTAGTGGTTCCTTTGTCTATTCCCTTAGCGGTTGTCGCTATTAACGATGGGTCTATAACAACGTCAATGACGGAGCGAAATTCAGGATTCTTGATCGTCTCCACCACATTGCTGGAGGGATGGATACCAACACGCTCTTCGATAATCTGAACAACGGGGTATGCCTTGGATAATTGAGAAATTGCGTGAATAACTATGTCAACGGTTGAGGGAAATTTCTTGTATTTCCTGAAATGGTTGTCTTCGATTCTTTCCAGGCTTCTGCCCAGCTCTATCCTCCGGCATAGTAACTTCTCTTCATGGATATTGAGAAGTGGTACTCTGCCGATTTCCTGAAGATACATGCGAGCTGAGTCGTCAATTACCTCATAGTCCCCTAGTGGTGGCGGAGGCTTGATCTCTTCGGTTTCTTCAGCGGGGAATTCCTCGCTTTCTTCTTTTTCTTCACCTTCCTCGGCTAAGGTGCTGACATCCTCAGCTTCGGCTTCATCGCTGAGTAAGCCTCCAGCCGCTACCTCATCACTATCCATATTAATGTCTTCTTCTTTCATTGAATCCATGGTTTTTCCCTTCTTTAACGAAGACCACGTGAAGTTGTTGCCCGGAATTTATGGTTGTGTTAGTTTGTTGGTGAAAATTCAATCCTTGGCTTGCTTGCCTTGACCAGAACCCATCCCAGTCGCTCTTATTGTAGCACAACGTTTGCAGTTTGAGAAGATTGTTCACTCCCTCGGTAGACGAACTCTACCCGTACCTCTTGAATCTCTCATCGGTTCTGGTCGGAGAGGAGCTATCTCTTGGCGACGGAAAACTATATCGCAACTATTCTCCACCAGACTCCAGTGGCTTTGGCTTCAAGGAGATTGCACAAATGTCAGTTTTGTTCAATGATAATTCGATACATCACGCAGTTCGTCACCTTGTTCAAATAAGGTAATAAAGCAAGCTAAATTAGTTGAAAAATGTCTCAGTGCCGAATACCTCAGCCACCACTTCAAGCATGTCAAACTGATAATTCGCGGCGGGATATTTCGGTCCCGAGGCAGCTGTAGGCTCGATTGTTGTCGTCTCTTGCCAGCAATTCCATGTGTTGAGCCATATTAACCTGTCGCCATTGCTGCCGACTGGTTGTGCGTATTTGCGGGCAACCTCGGCCATTGCAACGACATCGGCCTTGCTCCGCGCAGGAACGTAGATGGGGTTCGAAGGGTCGGCCAGGCGGTTATCAAACTGGGGAGCCAAGGCTGGTTGGAAGTTAACGAAATCATCCCTGCCAACCACCTTCAGCCCCTGAATGCTATCTCGCCATCTATCGAATACGCCGTCGACTGTAATTGCTGCCTCTCCAACGTGGCTCGGCCACGAAGCCATACCTGGAACAAGAAAGGGGATAAATGCAGAACTAGCATCAAACACCGCCACATGGGTACTGTCGCAAGTGTCAGCCCGTATTTCCTCGCCTACGATGAATACGTCGTAGCCGTGGGCCGCAGTGCTATCGCGCGCCTCCTGGACTGCGGCCGCAAAGCCGCCCTTGAAGTTCCATGTTGCCCAGATGTAGATGATAGGTCTCCCATCCACCGACAGGTATTGCGGGTGCCCGAAGTACTTTTCCGCAAAATGACCAAAATCAGAAACGAGGGTCGCATATACATCGGGGTCATTGAAATCAATACCTTGACTAATGTCAACATCAAGGCCTGGTGTCTGCTGCAGTCGCAGCACAAAATCGTAGAAGATACACCAGCGTATGTTGTGGAGATTCGGTGCTTTTAGAAAGGCGTCGTCAATATTCTCCTCGAGAGAACCAGGGATTCCCCGCGGCGTCGTCCACGTCAGCGAAAAGGCGTCGACGCCGTACTCTACAGCCCATTCGATTTGCTGTTGTATGACGGCAGGGTCAGCGCTGTCATAGGTGTAACCCAAAGCGGGAGTGAGTGAAGTAGTTCGCTTCCCGCTACAGTCATATGCTTCCCATCCGCCATAGCAACCAGGACCATGATACCAAAGGTTCAATTGAGCAATGATGATGTACTCATTTGGTGCCGCCTCCTTAAAGTTAGCGGTGATTTCGTAGTCGCCCTGCATGGTGATGGTGGTCGCGCCGGCGCTGACATCAGCAATGGTGTCCACATCGCCAGTCCAGTTGACAAAGTGGTAGCCCTCCTCAGCCTCGGCCACCAGGTCGACGTCTGTTCCTTCGTCATAGGTAAAAGTCCCCTCGCCAGGGGTGGTTACCTTTCCACCGTCTGTGCTGTCTATCGTCAGGACGTAACGAGCTGCGAAGTTCGCGGTGATCGAGTAGTCGTCGTTCATCATAATAGTGGTTGAGGCAGCATTGACATTGTCAATGGTGTCCACATTGCCAGTCCAGTTGACAAACCGGTAGCAATCATCTGGAGTCGCCAACAGGTTGACCTCCTCACCTTCGTCATAGGTATAAGGCCCCGCTTCTCCAGGGGTGGTTACCGAACCCCCAGCGGTACTGGTGATAGTGAGGTCGTACTCAATACCGCCACCGCCACCACCACAGCCTACTAGTCCGGCAATTAAGACTACCGCAATTAAGAAGATGCTAAGCCTTGCCACGTAATGGTGTCTCCCCGAACCAAGTATTGTCTTCATTCTCCACCTCCTTCGTAACATTTAGGTTTTTCCAAAATCTGTCGATTACACAAAAAAGAGCCTAGTTCACATTTCTATATGTGCTGGACTCAATATCGTGGGGACTAAAGCAATCCTCTATGACACACACCTGACCACCGATCTTGATATTAATATTCAGAGTACTGTTTCTTACAGAGGCTGTTCTAATGTTAGACCACTATCTAACAAATTGTCAATAGTTACTACGTGGTGTCCAAAACCTGTTGGCATGGTCACAATATGCCCTCATTTCCGTTTGCCATTAATCTGGGAGCCACGAATAGAGGAACGTCGCAGGTGGTATGATCGGCTATGGATAACTGGCAACAGCGATCAGAGTGAGGAGCTTACCAGGTAACATTCCAGGCTAAGGTGTAATCTCACCCTCAGGAATATTCTACTTTTGACCCAACTGCATGAGGTCTAATAATCAACAGTCACACCTCTCGCCCTAAGCTGAGGTATGTATACACTGATTGAATCTGAACTCAGCGGATTCCCTTCCAGGCGGATGATATCCCACGTGCCAAGTCCCTCATTCTGTATTAAGGGAGCGATATCGCTTATCTGGTTATCCCGGAGGTCGATGTCTGTCAGGTTGGTGAGGTTAGCCAGAGGCGAGATATTGCTTATCTGGTTCCACCCGACCTCGAGGTATATCAGTTTGGTGAGGCTAACCAGAGGGGGGATATCGCTTATCTGGTTATGCGTGAGGTCGAGGTCTGTCAGGTTGGTAAGGTTGGCCAGAGAGGATATGTCACTTATCTGGTTAGACCCGAGACCGAGGTATGTCAGGTTGGTGAGGCTGGCTAGGGGGGAGATATCATTTATCTGGTTAGAGACGAGGCCAAGGTATGTCACGTCGGTGAGGTTGGCCAAAGGGAATATGTCGCTTATCTGGTTAAAGTCGAGGTAGAGGTATATCAGGTCGGTGAAGTTGGCCAGAGGGGAGATATCGCTTATCTGGTTAGACCCGAGGTCGAGGTATGTCAGGTCGGCGAAGTTGGCCAAAGGGGATATGTCGCTTATCTGGTTGCCTCCAAGGTTGAGGTATGTCACGTTGGTGAGGCTGGCCAGATGGGAGATATCACTTATCTGGCTAGAGGGAAGGCTGAGCGACGTCAATCTGGTGAGGTCGACCACAAGCGCGATATCGCTTATCTGGTAACCGCTGAGCCCGAGCCCTGTTAGGTTAGTGAGATTGGCCAGAGGGTAGATATCACTTATCTGGTTATAGTGGAGGTAGAGGTTTGTCAGGTTGGTAAGGTTGGCCAGAGGGGAAATATCGCTTATCTGATTATGCGCGAGGTTGAGGTCTGTCAGATTGGTGAGGTTGGACAGAGAGGAGATATCGCTTATCTGGTTCCACTCGAGGTCGAGGTCTGTCAGGTTGGTACAATACTGAAGCCCCGATAAATCCTCGATTCGTCTATAATCAGCCGCGAGGCTCGCCAGCCCAGCAAGCTCAGAGGCATAAATAGGTTCGAACGTTTTGTTTAGGGCTATTCTTATGGCTGCCTCTAGATTTGGGTCTGGGAAAGTGACCACCGGGGGTTCTACAATCTGTACTAGCTTTGTGTAAATGAATTTGGCCTCGTTTTGGAGTGTTGCATTTATCGTTAAAGGATACGAGACATTATCGCTAAATCCTCCTCCGATTAGAGTGAGTGTGCTGCTAGTGCTTCTATTAGGCTGTAAAGGATTCGCAAGAGTAACATCATCAAAGGTAAAGTCGAAGGATATATTGAAGGGTGTATCTACTTCAAGAGTGGCAGTTAACGAAATAACAGGCTCAACAGCCACATTCTTCAAGGTTATTTCGACTATCGGCCCTGCCCAATTAACCGGTTGGAGAGGGCCAAACACAGACGTGATTTCAATCGGTTGCTGGTTTTGTGACGTTAAGCTAACATCCACACCTCTCGCCCTAAGCTCAGGTACATATATGTTGATGGAATCTGAGCTCAGAGGGTTCTCCCAGAGATAAACCGTAGTCAAGTTGGTGAGATTTGCAAGGGGAGAGATGTCGCTTATCTGGTTATCGGATAGACTCAGCCTTTTCAGGGCAGTTAGGTTCGAGAGAGGAGTAATGTCCGTTATTTGGTTGCTACCAAGGTCAAGATGGAGTGAATATATAATCATCTCCCACTCCTTGGTACCTAGACCTACTAGATTGGAAAGAGGAGTGATGTCATCTATCTGGTTATTGGCAAGATGCAACATTACCAGATTTGTGAGACTGGCGAGAGGGCTGATGTCCCTTATCTGGTTATCCGACAGGCTCAACTTCGTCAGGTTAGTGAGGTTAGCAAGAGGGATAATGTCACTTATACTGTTATCATCAAGAACCACCCACTCCAAGCTGGTTAGGTTTGAGAGCGGGGATATGTCACTTATCTGGTTGTGGCTGAGGTCGAGGCAGGCTGAAGGCGGGATTGAATAGAAAGTGTGCTTACCCAAATTCACCAGATTAGATAGTAAGGTGATATCACTTATCTCATTATCGGCAAGGTAAAGGTAGCTCAGGTTAGTGAGGTTTGAGAGAGCACTGATATCGTCTACTTGGTTACCATTAAGGTCTAGGAGTTCAAGATTGGTGAGGTTTGAGATAGGGGTGATGTCACCTATTTCGTTGTCCTCCAGCATCAACCCCGTGAGAGCAGTGCAGTGCTCCAGCCCAGTAAGGTCGGTGATATTCATTCCGAAAGCCTGAAGGGAAGTGAGGTCTTCCAGGTCTGAAGTGTAGATGGTGCCCTGGGGTTTGCCAATGTAGTCCCTCACCGCTGCCTCAAGGTTGGGGTCGGCGAAAATGCCCGTCGGTGTACGTACGGCTAATATTACGATTACGATGACAACTACAATACAACCAGCGATGATTCCTGCCAGCTTTTTCTTACTCATTCCATCCTCACTTCACAATGAAGACTGCCAGCCTACTCTTCTGAACCTCCCCTATTGTTTCCCGTTTGAATATATCATACGGAGACCGGCGGGACCTGTCAATACGCTTTAAGTATGCACTGAGATAAAGCTTGAGGAGGTTTGAGGCTTTATCGGAAGATTGAGCAACTCTTGAGAAGAGATTTGGCTTTCGTCACAAGCATAACAAAACGTCACTTTGTGCAACAGGAGATTCAAAGACCGGATAGGCGGACTATGTACCTTTTTACCTATGGCGTAGCTGTGCTTGTAGTTCACGGTACCTGTCGATGTATTCGTGGATTGCTATCACAACAGCGGCATGGCTCCAGGTCAGCGGTGAGACACCGAGCGGAGCATGATTATGTGGATGAACCTGCTCAGCAAGAACACCACTATGGAGAGCGCAGTGCTGAGCCCAGGTGAGGATTTGAAGGGCCGGCTTTAGGTCATCTACCGATTGAGCTCTGGCAGTGTGGTACTGTGCTACCCACATGGTGCAAACAAACCATGGGTTACCGGGAATATTGGCTATGTCCTGGCTGGCTTGCTGGTAGTGGTCGTTCTCGTAACGGGCAATGCCTCCCACCTCGGTTTTGCACCAAAGCCTGTCCATAAGTACTGCCATCGTGCTCTCAATAAGGGGATCAGTAGCTTGGAGCATGCCGAAGAGAAAAGGACCGCAAATACTGCTATCAATAGTGTAGTCCGGTTCCACCACACCGTCAGCGTCAACTTTGACCGAGCGTAGGAAACGCCCCAACTTCTTGTCAAAAAGATACTCAATAGCCGCCTCTTTTATCTCAGCAGCCGCCTGACGGTACCGTTTGGTGAGGGCCACATCACCAAACATTTCCGTAAAATTAGCTGCCGCTTGTAAGCCTGCCCAGACCGCAGCCACGGTAAACGAGTGGATGCCACGGCGTTCCTCCCAAAGGTCATATGAAGGTGCCGGAAGGTTCGTATAAGGCTCTCTATAGCTAGCCATAAAGTCGGCAGCGTTCTTAATCAGCGTTTGATAAAGGGAACGGATGTGCTCTACATTGTAGAACTTATGGTAGTGGTGCCAGAGGCTGTATATTACTAAAGCAGTCTCATCCTCTTCAATTGGCAGTTGCAGCTTGCCCTCCTCGTCTGCCCAGAGGAGATAGCCTTCACTGGTGATGACATTGGCGCAAAAATCGAAGAACTCGTGGCTGACTTCATCATAGTTGGCCATGTCGAAGGCCTTAGCTACGAAGGCGCCATCACGACCCCACACATAAGAATAAGTGTCCCCCAAGGTGTCGGTAATGTCCGAGTCAGTGCTGGCGATGATAGCGCCGCGGTTATCAGTCTGCACACGCATCGTGAGCAAGCTGCGGCGGTACAGGTCCAATATGGAGGCCGGCAGGCCGGCAAAGTCCAGCGATTCCTTATTCACCCATGCTCGCCAGTAATCACGGGTGCGTATGATGAATGACTCAGGTCCACGTTCCTTGACCAGAGCGTTGAGTTCCTCGACTCCGTGGAAGTGGGTACTGGCCGCCAGCCAGTGGTAAATGGTTGAGCTTCCTCCAGCGGGCACAGCCTTCTCATAGAGCCCGATGACGCCCTCAGCGAAGCCGCAGGTAAGAGGCACCTTCTCCAATTTGCCATCTTCGGCATCGCGCCGTGCACTTTGTTTATCCTCTGATTTTATGCTTCCGGTTGTCCAGTCGTCGAGGCCAACCCTTCCATTTACCTGGCCACCTGCCAGGAAGTAACGCTGCTCTTTATACATCACCAATGCCCTCAGTTCTGGGTGGTAGTAGATAGTATCGCTTATTTCCCTGCCCAGAATCCGTGGCGCATAATGGAAGAATAGACGTACATCGCGGGGGTAGTCTCGGTGATTGACGATATTAACTCGTCTAAAGAAGATGTCCCGGTGAAAGTCCACGAGGTCAGAATAGGTGAGGGTAAGCCCTATCTCAGGATTAGTGGACGTAACTTTGGTGACTAGACTATCGCTTTCATAGACCATTTCCTTCTGCCACTGGGGGCTGTCAATCCAGGTGAAGTTGCCATCAACCCAGATGCCAGTACGTGATACACAACCTTCGGCATGGTTCTCCTTGCCGACATAAGGATAGTAGATATCCCGGATGTTATAATCAGTATCGAAATTGATGAGCAGGTTGCCATTGCCTACAGGTAAGTCTCTAGGCATGTTAGTTGTTACACCACCCTCCTCTCTCGCTTTAATACACTATTATAGACCTCTAGGGTTTTCTGAGATGCCGGATTCCGTGAAAGTCTCTCGGCAGTCTCTCGGGCAC
>SMTZ1_10005224_pt1 | contig 18885 bp, 13 predicted proteins | sample DeeMarSWOR136_30_FD_25667 | JGI IMG/M metagenome (IMG submission 25667)
AGTGTGCGCAGCTGCCATAGTGCCGATTGAGTGTTGCCCAAGCTGGTTAGCGCCGACGCCAATGCCAATCGGACCTGTGGGGACTTGTTACCCAATTGCATTGACTCCCGCCAAGATTTGACGGCATCGAACAGACGTCCTTCCTCGCCTGCTATAAGACCCCTCAAGAACGCTACCGCCGCAGGGGCGATATCCCTTTGGCGCAATTTAGCGATACAGTCGTTGGCGTCATCGAGTTCACGAGAGCGGATAAACAGCTCCGTGGCCATGAGCATAAAATCCCACGGATCCGAAGAAAGCGCTGTCAACCCGGTTTTGGCTATGCTCGACATCTTTTCCTGTGACTGTGATTTCAAGGCCAACTCAGCCCATGTCTGCCAGAGTCCCTGGTCCGTCGGCGCGGCCTCCCGCACCACAGAAAGATGTCCCTCTGCCTTGTCTAAGGCATTTGCGTTGATCAGTTCCTTTGCAAGCCGCAAGCGCACAGCGGGGTCAGATAAATCCTGTTTCTCGGCCCGCTCTAAGTCAGCCAACGCTTCGGACATGTTTCCGCTTCTTTGATAGAAACCCGCGCGCGCGATATATGCCATGGCCGAGGACGGGTTATTCTTGACGGCCTCGTTAAACCACTGGGAGGGTAACTCCGGAAGCTCTTCCGGACGTTGCTCAATAAGCTGGCCTAACGTTTCATAGGTGAGTATTTGCTCAGGATGTCCCTGCAAGATGCTCTTCAATTCCACTGCCGCCTCACTGAACCTTCGTTGTCCGGCCATCGCCAGAGCCAACATCCGACGAAGCTCGGGGTCCGGATTGACTTGGAGCTGCCTTCTGGCAATCAATTCGGCCTCGCCGGGCATACGCATCCCAAAATACACCTCGATAAGTCGCATCGCGGCTTCGGAATTGCCTTTATCCACTCTCAGAACGGTTCGATATGCCGCGATAGCGTGTTGAACGTTGTTGCGCTGGGCAGGCCTGATTTTCAGATGCGCATCAGCATACTTGAGTAGTACGGGGACATCCTCTCGTTCCATAGCGATATAGCGGCCGAGATTCTCAGCCGCTTCTTCCCATCTGTGCTCATCGTACGCCTCATTGCCGAGGACAAGCCCCCGTTCGGCCCTGTTCGTTCTGCGCCATTGGCGAAGGCCGAAGGTCGTTGCGCCCAAAACAACAAGGCCCATGACCAGGACAATTGCCAATTTCCAGTTAAAGTATCTTCCCGGCATTTATGCCCCCTTTCGCAATCTAATATTAGAATCCTGTAACATGCGCCCGCTACAGGCGGTCAAGTTGAAAGTAGGCCCGTACTCCGATGGTGCAGGCTGCTTCGACGATGAATCAGTCTGATACTCGCCGATCAGCCTGGTGGCCAAGTCAGAACTGGCCAATGAAATTCCCAAGCAGTTTCCTGGTTGTCCGCCAACATACCCACAAATCCATCCTGAGCGACAGATTTCTGACATATTCGATGTCATAATGGATCCATTCCTGGAAGTCCTTCATGGGCTGGCGTGTTCTATAAACCTGCCAGAGCCCCGTAATTCCCGGCCGAATCGACAGCCGGGCGTCACGCCAAAATGGACACAACGTATTCTCCGATTCCGGAGAAGGCCTCGGACCGACAATGCTCATCTGGCCCAGCAGAACGTTGAAGAATTGGGGTATTTCGTCGATATATGTCTCTCGCAGGAATCTGCCGACGGTACTGATTCTCGGGTCGTCGGCTATCTTAAACTGTGGGCCGTCCACCTGGCTGACGACTCGCAGCTTCTCTTGTATCTTATCGGCCCCAGCGACCATCGTCCTAAATTTCAGACATTGAAACGCCTTTCCGTGCAGTCCCTGGCGTGTATCCTTATAAAATACCGGACCCGGCGAAGTCAGTTTTATCGCCAAAGCAACCAGGGGTATCAAGGGAGCGAACAGAATCAATGCGATGACTGCTGCGAAACAATCCACAATTCGCTTGAAACACCTTGCGTACGAAAGCCTTGGCCATGTACGGAACGGACCCTGTTCACCCGTCGGTGGGCCTGAATCGTACCTCGGATAAGAAATGTGCTTTGAACGCTCGCCCTGGGGCTGAATCGAGTGCCCCGAATCCGATCGCGGTCCTTTGACAATGCAGTTCTGCACATGTTGATTCTCAGACACGCGGACTTGGGATCCGATGACCGCTGAGTTGATAATGGCCCCTCGTTCGATTTTGACATTGTCACTAATAATGGTTGGGCCGACAATGACAACGTTTGGACCGATACGGATATTGTTTCCTAATAGCACTTTTCCGACCAATCTCGAATCTCGAGATATCGTATTCGAATCTCGGATTTCGAGCTCCGAGCTTCGAGCCTTCGCCAGCGCCGTCCTGCAAAAGTCCAGCAATCCATCTTCCGTTCCTAAATCCAGCACGGTCCCTCCCACACTAATTGAGCTCAGCGTCAACGCATTTGACCGGCACCTTTCCAGAAAGGTGGAAAAAGATTGAGGCAAAGCGCGGTCGGCGAACACGCGGTTCAGAACGTTCGTCCTGACAAAAAGATGGTGAGGCCAATCAGTCGGGACGGGAGCAAACTGGGCCGAATCTGAGTATAACCGACGAAAACCCGCTATCCTGCCCTCGGTCGTTAATCGCACTCTTTCCTGTTCCCCCTGCAGCTCGGGCTCTACATTTGCCCCCATCACGTCCGCTTCGACGCCGGCAAGTACCCGCTCAAGAAACGCGCGGTCAGTTTCTGTGGCGAACCGGCCGTTGGAAATAAGGAACCATGAGTCGGCGGTCTGATGTCGTTCGGTTCCATCCGCGAATTCACAGGGGATCGGCTCATTTTCCCTGTAGAATATTATGTTTGGATCAGCATCAAAGAAAGCCCGTCGCGGCGCCCCGCTACGATCCCGGAGTCCTCGAAGTTCGATGCCCCATTCTTCGGGGATGGCGTAAATGGTCTTGCGGGCGCTCCGTTTTGCAGAGGACCGAGAAAACGACGCCCTGTTGTTGTCCCAAGGTAAGCATCGGCTCAGGCCACTGAGAATAACATCGGCGATAGGCCGGCTGCAGAGCGCAAATCGAAGCAGAGGACTACTGCCGTTGTCTGCATCCCTCAGATGCGCGCTTTTTTTGTGGATAAGAATCAGCTTCATAAATTAGGTGAAGGTGTCCCATTTTGCGACCGCGCACGCGTTCGCCGGGAGCCCGAACGCAACCGGTGCGGGATAAAATGGGAATCTAAGAACCAACATTCGGCGAATGATCTTCGCCCGGTCAACTTGTCCGCGGAGTTTCGGGATCGTCAGTTTTATCGGCTCCGTCCTCCACAGAGAGCCGCGGCTTCTTCCTCTTTCGTCCGGTGTCTTTCCTCGATTCAGAACTTTGCGTGTACGAATAATTATCCGCGGAACGTTCTGCTACGGAAGTCTCTAAACCGCTGCTGTGATCTACCCCACCGTCCACAGAAAACATCAGTTTCCGCCTCGATCGTCTGGCGCTTTCTCTTGATTGTGCACTTTGCGCGTAATAGCTGTGACCGTGGCGGTAATAGCTGTGCTCGGCCTGGACGCTGCTGAGAACGGTGCCCAGCACTCTGACGTTTATTTGTGCCAGCCGGTCCGTGGCTTCTTTGAGGTCCGGCATCGTCGTGTGGCCAGCGAAGCTGGTCAAAATAACGGCATCTCCCACCTTAGCCCACAACAGCGCATCCGGAAAGCCCAGCGCAGGAGGAGTATCAATAATCACGTGGTCGTACTTCTTGCTGATCGTATCGATGCGGTGAGCCGTCGAAGGCAAGGCTAACAGCTCGTAAGCATCGGCCGCATTATGATAATCAGCCGCAAGCACGTCTAAGCCGCTTGAGGCTATAGAATAGACCACGTCTTCAAATTCTACTCCGCTGAGCACGTCCTGCAATCCCCTTGCGCCTTTGGGCAGGTTCAACAAGCGTGCAACATCAGGTTTTCTCAAGTCACCATCTACCAGCAAGACCCTTTTACCCGACTCGGCTATGCTTGTTGCCAGATTAATGGCAAACGTCGTCTTGCCCTCCTTCATCCCTGGGCTTGTGATAACCAGTTTCTTGGGTATTCCCTCACCGCCAAGCAACCCCAAGTTGGCGCGAATCGTCTGGTAGTCTCCGATGATCCGTTCCGGCAGCAAAGCCGGCTTGACCGTGTGCAGACTGGTCGTCGTCCCGATGATTCGAATGCCGATACGTTTGGCCACGTCGTCGGGGGTCCGCAGGCTCTGGTCAGCCTTATCGCGAAGGTGTGCCAATCCCATGCCACAAACCAGCGCCGTAAAGACCAGAGCGGCTGAATACTTCACTCGCTTATCCAGGACACGAGCAATGTCAGCATAGTAGGCGACGGAAATCCTCGCAGGACGTTTTCGTTGCATTTCCAGGTCTTGGATACGCCGCTGGACTGTATCGTACATTTCCTTGGCCAACAGCAGACCATCCTGCAACTCTTGAATGGTCAGTTGCGTGCGGCCAAGGTCGATCGTTTCCGTATCCTCTTTGGATAGTGTCTCTCGAAGGCCTTTTTCGTACTGGCGGGTCTGCTCCAGCTCACTCCGCTTAGCAACAAGCTGTTTGGTGCCGGCCTCGGCAGCTTCCTTCTCCACCAAATCGTCAAACGCTTTGCTGGCCTCTTGCCTTCGCTCCTCAAGATGTGCCTTTAATGTTTGTATCAGTTCCGCTTTGAGCTCAATCTCCGGATTCGTAGGTGATAATGTCTGCTTGGCAACGACCAGCTCTTGTTCCAATTCCGTGATATTAGCTGTGAACGCCACGACCGCCGGATCTTCATTTATGTAGCTCTGTCTCATGCTCAGCAACTCCCCGGGCGCGATTGGCTGGGTCTTGGTGAGCTCAAGCAGCTGAACTTGGGCTTCGAGCTTAATTCTCTCGGCCTCCACCTCAGTGAGTGTGGACAATAAGCTTCCAACACGCTGCAACATCATATCCGTCCGGCTGCCCAAAGCAACAGTCCCATACTCTTGTCCCAACCGATAAATGGCCTGACGCTGGCTTTCCATTTTTTCGGCGAGCAATTTGCGCTCGTTCTCCAGGATAGTCAGCTTCTTGTCCTCATCCTCGACGGAAGCGGAGACCTCCACGGCCGTATAGGCGTTGATAAACGCATCAACAATCTGCCTGGCCTGTTCCCGATCCGGATGCAGCACGGTTATCCTGATCAGTTCGCTAAGACGATCGGCGGCAGCCACGATCACTCCATTAGTTATCGCTTGTTTCAATATCTCTTCCGGGGTGCGTTTGTCCTGTGTGCCATCTATTTTCCGCTTCAGCTTCGAGATGGGATCGGTGGGCTCGTCTTCAAGGAAGGGCAGGTTTCTGTCTGCCAAATCATCTGCGACCCTTCGCACGACCCGGCTGCTGGTGATCATTTCAGCCTGCGTGTTCATGAAGCTACTATAGTTTGATATTTCTCCACTATCCGGGACGTCGGTCAGGATGTCCGCCATAATCGGTGCGATCGTTACTGCGCCGGTCACCTCGTATACAGGGTCAATCAAAAACCATATCGCAGGCAGGCCGGCTGCGCACATCACAAAGAGTATCAGCAGCACAATGTACCAGCGCCGAAATATGCCAGCAAGTAAGTTGGATGTGCCCACCCGTCCAGGTTCAGGTGGTATTTGAAAATTAACGACCTGCTGTCCAACTACCTGATCATGATATTTTTCTAAATCGCTCATGTTTTATTCTCCTTCGGTTATCAATTGGTTATACGAAGCAAGGCCCGGGCCCTATTTCGCCATCTTTCACAAAACCGTCCAACACAGACGGATCTCATACATTGTATTGCGTTGGGGTCTCATCATCCACCTTGCCGTGTAATTATTCTTGCTTGTTCCTGGTCTGGAAGTATCGTCAGTTTTGCCAGAAGCCAAAGCTCAGCGACGATCGCCGCAACGGCCAGCGGCATCATCGCATATCCGCCAAAGTCGTGGAATATTTCCTCCCATTGCTCACCTTCAAGGACTGTGAAAAATACGGCCGTGATTGCCAACCGCACGGTGTTACACAGTAAGGCGATGGGCAGGCTGGAGGCCAGAACGATCAGCTTTTCCCACCATGCCCGTTTGACCAGCAGAACAACACAGCCGCTAATAACAAAAAACGCGGTAACCATTCTCAAGCCGTTACACGCCTCCGCTACCGCAACGCTCGCATCGCCGATGTGGATAATATTGCCCTCCTGCATCACGTTGTAGCCTACGGTCTCGAGGCAAAATACAGCCGACGAGGTCGCCCAACGCTGCAGAGGCTGCGCCACAGCCGCCTGGACCTGGTTGGGCCACGGCAGCATTAAACAGAGGTACAATAATACCGTGGATACCCTCAGGAAAAGCCGCCAGCCAAACAGAAGGAGCACCAAGGCCGCAATCGTCAGAGCAATGGACAATCTTTCTGCTGAGCCATACATAAAGAACAGCCCGAAGAATCTGACTGCCTGAGCGGCCACGAAGGCAAACACACCACAAATAGAAGGCCTGATCGGGCACTGAGCAATCTCTTGGCGTCTTGACCACAAGACATAGACGGCCAGAAAAGGAACTAAAAGACCAGAGGAATATTCATCGCTTCGGTTGCATAAATGCCAAAGATTTACAAGACCATGCCAGTAACACCAGAAAAGAGCAGATAAGACAAGGCCGGCTCCAAGCAATATAAAGGTGGTCCTTTCAGTCGGCTGAGCCCCTTCGGGCAGTCTCTTACTAATCTTATGAAGCTGTGGTCCCAATGTGCGATGCAGTCGGCTTGCGTTACTTTCCGCAATTTCCAATGCTTTCCCGGCCGAACGCGCCAACATCCCCCTCGGTTTGAACGGTATAGACTCTTCTTCCACAATGCTGCTGCTTCGCACAGCCGCGTGGTAGTCGACCACACACTGCTGCATTCGGCAATTTGAGCCGACCTGTGCATCGTCCCACAGCACACTATTTACGACAACGCTGCCTTTACCGATAGCAGCATTTCTGCCGAGTATCGTCGGTCCGAGAATAACCGCGCCGGCCGAGACCTGGGCACCGTCCATGATGACAGCCGGCCCGCAAATTTGAGCGGCCGGATCAATCTGAGCACTCGCTGCTGCCCACACGGTTTGCGAATCGCTGCCCTTGTAAGGTTTCAAATCCGCACTGAGTTTTGGAGCAGATTCAAGATAATTGGCCACGGCACCCAAGTATCCCTGGCGATCCCGAAAATTCCCGGCGTGTCTGGGTAAGCTCGCCGCATGGACCGTCTTACCGGCACGAAGCATTTCAGGAATCAAGCCTTCCTTGATGTCAAAATAACCGGCTTTCGGTATGTGCTCCAAAAGACCGGGGTCACAGACGTAGATCCCGGACATTTGCCCCATCTGTGCACGGTCTGCGTGACCGGGATTCAACATGACCGTCAAATCAGACTGACCATCGCAGTGAGCGCTTATCAGCACGTCGATCTTCGGAGGACACATCACACTGGCAGGAAATACCAGAACTAACGCGTTAGTCCCATCGCTCATGGCGTCGCGAATACATCCCGCCGGGCCCACCGGCAATGGTTCGTCCAAGAACTTCAACTTCAGACGATGATCTGCAGCAATTGACTCGGCCAGCAACGAGCCTTCAGAACTGGAACAGATCACCACCTGTTCTATCCCCTGATCGGCCAAATGGCTCAGCAGCCGTTCCAGGACGGATTCTCCGGCTACCGGCCACAAGGCCGTTGGCAGACGGGATGCTAACGGATACCTGCCGAAATCACGACTACCGACAAGAATCACCGCTTTGATTTGGTCCTTTCTTATGGGTTGTTCGCTCAATATGGTCCCCGCGTGTTATTCGCTATCGCTCGTTCGCTATTTGAGCAAGGATTATCAGCAGTTGGGCAGCGATTTTTTTCCTGCCCCGGCCATTAAGATGCCCGCCGTCTTCGGTGTCTTCGGGTGCCATGACAAAAGCTTTTTCGTCCCCTTTGGCGGCATAGCATCTAAAGCCGCCCGGTCGGATCGATTCGATCAGAGCAAGATCGAAGACAGGCTCTGTTTTGGAGTAAGCGTCATTCAATAACGCGTTATAATTCTGGCGCACCAGGTTATCATCTAAAATCCCCGGTCTGCCGATCAACCGCTTAACAGACTGCTTCAGATTTTTTTTGGCTCCCTTCGGTACCGAACATACCGGGACAGTCACGTGCAAAAACGTTGTTTCAGGATACCTGCCCTTCAGATCTTCCATCGCGGCGCTGTAACTGCCAAAAATTTCTTGCGGGTCCGAATCTCGCATCATATCAACATAACAAAACTTGAAAAATGCGATATCGACCTTGTTGCCTACGCCGGCATCCATAATGTTCCGGAAGCTCTCGATTTTCGAGATGGGATCCGTGTTCCTCCCGACCTGCGAATGTGCAAAAATCGGCCGGTCAAATGCCGCCGGCTCGCGCGCTTCAGCAACGTTGAGCTGTATGTAACCACGCTCGTTTATGATATCTGTTATTCCGTCAATGATGTTGTACCCCACGGACTGATGCCCGAAGAAAATTTTCTTCCGGGCAAGTTTCGCCCAGCATTCGGCGGGCACATCATCAATCGACGGCAGCGTTATCTTGTTCGTATCTGCTTTAATTCTTATGCTCGCAAAAAACATGGCCAAAGGACCTACAATCAGGACAACAGCTACTGCAACGATGAAAGTCCCGAGTGTTTTGACTTTCATATCACAGACCCAATATACAAGTGACTTTTGCGGTCCGCTTCTAACGTCAAAATGAAATCTCCTCGACCTTCTGGACCAGCACCGGCGGCGTGTGCAGATAGCGTGTGGTGTTGCGCTTCTGACCGATGTCGTGATAGACGCGTTCCACCTGCTCGGCCGTCATTTCAGCCGCAACGGCCACGTCACTCGGCGAAATCCCGTGGTTCTTACCGTAGAGGCAGATATCCATTTTGTCATAGGGGACGGAAAAATAGAATTCTTCCTGGCTTTGCTGCATGGAATAGGTATCGGTGGTAGGAGGCCGGCTGCAGATTTCGTCCGGAATGCCAAGGAACCGTGCCATCTGATAGACCTGTGTCTTATACAGGTGCGCAATCGGTTTTATGTCAGCGGCACCATCACCGAGCTTAACGAAGAAACCCTGATCGTACTCCTGACGGTTCGGTGTTCCGGTAACAGCGTAGTTGAGCCGGTCGGCGTGGTAATATTCCAGCATCTTCCTTGTTCGCTGCTTGAAATTCGTGGCTGCCACGATCCCAAGATAGGCAGATGGCGTCAATCTGACCTTGGTCTGCTCACCTTCAGGAGACTGGACCACGACCGAAAATATTCTATACCTTTCATCCTCCAGGACACTCGGAAGAACAATCTTGCACTTGAAGCCAGCACCATACGCCGGGACCACACTCCTTATTGCCGCATCCCGTCGCCGATAACATCCAACGGCATCCAGGATCGCAGAGATGTCTTCGCACACAGTCTCTATCTCCAGATGCTCACTGATAACTCGACTCAGCTCTAAAGTCTCCGGAGCCGAATCCTTCTCCGGCATCAGAAGTCCCAGTACACGCCCTTTGCCGAACGCGCGCACACAAAGGGCCCCTACCACGCTGCTGTCAATGCCACCAGACAGGGCAACCACGGCGCCCCGTTTCTTGAATCGCTTCAGAACAATGTTGCGAAGGGTCTGCGCGATCTTTTCTGTCTCGCTGGCGCAATCCAGCGTTAGCACCTCCGCAGAAAACGCTGCTTCCGTAGTCATACGTATTTCACCTCCTCTTTGCTCTTCAATTGTTTCTTATCGATTTTGCCGTTCGGCGTTTTGGGCAGGTTGTCTATAAACTCGATGTACTTTGGCACCATGAAGGTTTCCATATTCGCCGAGCAATACTTCAGTACCTGCTTTTCGGTCAACTCAACATCCGGGGCCGATACGATATAGGCCTTAATAGCCTGGCCGAGAATCTCGTCCGGCAGCCCGAGCACCGCCACTTCCGCCACACCCTCCATGCCGCAGATGTTATTCTCCACTTCCTTGGCACTGATCCGCTCGCCCTTGCTCTTGATCATGTCATCTTTTCTGCCCAGAAAATAAAGAAATCCCTGGTCGTCTTTGCGGAAATAATCGCCGGAATAGAGCACTCTTTCGCTGGGATAACGCCCGTTTCTGTAGGTTTTAGCGGTCAGTTCCGGGTCCTTCCAGTAGCCTTGCATAACGTTCGAACCTCTAACAATCAGCTCGCCCGTCTGGCCCGGCGCCACCTCGTTTTGGTCCTCATCGACAACAAAGACCTCACAGTTCGGCATCGCCTTGCCCACCGACGAAGGCCTGCTGTCCAGCTCCTCCGGCGGCAGATAACACACACGCTTGCACTCGGTTAGTCCGAACATGGAAATCATTGTCACCTGAGGAAACAGCTCTCTGAGCCTTCGAATATGCTCGACCGGCAGTGCGGCTCCCGTATTGGTCATGTATCGAAGGGTGCTGAAATCATATTTGCTCAAATCCTGCTGCTTCAACAACATGGCGACAATCGTAGGGACGATGGGAAATCCGGTCACTTGCTCCTGTGCAATACGCTCCAGGACCGGATGAATGTAGAGGAAGGACTTTTCCAGAACCACCGTGCCGCCGAACATAAAGGCCATGATGACCTGGTACAGCCCGTAGTCGAACGAAAGGGGCAGGACATCCAAAATGATATCATCCTCAACATTTCCTATATACTGAATGATACTTCGGGCCGCCGATATCATGTTATGGTGTGTGGACATAACGCCCTTTGGCTCACCCGTAGAGCCGGAGGTGTAAATCAGCGTGGCCAGATCGACATCGACACAGCGCGGCAATCGGCTGTCTTTTTCGCTGTCTGCGACGTTACCGGTAAAGTCTGAGAATATCTCATCCCAGCTCAGCGAACAGCGCGATAATTGTTCCGGGATTCGCCCTTGCGGGCCCACCCAGATAAGCTCACAGCCCATCTGCCCATCACTTAATGCGTCACTGACAACCTTGGCCTTGCTCGTATGCGTTATCAGAATCTCGGCCTCGGAGTTATCTAAGATGTATCTTAGTTTTGTTCCCTTGATCGAACCAGCCAATATGACAAAGACCCCGCCGGCCTTCAGGATGCTATATAATGAAATCACCGCCTCCGGACAGTTGTCCAAAAGCACAACCACTCTGTCCTGACGCCGAACGCCTGCATCCAGCAAAGCAGCAGCCAAGTGACTGGTGCGCCGGTCAAGGGCTTTGTACGTCCAGCGCTGCTGGCCGCATACAAGCGATACCTTGTCCGGAAAACGCCGAGCGGAGCGGCAAAGCCAATCGTGAACCAAGGTCGGGTCGAATTCGATCATTCGTTCATCTCCTCAAATAATTCAATAATCTCTTGGTCTTGGTATCCATAGAGTCAAACGCCACTGGCGCGTCTCGTTCTCAGTCGCTTTTGGGTTCCAACTCGGGCGGAATACGTGGCAGGTCGCGTTTGCCGTCGCCGTTGAAGTCTCCGCGCTGGTAGGCGGCGATGTCGATGGTCGAGCCCACGGGACCGCCGGAGGCGCTGAGCTTGGCGCCGGGGCTGTCGGCGGTCAGGCGAAGGTCCAGTGACAGATCGCGGCTCTCACCCCAGTTGCAGAGCAGGCAGGGCTTGAGCGGCTTGGCTCGCAGCGCGGGCGAGACAGCGATCATCTCGCCGGCGCACTGGGTGACCTTTCGGGGCACGCCGTCGAAGTCTATCTCGACGGTATCGCCCACCTGGAAGGGCCCGGCGGGCTTTCGCAGGTAGAATGTGCTGCGCGAACAATCGGTGAGCCGTCGGCCGTCAAGCACGGCGAAAGCAACGGGCGCGTTGCAGAACCGCGGATCGCCGTAGAAGCTCTGGCGATCGTAACCCGTTGCCCTCCGGTAGTCTTCGAAACTGCGGTGCCATCCTTTATCGGATGCCACGACCCTTTTGTCAACCACACCGCGCGCGTTGTAAAGCAGGTTGTGGTCGCCCACATAGCCCTCCACGCCACGGATAACAAACAGAAAACTCGCGTGGCCTGTCATGAAGACATTCTCCCGGACGTCGTAGTCGCGGGCCGTGACGTTCATGCAGCCGTACCCGCTGAAGGCGATGGTGTTATTGTGGATACGGTAGTTCTCAGCGTTTCGGCCGCCGAAGATCACCGAATAGGCGTTGGAGCCGACAATCATGTTGCCCTTCAACAGGCCGTCGGAGGTCTCTGACATCATGATCGACTGCCCGCAGCCGATCAGCAGGTTGTCGATGAAGCGGATGTTCTTCACGTCACAATAAAGCTGGATGTTGTCGGGGTGGCCCCACAGCAGGTGATGGTGAATGTAGTTGCGGCGGACAGTGACATCGGTCGAGCCCCACGAGACGATGAGCCCGTCTACGGCGTTGCGGGCGATCTCGTTCTCTTCCACAACGGCATGCGTGGCCGCGTGCAATAGGATGCCGTAGTCATTGGATGAAACAATATTACGTCGGACCGTCACCTCGTTGACGTCACGAATCAAGATGCCCATATCGCCGTGGCCGTGCACAATACAGCCGCTGATGATCACGTCCTCGGACTGGGTCAGCTCGATGCCGTTCTTAGCGGCCGCGACGACCTCCAGTCCGGAAATGCAGATGTGCCTGCCCCTGTAGACGCTGAGGACCCGTCGTGTCTCGCGCGGGGCCTCGACGGCGCTCAAGTCCGCTAATGCCGCCGGCTTAAAGTAGACGCGGAACTTACCGGCCTGTTCCTGGACGGCCCAGTCTCCGGGTGAATCGATCTGGCTCGGGTGGTTCTTCAGGAAATACCGGTCTTGTGCTCCAAGCTGCATCCACTTGCTCTTGCGCACGACGGTGAGGCTGCCGTTTGTGCGATCCAGGGAGGCCACGGGCACTGTGACAAAAGTATTTGCATGGGTCGTCCAGATGTAGGCTTGCCCCCCGGTCGGATCGTGGCCAAGTGTCTTGAGGTGCTCGGCATCGACGATCGTCACGTCGTTGGCGTCTGTGGTCGTCCACCAACCCTCGTTCGGCTCGGGCTACCGGCTGCGGTCGGTAGCGCACCAGCAGCCGTTCCGGCCGGAAGTCCAGCACGGTTACGTACACGTCGCCCTTGTGCCTTCTCCAGCCGGTGACGGGTACGGCACCGCTGAGAATGACACGCTCTCCATCGGCTGCCTTGAGCGACACCGGTTTGCCCGGCTCTCCGCCGGGCACGCGGACGGATTCGCGATAAAGCCCTTCGCGGACAATCACCGTATCCCCGCCCTTGACGACGTTCAACGCCTCGGCAATGGTGCCGAACGGCAGGTCCTTCGATCCATCCGCAACTTCTGCCTGCGAGCCGGCGCGCACGTGAATCTCTCGAGCAACGCTCGTACTGACGACCACACACAAGATTAGAATTGTTGCAAACGCACGTTTCACAGGATGACTCCGGTCATTAGTCTTCAACTTACAGATTTTAGACGCTCTGATCTTCGATCCACCATAAGATCGGGCCGACCAGAATAAGCGGCCTTTCCGGGGAAGTCTTCTACAAACTGGTGATAAATCAGTTGAGAGGACAAAATACCCGCCAGGGCCATGCTATCGATCTCACTCGGACTGCTGAGCGCCCGGAGTTTTCGTAACAGCTTTGTTACTTTGCCGGCGTCAAACAAGCCCGCCCTATTTAATGACTTCTCCGACAACGCCTCTTGCGCATATTCGGCTGTCTTTCCACCCAACAGACTTTGTTTTATGGGCGCACGGTAAGGATTCTTAGGGCGTCGGGTGATGTCTTTGGGCAAGATGCCTTCAAAAGACTTCTTGAGGATATGCTTCTCATTCAAACCCAGTATCTTCCATTTAGCAGGCACGCGCCCCATGAAATCCATCACACGAGGGTCCAGATATGGCAGTCTGATCTCGACCGAATGGGCCATGGCCACCCGGTCTCCCTGCGAGGAAAGAAGATATTTACTTAAGAAAATCGCTGTCTCCAGATATTGGGCCTTGGAGAGGTAGTCCCATTTCTCATAATCGGGCGGAAGACTTTGCCTGAGCTGCTCGTATCCGCCGTAGTCTCCGATGGCTTGGTTAAGCTCTGGTGAAAAGAATATCTTGATCCGGCTTGTATTGTCCCATCTGATCAGGTGTGAGAAAATCGGGTCGTCCGCTTTGTCAAGGCCCCTGGCGAAGAACGATTGCAGTGTACGCTTGAGCCTTGGATTGTCGAATATGTATGGATAGAGCCGGCCAATTAAGGCGGCCCGGCTGTGCGAATCCGGATACCTCGACCAGAATCGCCTGACCTTGGCTTCGCGAAAGATATTGTAGCCGCCAAAGACCTCATCCGCTCCCTCCCCGGTAAGCACGACCTTGAAACCGCTGTTGTGTACAACATCCGAGAGTAAGAACAACGGGACCGGCGCGGTTCGCAACGAAGGTGTCTCGCAGTGCCATAAGCAGTCCGGAAGTGAAGCTCCGATTTGATCGTTCGTGACGTGGATATCAGTGTGATTCACTTTCAGATACGAGACCATGAGATTCTGATGCTTGCCCTCGTCAAAGCCGTCCTGCTCAAAACGTATCCCAAAAGTCCTGACGTCACTGTCAAAATCTTTTACGATCAAGGCGGCGACTCCGGAAGAATCGAGCCCGCCGCTGAGGTAACAGCCGACCGGCACATCGGCCCGCAGGCGGATCCGAACTGCATCATGCAATAACTGGCGGATGTGTCGGCATATTTCTTCCGGAGCTAAATCCAATTGCTCCACACGCGGATACAGAGGGATGTCCCAGTACTTCTTGAGAGAAATCTTCCCACTGGATATTTTCAAATAATGCCCGGGCAGCAATTCATAGACGTCTTTGAAGACCGTTCTCGGAGTCAACGTCGTCCAGAACGTGAAGATTTGGTCCATAGCCGCCGGGTCAATCTCTCGAGGAACATCTTTGTTCACAAAGATCGACTTGATCTCCGAGGCAAAGATCACACTATCGTTAAGCATTGTATAATACAGCGGCCGAATACCCACTCGGTCCCGTGCCAGAAAAAGCTCCTTTTTCTTTGCATCCCATATCGCCAGGGCAAACTGGCCGTTCAACTGAGCCAGACATTCGGGTCCATCCTCCTCATAGAGATGGAGTATGACCTCGGTGTCCGAAGTGGTATGGAAACGGTGACCTTTTTGCCGCAATTGCTCTGTTAGCTCCGGATAGTTGTAAACCTCCCCGTTGTAGACGATCCAGAGGGTCTTGTCCTCATTGTGGATAGGTTGAGTGCCGGATGAAAGATCGATAATGCTCAGCCGGGCGTGTCCCAGCCCCACCCGGTCATCGAGATAAAACCCCATCTCATCCGGTCCGCGGTGGCCAAGCACGCTTGTCATCCGCTCTAAAGTATCCAGGCAGATGTCTATTGGCTCTCTTAGATTGCAAATACCAGCTATTCCGCACATAGGGCAACCCTATAAAGCCTGATTTCCAAATGAAACTTAATCAACATCCCCAAAAACTCCCTTTGCATAACATCCTTGTCTTTGAGTACCCAAAAGGCCCGGTCCGAACTGGCACGCCCCGCCATATTACTTAGGGATAACTCCCGCATTGGTCCCAGGCCCGGCCTGAGACACTCGCGGTCGCAGATGCGATAGTAGCCGCCGTAGGTGTGTGCGCAAGCGCACTTTGCTTCTCACGCCGTGGCCAATCCTCACCAACCGTTGAGGGACCGACATCGGCGGCGAAAGCTTTGCTTTCAGTTGCTCATCGGTCCACGGCACTGCCTGGGGAGGCGCAGCGTCACTCTTATGATAAACACCCATGTGATAGCAAGGTGGCAGTTCACCTTGTTGCGAGACCTCTTCGTCCAATTCCAAGATCTGTTCGATCCGCTGATTCGCAATGCGCGGATTACAGACCATAGATGGGAAGAACACACCCCCGTAGTTCACCGACCGTTCACACACACTCCCGAATTGGGCTTGGACCAACGCCAGTAGATCGCCCGAACGCACCGCCTCGAACCCGTGGACTCTCGAAAGAGGAGGATTCTTCAGCTTCGCATCCTCAAGCATTTTGTTGAGCCAGCTTAGCCGTGTTTCGCTAAACTGCCAACGGTCCTCCCCAACATACTCGTGAATCAGGAGCAGTCCATCCGGCTTGAGCCCATGATTGATCTGTTCGAGCACGTGCTCAAGGTTGATCAAGTGGTGCAAAATGCCATGACACAGGATGAAGTCATAGCGGTTGGGCTTTACCTCGACGAAGTTCAGGTCTCCTTCGCGTGCAGCGATGTGAGCATTTGCCCTCCTTACCATGATATTGTGTCGCGGGTTGAGGTCAATCGCTTCGAAACGCCGGGCAAATCCGATTTGAATCAGGTACCTTTCGACACGCCCGATACCGGAACCGAGGCTCAGGCAACTCTGCTGCGGCCCGTATTCCCTAAGCAGAAACTCAGTCCAGTCGGCAAAGTGGCTCACCCGCGACCGTCCGCCGAGTATCCGGCCCTTGTACTCGAGGATTCGCGGATGCATGAGCGGCATTCGCTTAAACTCTCCTTCAGAGAGTAAAACATCCCGGAGCTCCTCTTTGAGGGCTTTCCTGTACACCTGCAACCGGCCTTGCTCAGGCGTGATGACGTAGTTCCGATGCATAGCAGCACCTCCTTTCAGGGTGCAAAGAATACAAAATCGGCCATATGTTTATTAAATAATAGAGCTCAATGCAGCAAATCCGGGGTAAAATGTAGTTCCCGAACCTTATCTTGTCCCTCACAGTCGATGAGCAGAGGCATCCTTGAGTTTTCTCTCCAGAAATGCACCCATATTTCTGAGGTTATCCAGATTTTCGGGAACAAGCTCATCATCTTCGATCTTGATACCGTAGGTTTCCTCCAAGAACATCACCAGTTCCAGAATGCCCGTCGAATCGATGATGCCCTCTTCTAAGAATGAAGTATCTGGCTTGAGTGAGTCACCATCTCCAAACAGAAAATTTTCAACTACGAACTCTCTAACCTTAGAAGAAGCGTCCATTTTGTTCTCCAACCAACATTGTTTTCAACAAGGATCCGCTGCGAAAATATTTCAAATACCAGTGCCGATACACATCAATTTGCCTTGTTCATTTCTCCTGAGCGGTCTTCTTTTGACGCTCAGTATCCGCCAGTTCCCATGCCTTGGAAACAAAGCCGGACAGATTCCTCGCCGGATTGCCCCCGAAGAACGCGCCGGCCGGGACGTCTTTGGTGATGACTGATCCGGCACTGATGATGGCGTTATCGCCTATTTCTACTCCAAAAAGAACGATAGAACCTGAGCTGATCCATACATTCTTTCCGATAGTCGTTTTCTCTCTGGGCACTTCGGCTCTGCTCAACGCCGGGTGCCTCGGCCCCAGGATCATCACATACGGGCCGCTGGCAAATCCATCGCCAATTTCAACCGGTCCCATCACAACGTTATTGAGCCCGAACCAACATTCTTTCCCCACCGTGATGTCACCCAGATCGGCATTCCATACGTTGAAATCCTCGGCGATCGTCCTGCGGCCAACGCGAACACGGTAAGGCGATGAACGGTCAAATCGGAATCTGTACCCAAATTCTACAAACCTTTCCTTTTCGATATATCTGCATCTATTGTAAAGACGAACCATCCTCCAAAATATCTTCTTCGTTATCGCCTTTACGAAACTGGGCGTTATTAACTCTATAGTCTGGTACAACGCGCTTTTCTTAGCGTTCTTCATCGTTAGCCTTCATCAATCCATGCTCGAAAGATCTCGGCTCTTCGTCGGTCCATTTTCCGACCCGGAGAGTCCATCTAAAAATCTGGAAATTCTCTCTGTCACCTGGCCGGGCTGCGCCTTGCGCTTTCGTGGCACAAATGACTTAAGCGCTTCAATCTTAGCCGGCAATTCTTCAGCATCGTAAGCCACTAATATATGGCCAAGCTTCTCGAACTTCCTTGCGATGGCAAGCTGATGATCATTGACAGCTTCGCGGTATTTTCTCAGTCTCGGCATAACAAGCAAAGGTTTGTCCTGATCCAAGGCCGTGGTGATGGTCCCCATTCCGGCGTGACCAATTATGGCAGACGCCTTGTGCACACATTCATCGAACAGGTGTTTTTCCATGTGTGAGACCGCTTCAAAGCAACGCGGCCGATACGAACTATCGCCGACCTGCGCGCAGATTTCCTCATCCAGCTTGCCCGCTTCAATGGCCCGGTCCGCCGCCTTGACCAGACGGTCAAATGGGAATTGTGTGCCCACGGTCAGGAATATCATATGACCGAACCTTTATATTCCACCCCGTTATACTTCTCCACGAGCTCAGGCCACTGTACCAGACACAGGTCTGCAATACGCCGGACCATCCGCCCCGAAAGAGACATTTTTTCGACGTTGGTGATACTATCCAGCCAAATGACTTTGGCACCGCACAATTTGCAGAGAAAGCACATGATGCAGCCCGCCGCGGCACCTGTGCTGATAACGACATCGGGCCTTTCGCCGAAAGCGACCGTCATGCATTTCACCAATACCCTCAAGACGCGCAAAGGATGCTCACGATTGCACTCTCCAACAACATAGACTCTGGCATAGTCACCGAGTTTCTTTGTGACAACCGCCGTGGTCGTCACGCAAAAGACCTCGTATCCCTTCCAGCTTTCCGAGAGTCTGAGCAGTTGAGTGATATGTCCTCCGGCAGATGCCGCCAGGCAGACTCGCAATGTGTCGCGTTTACGCTTCACCCAGGTGCTTTCTCCTGTGAATCCGTGTCCTCGAAACAGTCTGTCACACAGTTAATTATCCCGCTTGCACGCCGGGACTTTTTGTAGCTCAAAAATGTCATTCACGTGGCGCTTGGCGAGCTTGTGC
>SMTZ1_10006781_pt1 | contig 18883 bp, 14 predicted proteins | sample DeeMarSWOR136_30_FD_25667 | JGI IMG/M metagenome (IMG submission 25667)
GGAATGTTTTGTTGGATTACGATTTCATCCAGACCTTTGGGATGGAGATCAAAGAGGGAAGAGATTTTTCCAGGGATTTCGCGACTGACAAAAAGGAAGCTTTTATCGTCAATGAAGCCGCAGTCAAAGAATTTGGCTGGGAGTCAGCCGTGGGAAAGAAGCTTATAGATTTGGAAGGACCGAGGGGTTATGTGATCGGAGTGGTGAAGAATTTTCATTTCCGGTCAAAGCATCAAAGTATAGAGCCTCTGGTTCTTTCTCTCCTTCCCAGCAGCCGGTATGTCTACTTCATTTCAGTCAAGATCAATCCATCGAATATAAGGGATACTCTTTCTTTTCTGAAGAATAAATGGAAAAAATTCTCACCCGGTTGGCCCTTTGAGTATTTTTTCATGGATGATAATTACGACAGGTTGTACAAAAGCGAAGAGAGGCTGAGACACATTTTCCTCACTTTTACGTTCTTGGGCATTTTCATTGCCTGTCTCGGCCTGTTCGGACTGGCGGCCTTTACAGCTGAGCAGCGGACCAAGGAAATCGGCATCCGTAAGGTTCTGGGGGCTTCAGTGCCGAATATTCTCATCTTGCTCTCCAAGGAATTTGCAAAGTGGGTCTTATTGGCGAACATCATTGCCTGGCCGATTGCCTATTTTGCCATGAACCGCTGGCTGCAAAACTTTGCTTACCGCATAAGTATAGAGTGGTGGATGTTTTTACTGGCGGCTGTTCTTGTTTTGGTTATTGCTCTTTGTACGGTGGGCTTCCAGGCTGCCAAGGCTGCCCTGGCCAATCCGGCTGAGTCGTTGCGGTATGAGTAGAGGTGAGTGATCAACTATTGACTGGAGCATAAATGGAATTTTCAGCGACTATAATATAATTTCTAGAAGCAGAGAGAAGTTTAGATGTTCAGAAATTATTTCAAAATAGCTTTCAGAAACTTGAAAAAGTATAAAGGATATTCCTTTATCAACATTGCCGGTCTGGCTATCGGGATTGCCTGCTGTCTTCTAATTCTCCTTTTAGTCAGAGATGAACTCAGTTTTGACCGGTTCCATGAATATAAAAACCAGATATACAGAGTTATCGTTCAGCAGCCAGGTCAATTTTATATGGGAACAGATTTTCTTGCCGTAACACCCGCGCCTCTTGCGGCTGCTTTAAAAGAGGAATTCCCTGAAGTTATCCAGGCAACAAGAATTGACCAGTCCAATAATGTCATCATGAGCACCAAGAATAAGCGGTTTTACGAAGACGGTTTCCTCTGGGCAGATGACCACTTCTTCGAGGTTTTTACCTTTCCTTTTCTCAGGGGAGATCAATCTAAAGCTTTGAGCGAGCCGTATTCGGTGGTCATTTCAGAGAGAATGGCTCACAAGTATTTCGGGGATGAAGACCCGATGGGTAAAATCGTGGCTTTGAGCAACAGGTATGATTTCATAGTCACGGGTATAATGAAAGATATTCCGCAAAACTCCCATCTCCAGTTCGATTTTCTGGCTCCTCTGATGACCTTAAAGAGCATCAGGGGACAGGAAGATTATCTGGAAAGATGGGGGAACTATTCCTATTATACTTATATCCTCCTTCCAGAAGGTTATTCACCCAAGGGTTTAGAGAAGAAATTTCCGGCTTTTGTTGAGAAATACATGGGAGAAAGGTTGCGTCGGATGAGGCAGCAAGATCCGACAAGACAAACATCAAGATTTTTCCTCCAGCCTCTCAAACACATTCACCTCTACTCCCATATCAATTTCGAGATATCGCCGAACAGCGATATCAAACAGATTTATTTACTCTCCGCACTGGCTTTGGTCCTACTGCTTATTGCCTGTATCAATTATATGAATCTGGCCACTGCCCGTTCAGCCATCCGGGCCAAAGAAGTCGGCATGAGAAAGGTTATCGGTGCCCAAAGACGACAGCTCATCAGGCAGTTTATAGGAGAATCAGTCTTTTTCTCATTTATCGCTATTCTTCTGGCGGCAATCTTAGTTGAGCTCCTTCTCCCTGTTTTCAATTCCCTCATCGGCAAGAGTATTCGACTGCACTTTTTCCATGACTGGGAATTTTTTTTCGCCCTGATATGCGTGGCCCTTGCCGTAGGAATCATTTCCGGGAGTTATCCCGCCTTTTTTCTGTCTTCGTTCCAACCTGTATCCGTTCTCAAAGGCAGTTTAAAGGCAGAAGTCAGAGGCTCCATTTTGAGAAGGATGCTCGTTGTCTTTCAGTTTGCGGCTTCAATCGTTTTAGTCATCAGTACAATCATCATCTACAGCCAGATCGAGTACATACGGAACAGAAAGTTGGGATTCAGCAGAGAACAGGTCGTCGTGCTGCCGGTCAAAGACAGAGAATTGAGGGAGAATCACGAGCCGTTCAAACATGAACTCCTGCAAAACCCGGCTGTTCTCGGCTGTACGGCCTCCACCTGGCTCCCGAATAATATCCGAACGAATGTCGGAGACACAATCTGGGAAGGGATGGAGGAGAGAGCGGATTTACAGGTCTATTTCTTGGAAGCGGATCATGATTTTATCGATCTTTTTGAAATAGAGCTTGTTGAAGGGCGGAATTTTTCGAGAGAATTCTCAACGGATTCGCAGGCCGGAAGATTTTTGGCTGGGAAAAGGCTCTGGGGAAGCGATTCGGCTTCCGAAGGGAGGTAGTAGGGACAGGCCCGGTCATTGGTGTGGTGAAGGATTTTCATTTCCTCTCTCTCCATCAAGAGATTCAGCCGCTTATCATTCACTTAACAGACAATTGGATGTCTTACCTTTCGGTTAAAATCAACACCCAGAACATCCCCCAAACTGTTGAATTTCTGAAAGAGATATGGAAGAAATTTTCGCCGAATCATCCCTTTGAATACTTTTTTCTGGATGATGATTTTGAAAAAATGTACAGATCCGAGATGCGTCTGGGGAAAATATTCGCATCCTTCACTGTTCTCGCCGTATTCATCGCCTGCCTGGGTTTATTCGGGCTGGCTTCGTTCACATCAGAACAGCGAACAAAGGAAATCGGAGTCCGAAAGGTACTCGGCGCTTCTGTCTCCAATATCGTCGTTCTCCTGTCCAAAGAATTCTCTAAATGGCTGTTGATTGCCAGTCTCGTAGCCTGGCCTGTGGCTTACTATGCCGTAAGCCAATGGCTTCAGAGCTTCGCTTATCGGATATCTATCGGAATCTGGATATTTTTGCTGTCGACTGTACTGGCCCTTTTTGTGGCTATGGCCACAGTGAGCTTTAAAGCCGTAAGAGCCGCCATTGCCAATCCCGTGGATGCTTTGAGATATGAATAAAAAAGTGAGATGGTTATGAAATGAAAAATAGAATAAAGTCAGACGAGGTTATTTGATTCAAATCTTCGAATCAAATTGTTGCCGGCTTTATTCATTTGCAGGAGGTTGAGATGTTCAGAAATTATTTCAAGATCGCATTCAGGGCCATATTTATTTTGATCCTCTCCTATGTCCAGAATGAGCTCAGCTATGACAGCTTCCACGAGAGAAGTGATCAGCTCTATCGACTGATGAGGGTGGAGAAGATGGAAGGAAGAATGAGTACGAGTTCTTACGTACCGGCTCCGTTGGCTCCGGCTCTGTTGAATGACTTTCCTGAAATCATCCACGTAGTGCGGATGACCGGAACAGGAGGAGTGACCATTAATCATAAGGATAAAAGCTTTGTTGAAAGACGCCTCATCCTGGCGGATGCTCCTTTTTTCGAAGCGTTCTCTTTTCCTCTTGTTAAAGGAAATCCCAAGACAGCCCTCCAGGATAAATACTCTGTGGTGATTACCGAGGAAATCGCAGAAAAATATTTCGGGGATGAAGACCCGATCGGCAAAATCCTCACTTGTGCGAACAGGATTGATTTAAAAGTTTCGGCCGTTGCGAAGAATTTGCCGCTAAATACTGTGTTGGATTTTGACTTTCTCTCCTCCTTTGAGCTGATTAATGAGTTATTTGGGTTTAATTACCTGGATAGCTGGGGAGCGTTCAATTTTTCGACTTATGTTATGGCGAGAGAGGATATCTTGCATTCTGAATTCGAGAAAAAGTCAGTCGACGCCTGCCAGAGATACAGGCCCTCTGAAACCCTGGATCACCAGTTATTATTCTCTTTATTCCTTCAACCGATTACCAAGGTTCATCTCGGAACGGATGTCATGGCTTTTATCTATATTTTCTCCGCGATTGCATTATTCATTTTAATCCTTGCCTGCGTGAATTTCATGAATCTGGCTGTGGCTCAATCATCAGCCAGAGAAAAAGAAGTGGGCATGAGAAAGGTCATAGGCGCGAACAGATTCCAGCTGATCAAGCAATTTCTGGGAGAATCGGTGTTCCTCTCCTTCATCGCTCTTCCCATTGCGGTATGCATTGTTGAGTTGTTGCTTCCAGTCTACAACCGGCTTCTCAACTTAAATTTAAGAATGGACTATTTTCAAAACTGGACTTTTGTAGTCGGGCTCGTCGCCACTGCGCTTTTGGTCGGGATTATTTCAGGCAGTTATCCCGCCTTTTATGCTTCTGCCATGCGGCCCGTTCACACCTTGAAAAGTGCGCTTAAATCCGCATCCAAGCGGACGATTCTCCGAAGTATTCTCGTAGTCTCTCAATTCTCGGTGTCCATCATACTCATCATTGGTACGATAGTCATGCACAATCAGCTCCATTTCATTAGAAATAGAGATCTGGGATTTAACAAGGAAAACATCATGAGCGTCGTCCTTTATGATCGAAATTTAAGTCAGAATTATGAAAGCTTGAAATCCGAATTGTTGAGAAATCCGAATATATCATCTGCTTCGGGTAATTATTTCATGGGAGGCGGAAACAACACGGTTCAATGGGAAGGAATGAAGGAAAATGATTACATGCCCATGAGATACTTCACGGTCGATGCTGATTTTCTCGATACATTCCAGATAGAGCTGCTTGAGGGAAGAAATTTCCAGAAAGGTTCTTTATCCGATGTGAAATATTCTTATCTTCTCAATGAATCTGCGGTCAAGGCATTAGGATGGGAATCGGGTGTTGGAAAGCAATTCCAGGTTCAGATGGCAGGCAGTGAGATGGGACAGGTGATCGGAGTCGTCAAAGATTTCCATTTCCAAACCTTACACAGAGAAATCAGACCCCTGGCCCTCAAAACTGCGCCGTCTTTTAGCGTAGTCTCCATGAAGATTGTTCCAGATGATATCCCCGGGACCATTGCATTTATACGGAGTCAAATAAAAGAACGCGCCCCAAACGCACCGTTTGAATACTATTTTGTAGATAATGATATTGATAAAATGTACCGGTCGGATAAAATAATGAGCCGGATGCTCAGTCACTTTTCATTCCTGGCCATATTCATTGCCTGTCTGGGATTGCTTGGATTGACTTCCTTTTCCATTATTCAGCGGACAAGGGAAATCGGCATTCGCAAGGTTCTGGGCGCCTCCACATCAACAATTGTTGTATTATTGACCAAACAATTCACAAAATGGGTGATCGTGGCGAATATCATTGCCTGGCCGATTGCTTATTATGCGATGGATCGCTTGCTTCAATTCTATGCGTACCGCATCAGCATTGGGATATGGATTTTTCTCCTGGCCGCCTTCTTAGCCCTTGTTATCGCCGTCTCCACTGTGGGCTTCCAGGCAATGAGAGCTGCCTTGGCCAATCCCGCCGATGCCCTGCGGTACGAGTAGGTCAGAACTTCATCAGGGGTGTTTTTCTTTATTCCCGTTTGGTCATTTTTTTTAAAATTTCTTTGCAGCGGGGACAGAAAGAAGCGCTTTTTCTGTCTGTGTCATCCAAACTGTTTGAAAAATGCATCACACATGCCGAGTCCGGGCAGTGTTCTAATCCAAACACATGGCCGAGCTCGTGAACGGCTTCTTTGATCGCCCGCTCTCTAAAAATATTTTTGTCTTCTGCCAGGCCATAATAGCTCTGTCGCAATCGGGTCAAGGAGATAACAGCAAAGTACCCCCCTAACTCCGCCTGTCCGAAGACGAAATTCAGTCCGTGGACGTAAAGGTCCACATCGGCTATACCAAGAACGTTATCATTTTTTCCACACGGCTCAATGAACGAACGCAATCTATCCAGTATGTGAGGACAATAATATTGATTTCGTTTTGGATTGAATGCCTCCTGGGGAAGTGCCATTTTTTCATATCGTTCAACGCAACAGTTGAATGTTTTTCCTAATTCTGTATCGAGAGCTTCGAGTATGGTGTCTTCTACAGGACCGATAGGAACGAGATAAATCTTGTTTTCCATTTTTATCCGGCTTTCCGCCTTTGAATCCTGGATGAAAACACCACAATAATGGATTACAATGAATATGCTAATAAAAAAAATTAGCTTATGAAACTGAACTTTCTGATCCAATAAACTTAATTCAATCTCTCTTTTTTAATCTTTATAGTATGTTGAGATTCTTTCTCTGTCTTCGTTTTCTTTATCGCTTTTATAATATATTTCAATAAATTCAATTCTATCTTCTTCATTAAAGTAGGAGTAGATGACCCTTATTCCAGATTGCACTCCCTTGCCCTTTAGAGAGCGGCATGTAAATTTCTTTGCTTTAAAGATTTGTGGCCTTTTGATCTTTAATCCAGATATCTGAAGGATTCCTTTGTTATCAATTTGTTGTTTGTGGTAAAGATTTAATTGTGTTTGAATAAAGTTATTTAAATCTTCCTCGAGAGTTTTAAATCTTTTGCTTAGCTTTTTTAAATCTTTTTCAAATTCTGGAAGTGATGTTATCTTTTTAAAAATCTTCGTCATATTCTCTCACTGAATATTCAGATGTCCTATAGAAGACAGACTCGTACTCAATAGCCTTTCCGTCATCAGTTGTGAGCCAAGGCACATCATTGTGGGAATATTCACTTAATTGGGCGGCGCTCATATCTGAAAGCCTTTTAAGCACATCGTCGATTATCTCAATTTCACTTGCTCTCAATTCCGTAAGGTCAGCTTTTCTGAGAGGCAGGTATTTAGTTTGTGGATATTGGAAATATTCACTTTTAATTTTTGTGATTTCTTTTTCTCTAATCATTTTTTCAACTAGTTTTTTAAATTCAATTGGAGTTGGCCCGTAGCGGTTCTTTAAATATGTGGCGCCAATTAATTGATCTTCATATTTTTCATAAAAATCAAAATCGATAAAGTATAGAAGCTTGTAGATAACAGTCTCGCCTACATTGGGCTTTGATCCAATTCGATTGAGTACATAAAGAAGGACTTCTTTGAATTTATTAATATTTCTCTGAGGGACGTTTATTCTGATTATTTGTCTTGTTTTTCTTCTACTTTTACTTTCTTCCAAAATTATTTGAGGAGACTTTTCTATATTTAATAAATTGTCAACAGAGGTGTTAAATGTTTCTGAAAGTTTAATTAACTCGTCAGCGAAAATTTTTCTTTCATTATTTTCTATTTGAGAAATTGTCGGACGCGAAACTCCCAATATTTCAGCAAGTCTTTGTTGGCTCATTCCGACTTTCACTCTTAGTTCCTTTATTCTTTGGCCAATATTAATCATCTTAGCCTCCAGTATTTAAGAAAGGCTGTTTATCATGAAGCAAAACCAATCACATAATTAATATACACGATGTAAGAAAAGTTGTCAAGTGAATGTTATATTTTATTACATATATTCAGGTTATTATTCATTCTTATAGACCACCTATTTAATATAAGGATTTAAAAGAATATAGATTCTTTCTTCTAAATTTTGGAAGAAAGATTTTTTTTCTTTAAAGTGAAGATATAAAAATAATGGGCGTCAGCTTTCCTAGAGGGGAAAAAGAGGATGGAAGGACAAATGCGAAGCAACCACCACTCTTACTGACGCCCAGTCATCTTTTTTAATTCTATCACAAAAAAAATGACTCGTCCACAGCAGCAATTTCAGGAATGCAAACGAAGGCCTGCTCCCGTATTCTCCATATTCCTCGAATTCCATGTGGATTCTTTTTTATGCTCACAAATCCTACTTAGACTGATTAATTTTTCTATCCAGAGATATCGGTTTCATTCCATGCAGTGTCGGAAAAAACAGTTTTCTTTTTCTTCATTTATTCCGATATAATAATTACCTTTTATAATTCTTTGCAAGGAGGTTGAAATTGAAAAAATTTATCGGTGTCATACTCGTCGTTTTGCTTCTCTTTACTCCTTCTTTCACGAAGGACAAGAAAGCGACAAAAATCACTTTTGATGAGAAAGCCGCCTGGACCTATATAAGGGATATGTCTACAGACGAGATGCTGGGTCGCCAAAGCGGACAGCCGAGCGGTGTCATGGGAGAAGAATATGTTGCTTCCAGGTTCAAGGAGTGGGGCCTGGAACCCGCTGGAGATGATGGCACATACTTCCAGAATTTCACGATTGAACACCGGCACATCGCAGAGGGAGTCAAATTTGAGATTATTACTGCGAGAGAGAGACGCGACTTTTATTATGGGGAGAACTGGCGAATCCAGAGATATTCCGGTTCAGGTCACTTCTCGGCGGAAATTGTCTTTGTCGGTTACGGAATCCATGCCCCTGATAAAGAGTATGATGATTATGCTGGAGTCGATGTGAAAGGGAAAGTGGTCATGTTTGCCACCGGTTCGCCTCAAAAGCTTGCCAAGGAACTCGGTGATGCGGCCAATACAGAGAAGAAGATCGAAGCGGCCCAGAAGCTTGGTGCGTTTGGGATCATTGTCTTTCAGCCTTCGCCAGGCACGGGTCGTTTTTATGGGATAGGTGTAAGGAAAGAGCAGTATGATCCGGATTTTGTGATATTGTCCATCGAGAGCAATGTGACGGATTTCATCTTCAAGGACTTGAAGACGGAGACACGGTACCTGTTCAGTGAGATAGACGGGAAAGGCGAGCCACAATCTTTCGCTACAGGAGTCAGGGCATTCGTATCCATCAACTCCGTTTTTGATGAGAAGCGAGCCACGCGGAATGTGGTGGCCAAGATCACGGGAAGCGACAAAGAATTGAAGGATGAATTCGTCGTTATCGGTGGTCACATGGACCATTTGGGAGTCAGTCCGATGGGAGATGTGTATAACGGAGCGAACGACAATGCTTCTGGAACAGCAGTGGTAATGGAGATTGCGCGTGTGATGAAGCTCAATAAGGTCAAGCCAAAAAGAACGGTCGTATTTGCTGGCTGGGCTGGCGAAGAACAGGGACTTCTCGGCTCCCGGCATTATGCCGAACATTCTCCATCGATTGAGAAAACAATCGCTTACATCAACATGGACATGGTGGGTCACGGCAGCGGAAACGTTCCTTTCAGGGGTGAGTATTACGGACCTCATATCTGGAAGCTCCTTGAGGAAAAACTCCCCAAAGAAATCATGGAATATGTCAAACCAAGCAGGGGAGGCCCGGGCGGTTCCGACCACACACCCTTTTTACAGAAAGGTGTCCCCGCCTTCGCAATAATGACCGAGGGGCATCATTTTAAATATCACCGCCCCGGCGATGACATCGATTTGATCAAGCCTGAGATTCTGAAGAGAGTCGGTGATTTAGTCTATGCGGCTGTCCAGATACTGGCTTCTGAACCTGGAGATTTCATCAAGCCGATGAGGCAGGAGGTGTATTATCTGAAATACCAGGACCTCACCAATTTCAAATTCGAGCCGCTCGCTCATGTCGTCAAAGCACACGGAGATGCCAAAGATTCCCATGTGGACTTACAGGTTGCGGTCATCGAAGAAAAAGAAGGGCTGTCCGGAGACGAGCTTCGGGCGGATATCATCAACAGCCTTTTTGATCTACCCGAAAAAATGAAGAAGGCCAAAGGTCTTTCCCTGTATGCGCCGAATCGGTCGATCTCGATGAATTCGAGACAGGGGAAAACCACTGTCATGCTGGGTCTCAAAGGGATCAATTCCTTCAAGGATAATCCCAGATGGGCCAAGATTCTGGTTGAACAGGGCCTTCACTTTGCCGTTGTCGAAGACTTAGGCTTCCTCTTTGGGGATGAAGGCTTGTCCGAGGAAGGGAAGACGTTCATCCCGGCAGTGAATTCGAGCGGCCTTCTCCTTTTGGTCAAGGGGCTGGATGCGGCTCAAACGAAGGTGCTTTTGGAAGAGTCCAAGAAGCCCATGGTTTTTCTGGAGAGAGAGCTGCCTGATAAAGATATCCTGGAGCTCATAAAAGAAAAAGAGTTTGTCCTGGGGCTTGTCCTTGGCGCGGATGAAGACCCTGCTGTGTATATTAAAAAGCTGAATGACGCGAAAGAAGCCATCGGTTCCCGGTATTTGATGGTCGTCAACGAGAATTGCCTCTGGAGTACTGCCGGAAAAGAGCAGATGCTCAAGGTGATCTCCGAGATGCTCAAAGAAAAGTATGAGAGGATGGACTTTTTCTATCTCTTTTCTTCAACCCTCACGAGTGTATTGAGAAGGGCAGGAAGCTGAGGAGCGGCAGCAACTTTTACCGATATTTCTTTCTGAATGCCCAGTCGCACAATTCTTAAGAAAAAGGGGACTGTCGTTTATGTTCAGTAACTAGGTAACACTTTTTTCAGTTGAGATTGCTTCACTCCGCTCACAATGACAAGCTTAACTGAGCAAAGTGTAGCAGATTTTTCAAATAACTCATGATAAGTAAGGAGAGAGTTCATTAAAGAGCTTCTGTTGAGTGCAGGATGCCTTGCCTTTCTTGTGTGCTACTTATTGTCAGAACGCCTCAGAATTATAAAGACAGTCCGGTCCATCCCTCTGAGAATCTGTGTCACGGGAACTAGGGGGAAATCGAGCGTTGCCAGGCTTATTGCGGCTTGTCTGAGGGAAGCGGGTTTTACAGTATTGGCCAGAACGACTGGTTCAAAACCTGTCATCATTTTTCCTGATGGGAAAGAAAGAGAAATTCACCGCCGTGGATCCGCCTCCATCCTGGAAGGAAAAAGGCTCCTGAAATTTGGAGCAGAGTTAAAGGTGGATGCATTGGTTTCAGAGTTGATGAGCATCCATCCTGAGTGCAGCTTTGTCGAGTCTGTCCAAATGTTTAATCCTCATATCCTGGTCATAACGAATGTCCGCCTTGACCATATCGCTCAAATGGGTTCTTCGAAGCAGGAAATAGTCCGCTGCTTTGCCTCTTTGTTTCCTGAGAAAGGAACCGTTTTTGTACCACAAGAAGAGTTCTCTTCTGTTTTCGAAAAAGCCGCAGAAGAGATGAGTACTCGACTCATTCAGGTCGACAGGGATTCTTTTCAAGAATTTACACGGCGGTCAGAAGAGGGGATACTTCCTTATGAATTTGAGGAGAATGTCCGCCTGGTATTTGCTTTGGCTGAGTTTTTAAAGATGGATAGAGAGATCGTCCTCCGAGGCTTGAAGAAAGTCCAACCTGATTTTGGAAGCTTGAAAATGTGGACAATGAATGTCGGAGTGCCACCTCAGCACTGGAATCTTGTCAGCTGCTTTGCGGCGAATGACCCGGATTCCACACGGCGCGTACTCTCCAGGCTGATGATAAAGAAATCCCTGGAAGAGAAGGAAAAGGTAGGCCTCCTCAGTCTCAGGAGGGACAGGGGGGATAGGACAATTCAATGGCTGAGGTCCTTGAATGAAAATTCTTTTCCAGAGTTCCGGAAAATATTCCTCTCCGGAGAGCATGCATCGGCCTTCAAAAAGAGGTTGAAAATATCAAATGAAATGGAGTCGTTTGTTTTGAAATCCCGAGCCCCGAAGAAAATCCTGGAGGAAATATCGGAAATCATAACAGCAGAGGCTGTCCTCATTGGCATGGGAAACATGGGAGGTGCCGGGAAAAGGCTTGTCGAATACTGGGAGAAGGAAGGGAAGCCTTATGACTTTTGAGACGCTTCTCATCGGACTGGTCGTAGCCGTTCTCTATGTGGAGATCATGGATGTCTATCCTGGTGGCATTATCGTTCCTGCGTATATCGCTCTCTATCTTGACCAGCCGCTACGGATTCTGGCGACGCTTCTCATCGCTTTCCTGAGCCTTTATTCTTATAAGTTCTTATCGCGGTTTCTGATTCTCTTTGGCAAAAGAAGGTTTGTGATGCTTGTACTCCTCGGAGCATTCTGGGCTCAAATCTGGTTTCTACTCTTGCCTCATTTATTCTCTGATCCTTTAGGGCTCAGAGCTATTGGATGGCTCATTCCCGGACTTTTGGCCAACAATCTGGAAAAACAGAAGTATTTTCCCACACTTGCCTCTATGTTTATTGTTTCAATCTTCACCTATTTTCTTGTGAAACTTCTGGCATGGTTCTGATGGAGAAGCGTTTGTTATCACTGCAAGAGCGGTGCGGCAATCTCATGAGAAAAATGAAATGACAAAAGAGGGCAGGGTAAAACGACTCCTCACAAGATGAATAATGATGAACAGTACATTTTTTAGTCGAAAAAGGAACGTTCCAAAACAGAGTGTCGAGATCTACAGGAACACGATTCTAGTCCTTTTTATTATAAGTTTCTTGTTTTTCTTGCTGGTGCGATTCATTCCGTATAGAAAGGGAGATGCTGTCAGTGAAGACATGTTCCAGGCTTCAGAAATAATGGAAGAGGCCATGGTTGCGTTGAAGGAATGCCGGGGTGAAAGAGGCCTCCATCTCGATACAGAGAATGATCCGAATCAAACCGGACTCATCGGTTTTGAATCTTCTCCTCTGACTACCACTATTGGGAATCTTGAGGCAAAAAGGACGACGACAAATCCCAACTTCGCTGCATTGATGGTATTTTTATTAAAAGAGGCAGGTGTCGAGAGGGGGGATACAGTGGCGGTCGGAGCATCCAGTTCTTTTCCCGCTCTGATTGTGGCAGCCCTATCAGCTGCAAAAGTCATGGATCTCCATCCCCTTATGATCAATTCGCTCGGAGCCTCTCAATGGGGCGCCAACATCATGGATTTCCACTGGTTGGATATGTTGAATTGTCTGTTGAAATCAGGGACTTTTGATTTCCAACCGATCGCCCTTTCTCTGGGAGGAGAGAAAGACAAAGGAGAGGATATGAGCCCAGAAGGGCAATCATTTCTCCTTGAAGAAATAAATAAAAGTCGATTTCTATTCATTGATGAGCCTGACCTTCGAGCGAATGTGGAAGCCAGGATGCGGCTCTATGAAAAGAGTGCAGGAGCGAACAAGATCAAAGCCTTCATCAACATCGGAGGAAGCTGGGCAAACATGGGAACGGATGCAGAGGTCTTAAAGTTAGAGCCAGGTCTTGTCAAAATCAGGCAGCTTCCGCCTCTTGGGAACAGGGGTGTCATCTTTGAAATGGCCTCCCGCAACATCCCGGTGATTCACCTTCTTTTTGTTAGAGGCCTGGTTGAGAAATACGGGCTGTCATGGGACCCGGTCCCTTTCTCTTCACCAGGAAAGGAGAGGATTTTTCAGCGTGCCAGGGAGAAACAACCACTGTTTCTTGTTCTTTCGATCGTCTACTTGTCGCTGGTCGTGTTCCTATCGATTTTCCGCAACAGACTGGCATAAAAGGCTATCTGCCGTTTTTTCCGTAGTATCTATCACGCCCTACCATTCTTGAAAGACTAGCCTTCTCTTTGATTTTATGCTATAAAATCATGTTCTAAAAAATTAGTGACAGATGTGAAAAAATACTGAGTCCATCCTGGGTCTCAAGCACAGATAAAGGAGAGTCAAATGCGGATGACACATGTCGTTCTAAAAAAAAGAGTATGTTTGCTCTTAGCACTGGTCTTGTTTTTATCCGTTGTCGGATTCAGCCAAATCGAGGGGTTGAAAATCAGGGTCAAAGTCCGAAGAGCAAACGTTCGTGAACAGCCCAGCTTGGAGGGAGAAATTATCGCGGTCGTTAGAAGAGGAGTCATTCTTGAAGTGGATGGAAAAGAAGGAGAATGGTATCTCGTTCACCTCCCTCTTAAACTCGAAGGATATGCCCTTCCTGGGTACATCCATGAGAGTGTTGTTGAGGCCGTGAGCGCAGAATTACCCAGGTTCAAGATCAAGATGCAGGAGAAAAAGCTTGAGGAAAGGCCTCGAAAATTTGGAGCCGGACTGATAATAGGAACTTCTTTTCCTGCTGGTGATTATTATAATTCTGCAGCTTACTTTAAAGCACATTTATCTTTTAAAACTGTAGAGGAATTCACTCTTGAGTTGAGTGTCCAGGGTTATGATATGGGAGTGGATGGCAACTTTCCTGATGGATTGAGCGGAGGCGATTTGAGGATCATTCCTATTCAATTGAGTCTTCGAAAAAGCTTTCCTTTTCAGTCCAATACGTTCGCTTACTTTTCAGGAGGAATAGGCTATTATCTAAACAGTTTCACTTTGGGGGACACGCGTTTCAATAGAGAAGAGACAGTGGAAAACACCCTGGGCTATCATCTTGGGGCTGGCATCGAATACTTTTTTAAAGGGAATCTGACTCTCATATTAGAGGTGAAGTATTTTTTCGTGAGCACGAGCGGTTCATGGAGTTATATTGATCCGGTCACGGGGTTTGAGTCCGGGCAGTATAATGATATTAAATTGGATTCGGCTGTTTTCGGAATAGGAATTGGCTTTCACTTTTAGTTCAATCTTAGTAATATTTGCTATTGAATTCTATTCGTAGTAGAGCTGTTTCGGGTCAGCTTTTGCGGGGTTATGGAGAAAAGAGCCTGCCCCTTTTTTTATCACCTCAGCATAGCGAGGAATTTCTCTCGCGATCACCGCTTTATCAGGATTATCATCAGACCAGAGTTCTAAGATATAAATAAGTGTCGAACAGTGGCGGCCGATCCGGACATCGATCGGCCATCCGTTCTCATCCATTTTCTCGAAAAGAATGAGGATAAATTCATCTTTTCCTTCGAGAAGAAGGGTTCTATCGGTTCGTCCCCGGGTTGCATCGAGAAAGGGCTCGGGAGCCTCGAGGAGAAGGGATATCGCTTGAGTGTGGTCACCGATTTCCCGATGAGACAAACCATGGAGAGCCTCAGGAGAGTACTCCATACCGATATTGAATCCTTCCAAGCCTGATATCATCATAGAAGTCAGGGCAGCCAGGTCTTCCCCTTTTTGATGGGCAACAATAGTGCTGATGACAGGATATTGCAGCTCTGCTTCATGGAGGTCTATGACGATATCCACTTTTTCTTTGAGAATGAGCTGGGTCATGGCATAACATGTTTTTTCTGTCAGTGTGCCCTTGGCTCGGCCCGGCCATGTTCTGTTCAGATTTCGGATATCCACATAGGCCAGCTCCTGTCGACTCGGGTAGTGGATGTAGACTTCGGGATCTGGCCATTGGTCGAGAGGGTTGGACCATCGGTCTCCCATGCGGAATTTCTGTTCTCCCCAGGGAGTGGGAATCGTGAAATCCGGCGGATACGCTCCGCCCAGTCGCGTCACTGTGGTGGCACTTCGGTTGGCCGAGTTGATAATGAAAAGCCTTCCCCGCTCGACAACTGCATTCTCTGTGAGGATCCAGGTTGTCAGGCGACTGGCAGGCTCTTCCGGGTGAGTCCCTCCAAGAATGAGAATAGTTCCTCCGGGCGCTTTTCCCTCCAGGACATAGATGTTCGAATCATTGACGGTTCCTTTGATTCCGGAAAAATAATCACTGAGTTTTTTAACCTGGGTGACTCCAGGGCTGAGGACAACAGCCTCTTTGAGATGCCGGCTGCTGTAAAAACTCATCCCTGCGAAAGCCATGAGAATCACACCCAGGAGGATAAAACTGTATTTTCGAATAGTGGGCCAGTTCACAGGCATTGATCTCCTCTGTTTTCCTATTTCAACCGGAATAATCTTAAAAGAAACGGCATGAGGATGATGATATAAAGGATCTCCTCCTGCCATTTCTTGCTTTTCAGAAGGTTCCAGACGATGAGTAAGGCAATGTATGCAGTGAGTATGTAATAGAGGATTGTCATAATCATGAGTCAGACTCCTCCATGATAAATTTTGACAGCGCGTGTTTTTTTGGCCTGAAGATTTCTTTCAGGCGGCTGTCAGTCAATATTTTTTCCATCATAAGAGTGTTAAAAAAGCCAATTTTTTGCTGAAAACGACCATCAGAGTGCCCACAACCATGATGATGATGGCCGGAATTATGCAGTGTTTCAACAGCCGCGAATAGGGTTCTTTCATCCCGACGGTTTGGGCGGTCAGGCGGCCGATAATGGCTGTCGGGGGAAGGGCATCGCCCAGGGGCCAGATAACGCTCATTCCCGCCAGCGCTATGATGGGATTCAGCCCTATAGTGTTAAACAGTAAAACCAGAGGAACGCCGAGAACTGGAGCTGCGCCCCACATGAGTACTGCCTCAGAGAAAGGAAGGACAAACGAGAGCGAGAGGAGAACCCAGATTAAGGGGAGAGTCACTGCTGTTATGGCTATAAGTCCCCGGACTCCGGTAAGAGTCATGATTTGAACCAGGATTCCAACACAGGTGAGAGTTCCGATCAGAGGAAGTAGCTGGTGGACTGTGTCTCTGGAAATCTTGAGAAAGTTTAACTTTATGGGGGAAAGCAAGAGGCTGACAAAAGCGGATGCCATAAACATCATCGGAAGCCCAATAACAGGGACAGAATGAGGCCAGATTCTGCCTGCAAGAACCAGGAAGATGAACACGAGGAAGGGGAGAGAGACACGTATCCAATTCATCTTTGGTGGAGCCTCAGGTAGTTCTTCCAGCGCTTTTTCAAGGTTAACTGGTTTTCCTTTCCAGCCCAGTATGAATATGGTAATCAGAGAAAGGAGTAAGCAGGGGATGAGCAGAGGGAGGAAAAATCCGACATAGGGCATGTTGGTGCCTGCCGCAGTGAGCATCGCCCACAGGCTCACAGGAGGGGCGGCTGCACTCAATCCTGCCAGGGTAAAGATGATTGCCGCGGTTCTGGGTTTAGAGATTCCCATATAACTCAGGACAATGGCGATCATCCCGCCAGTGATCAGGACGGTTACACTTCCGGCTCCTGTCAAGGCGCCTGGAAGCAGCAACAGAAGAGTGATCAGGATGAGTAGAATGGATTTTCTTCGGTAGAATTTACGGAGAATTCCTCTCACAACATAAGCGACGCCTCCGGATTCCTTAAGAATATTCATGAAAAGAGTGGCAGTGATGAAGATGAGAACGATATCCAGGTAAGTGAAGGCGCCTTCTACGATATGCCTGGCCGGAATCCCGGCTCCGCCAGCCAGCGCTCCGGTAAGGGCGGCGGCGAACATGGAGAGTTCTGTCGAAACTTTCAGAGTCCTGGCGATAATATAGGTCACAACCATCACAGCCAGGATGATCTCGGTGGAAGTGAATAGGCTCACAGCATTTTCCTTGATTTCAATTATTGGTAGCGGTATCTAGAAACAGCCCCTCGAAATAGAAGGCTGGGAATTTCGTTGTTTGTTCGAATATCCCTAGGGAGCTTAAGGAGGTTTGCTTTTTTGCTTTATTCAACATGCGCGAGCTTGGATAGTGAGAAGTCGCCTGCCCTTTTCTCGTTTATTTTTTAAAGATCTTCTCGAATACAGGGATAAGGTCGAGCATCCTGTCGGCTTCAATCATCGGGATGCCTTTATCCTTGGAGATTATGGTGAAGCGTCCATCCGTGTTTCCATCTTTGGTGATAATCAGAAGATCTGAATTTGGGCCGACAGCATCGATGCTGAGTTCATCTGTGTTGTCGCCTACTGCCGCGCCCTGGGCTCTTCGTGCCATGCCCTCGATATGGGCTCCGATGATTGTTATTTTCTGGCGGCGAGCTTCTGCGATTAGCTTCGAGGTTCTGTCGATTTCATCATCTATGGATATTCCGGCCGCTCCCATTGCTTTAAGGCTTGAACCCATAACGATGATAACGGTTTTGTACGCTAAGCCTGTTTCCTCTGCTGTTTTCAGGTCTTCAGCCGTCGCTTGATCAACTATCATATAAGTTTTCGGGCTGGGTTCAAGCTTCATTCGTTTAAATATGGCTTTAATGCGCACAGGGCCCGGACTCTGGCCACAAGACGTGACGAGCACAGGAAAGTCTGTTGCGGGAAGTTCGGATTGGCTGTAGGAAAGGATGGGAAGGAAAATGGAGAGGAGAAACAAAGCCAGTAATGGTGCAGATAGTGTATGAATTCTTCTCATGATTAACTCCTTGATGCGTATTGTCCCGGTTGAATCGTCTTCTATAGTATTCGAATCATACTCTATCGTCAACTTAAAAAGAGGACAGGCTTCTTTTTTTGGGGACTGTCCCTTTCAGTCCTTACTTAAATAAGAGAGGGACTGTTCCCCTTCTTGAAAAAGAAGCCTGTCCCCTTTTTTCTTTATTCTGGTTTGACAGGGATGCCGTAAGGTCCGTCTGGAAGACACGCGATACGAGGCTCTTGACCCAAGCGGAGGCAGAGTTTTTTATAGACCCAATCGAGCGATTGTGTCACCAGCTCCTGAAGATCCTCGGCCTCAGGAATAATCGTCCTGGCATCTCTTCCCGGAATCCATGAAAAGGCTTCCTCTGGAATATCAAAGGTGCAGTAGATGAGATTCTCCATCGGGATTCTATTGAAGAGCCGGGCCCACATCTGAGCCTCCCACTGGTCTGGGACAAAACTCCAAGACGGGGAGAGGATCGTTTCCAGGAATTTTTGAGAGCCCTTCTCTCTGAGTAGACGGAGCATTCTTTTATAATGAGTACTGCCTATCGGGTCGGGGTCGGTATGGTATGCCACAAGAAGGCAAGTTCCCTCTTCATTGAGTAGGGGCAAGCATGTCAGGGCGCCCTTGGCGGCCTGGTAGTGGTTCACCCCTACAAAACCAGTTTGGCCGATAACCAAGTCGTATTTTTTATCGGTAGGAATGGCTGCATAGCTCTTCAATTTTTCGAAAGCAGCCAAATGGGCGGATTCAAGGTCTCCGGCAAAAACTC
>SMTZ1_10012375_pt1 | contig 18866 bp, 15 predicted proteins | sample DeeMarSWOR136_30_FD_25667 | JGI IMG/M metagenome (IMG submission 25667)
ATCAAGGGAGAATTTCTTTATTTCCCGAAAAAAACTCAATTACATCCTGTAAAAACACGTCTAAAAAGTAAATTACACCAAGTCAGAATAATTCCGAAAGGATTGAATTATATCTTAGAAATTATTTATCAAAAGGAAGTAAAAAATTTAAATTTGGATAAAGAGAGAGTTATTGGGATTGATTTAGGATTGAATAATATCATAACTATGGTAAATAATGCTGGGTTGCAACCCGCTATTATTAAAGGTGGTATTGTTAAATCTATCAATCAATTCTATAATAAAAAACTTTCCAGATATAAAAGCATAAAGGATAAGCAAGGTATTGGTTCTGAAACAAAAAAAATGCAACAGCTAACATGGAAAAGAAACAATAAAATAAATGATATCTTTCATAAAATTTCGAGAGCATTGATTAATTATTGTATTAACCACGATTTTGGAACGATAGTCATTGGCTATAATAAAACTTGGAAAAATAAGATAACAATAGGAAAGCGTAATAACCAGAACTTTGTCCAAATTCCTTTTTCCAAATTGGTGTCCCAAATTAAATACAAATCAGAGTTAATTGGCATTGATGTTATTTTAGAGCCAGAATCTTTCACATCAAGATGCAGTTTCTTAGATAATGAATTAATTGAAAAGCATGAAAAATATCAGGGTAAACGTATTTGCAGAGGTTTATATCGTAGTCAAGAAGAGATCATTATTAATGCTGATGTGAACGGAGCATATAATATCCTTAAAAAAGCAGTCCCAAAAGCCATATCGGCAGATGGGATAGAGGGAGTAGGGTTACACCCATATTCTATTGCGATTTCATAGGTGAAATAAAATATAGAATAGAATTTTAATTTCATGAAGGGAAATTAAAAATAACCTAGGGAAATTAAAAATAACCTGGAATAAAAATTAGTAATAAAAACTAAAGAGGAGTTTATGCCACACTTTCAATAAAACTATCGATGGTTTGTTCCAAATCTATAATATCGTTTATATCTTTTATTGCAGAACTAGCTAATTTGCCCAAAAACTCCTTTAGTAATTTCTCTTTTGCTTTATCGGTTGGAAAAATTAAAGAGCTCTTATAATGTTCCCAATCCAAGATATTAGTAAAAATGAGGAACAAAACTTCTATATGCGAGTAATCTATTAAATCCTGCAATTTTTCTTTTGTAATCATTATTTTTGTGTGATCAGTATAAAAATCGGATAGATCATCATAATAATTTGTCAACCGAGCGATATTATCGAGTTGTGTACGCAAAGCAGCTTGGTTTATAGGACTCTCCTCATCTCGATACATAATATCAAAATACTGGTTAATAAAATCCTTTAATCTCTGGAGTTTTTGTTGGAAAATCCTTGTTTTGACAATGCGTTCGAAAAGTGGACTCTCTCGAAATCGGTAAAACTTAAGCTCGAATTTAACAATATCTAAAATATCTAAAAAAAGTTCTTTAATATCAATAGTTTCTGCCATCTTTCTCCTCTTTAATAAACCTTAATAATTTCTATTGCAATACAATTCTAAATTAATTAACATCTATTTATATTTTTATTTTTGAATTATTAAAAATTTATTTCTATGTGGCATATTTTAAGTCATATGTTTAAAATCTTAAAGGGAAAGTATTATCGGGGATAATTGGTTCTATTTGTTTAGAAGGGGTAGTTAATCTTACCCTTAATTTAATTAATTTCTTAAATAATATTGCTTGAGTATGAATTTTAACTATTCTTATTGGACATCGAATCATAAAGTTCATATTGTTACGAGGTAATTTCCTTAGCTGAAGAAAATCTGAAAAGAAGCGTGTAGCTCTTTTCTGTGATTTTTTCTTCTCAAAAGAGATAAATCGCTCAGTTATTTTCTTAAGATTAGGAGAGTCTTGAAAACAATAATAATTTGATGCTTTTAATGCCCATTTTATTGCTTCTAGTTGATATTTGGTCGGATTTAAACGTCTAAGATATGAGATTGCTAGTGAGAAAAGAGAAATCATTAAATTCATAACAGTACTTCTAAATATTTCTTGTATATTAATTTGAATTTTTGGTTTAATAATGTCTCTTAAATCATCACCATAAAGAATTGAACTATTTATCAATACATTTCCTAACACAATTTTTCGTGGAGCAAAAACTGAGGAAAATACTTTATTGACTCGGAATATCTTATGAAAGACTGATTCTTCCCAATATTTTTTTTTAGTTAAAAAATGGCTAATAAAAATACCGGTTGTTTGATTAATTACACCTAAAATTCTTTTAAAGAAATTCTTATTAAATTCTCTAAAATTGTGCTTGATTTCTAAGGCAATAAAATATTTTTCTATTTCTTTAATATGATGGTTAGATACTCTATCCTTAAAAATAATTAGCAAGTCGCAATCAGATATTGCAGATGATTCATTTTTAGAAAGTTGGCTACCAAATAAAATGATTGATAAGATTTTGTTAATTCCAATCTCTTTATTAATTAATACAATTATATCTTTAATATAATTACGTGATCGATTATTGATTCCATAGAGTATTAATTTATCTCTGATTTTTTTATTACTTTCAATGAAACTAGTATCTTGCACCATAAAGCAATAAATCCTATTAGATATTAATAGTGTTTTAATTTTTATTATGATAAATTATAATACATTTAGGATTGAATACAAATATAATTAACGAAAATATGAATCTTTTCCTTTATCTTCCTTAGGCGGTTTTATAAATTGGTCAGCTTGTTTTTTAAATGATTCAATAATACTCTCCATATCTTTGATTTTTTCGTCAAGTTTACTAAAATCCATATCTATAGAAAAATAATCTTTTAATAAGGAAACCAGAGCTTTTGAACTACGAGGATTTAAAGTCATCATTGGCAGAGGTAAAGTCTCTGCTAATAAACAAATTCCTGGTCCGTAACCATTTGCTCCAGCCCAAGCTGGCAGGATACCATTTGCTCCAGAAATATAACCTCCCTCATATAACTTAGTATTATCAAAATCAAAGAAGGTTTGTACTAATTCTTGATCAGTACCACATACATATACAAGTGGATTTTCATGAACTTGATCAGTAATCATGGCACCTGTACTGAGATACATTTTTATTTTCCCCCCAGTTATTTTATCCATTTCTTCGCAAAAAACTTTTGAGAACTCAAAAACACCCATTGGACTCTGAGGTTGATAATCTGCTGTTAAAATAAAAAAGTCATTTCCATCTTCTTTTTCTGCTGATTTATAATATACCTTGGCTAGAGGTATTTCTAATGATCCTTTATCTACAATTGACTTTGGAGGAAAATCAAAATATTGGATATTCAAAAATTCTTTAGCTTGTATAGATTCTTGTATTGATGTAATTGCTAATTTTGCAACTAGTGCAATTCCAGGCCATCCAATTAGAACAACTGGACTTCTAATAGTGTCTTTTTTCAAATCAAATTTCTTTTCTATATTTATATACATTTTTGTTGACTTCTCTAATCTTCATTCTGTCTTGAAATAAAGTGTAAACTTTCACCACATTTTGGACAGTACTTTTTTGGAACAGAAATAAAATATCCGCAAAAAGGGCAATAAAACTTTTCTTTTAAGCGAATACCCAGAATCGAATCATCCATCTCATTCTTTTCATATAATTCTTGTCTTAATGGATATTCTTCCCTATAAATCTCTTTAATAGGATAGTATCCTTTTTGATGTAGATAATTCAAGTCTTTTTTGGCCTTTAAAGATGAAAATAGTGCTGTTAGCAAACAAATAAATAATGGAGCAAAAATAATATCCGCAAGACTTACAATTATTTGATATAAAATAATCATTCCATAATTTCTTGTTGTTGGTTCATACCAACTATTATAAGTTGCTATAAAACTTGCTGAATCTGTGTTTGAAAGTATATTAAAAATCAAATTGAAAAAAAAGCTAATAATGAAGATCAAAATTACATTAATTACAAAAATTCCAATTATTTTCCAGAATCCTCCTTTGGCAATCGCACGAGCCTCTGAAACAGGACTCTTATTGGATTCTAGATTGTAAGTGAATACTAAAAAAATGAAAAATACAAAAACAAAAATAGCAGGAATATATAATAATAAAGAGCTTAAAGGTAAACCTATCCCTAATATTAAAATAACCATAATCATCTTTTTATTGAATGATGATTTAAAAGCTTCACTAAAACTTATCTCTTCTTTCATAAACTTCTGATAAACATAAGTACTAACAGAACAAATAGCAAATGAAATGATTAAAGCACCTATTAAATTTTGAAGAAATATAAGTATATAACTTAAAATTAAATAGTTTGTTAGAAAAGTCCATTCATTCGTAGTAAGGGTTAATCCATCATAAAAATTATCCATTATCGCATTATAAGTTGTTTCAAGAGTACTTAAATAATATCTAAAATCAGTTAGAAGAATTATATCTAAAATAATCAACAAAATTTGAAAAAGGGCTAATGGTAAGATAATTGTAGCATAAGTTTGGGTAAACAATTTAAATCCGTCATTTAGGGTGTCTTTAAATCGTCTATTTGCTAAATTGACTATTCTTAGTGTATTTGTATCCATATTATTGTTAATAAAATTATTTTTTTAGTTGTATTTTTTAAATCTTATATAATAATTATATAAAAAAAGATATAATTATGTGACTTATTCATTACAATAGAAGGTATTTTTTCAAATAAGTATTACTAATTGTAATTCATTTAGTTTAAACATTTATGATTATAAAAAAAAAAAGTAGTCGTCAAATTCCGGGTATAATATCATATTTAGAATTATTTTCATCAAAGAAATTAGCACTTTCTATCTTCTTTGGAATTCCATTCCTTTTAGGATTAATATCACTTTCATTAAAGTATATTTGGATAGGATATTTCGATTTATTTCATTTTACTCTCTTTATTTTTCTTTTTTTCTTAACTTCTGGGATGGGTACTTTGTTTTGCGTGATATTTTATTCAAAAAAAGCACCAATCTTAAAAGTACCTCCAACTGGATGGTCTATTCAGATGAATGCGTTTTTCAGTGCTATTATAGAAATTACATATATTTTTGGTCAAATTGTATTCCTAGTTTTTAGAGATTTAATATATTTAGAATTATTTTTAATATTAGGAACAATACTCTCGTATATTGTTGCATTTGTTATTTTTTTTTCATTCACGACTGCTGGTCGTGCAGGGAATTTAATCCTATCTCTTGTTCAACCTATAACAGCAATACTAGTCTATAGTTTGTATACTGGTCAATTTAATATTGTATTTTTTATTAGAGCAATGATAATTTTCGTTGTTTGTGCCTTATTTTTTGCGATCCCATATAGGAGAGGGTTATTTAGAGTAAGTAATATTTATCAAGAGGTTACTGGAATGGGAGGATATCCCTTTATTAGAGCGTTTATTCTTTCTATGTTAACTGATGGAAATGATGAGTTTATTGAATCATTTTTTGATAAGGTTGGAATAGAATCTGATGTTAAAATCCAATATTTAATTATAAGGAATATTAAATCTAAAAAAGTTAAAGGATTATTTATAATACCAAATATTCATTTCGGACCTTTTAAGACGTGTGGATCATCTGATTTACCGGAACATATTTATAAAGAATTTCTAGATATCTCAGGAACTACAGTTTATCATACTACAAACGACCACACATTAAATTTAACCAATCAAGCAAATGTTAATAAAGTAATTAAGAAAATCAAAAAAGAGATTATTGAACTAGATGACAATGTTGATTGGACGATAGAAATAAAAGATTTCGATAGAAAAATTTCTAATTCAGCTAAACTTATTGGTATCTTAGTAAATAATGTTCCAATTGTATTCATAACAAGACATCCACTTCCTTCTGATGATATTGAAGCAGAAGTTGGAGAAAATATAAGAAAGATCGCATTATCTAACAATTTTGATGAAATAATAATAATTGATTCTCATAATGCAATTTTAGGAGATGAGATTTTGATTAAAAAAGGTACTATAGAAGCGAATGATTTAATTGATGTTACTAAAAAATATATGAAGAGGGAAACAGTTAAAAAAATTCAAAAGGTTCCAATATTATATGGAGTTGCTAAAGATCCTTTAAAGGAATTTTCGGAATATGAGGGGATTGGATTTGGAGGGATGGTAGTTCATTTATTTGAAAACACAAAAACAAAACAAAAAACTGCTTTAATTCATTTTGATGGAAATAATGCTTATGTAGATGTTCGTTCCACGATATTGGATTTTCTACAAAATCGGGGTATAGAGAAAGGAGAAATTACCACATCAGATTCACATACAGTTGCTCGCCAAATTTCAAACAGAGGATATTCCCCTATTGGAGACAAAATCAAAATAGATTTCATTCTTAAAAAGTTAGAAACATTAATAGAAGAAGCTGAAACGAATTTAGAACCAGTCGAATTTCTTTATAAAGATTGTCTTGTAAGAGTTAAAATTTGGGGGAACCCGCAATATTTTAATACAATAATCGATACTCTAAAAGCATGCATTAAGGTTTCTCAAAGTCTATTAACAATTAGTTTAATTGCTCCTACATTCTTATCTTTGATTTTTTTAATATTTTTGTATACTCTTTAAATTCTTTTAGATTAATTTATATGAAAAAATTCAAAATTTATATAATCCAATCTCTTAATTTTTATTTATACTAAAAAAATTAATTGAAATAATATATGTCATTAAGTCCTTTAGATACTTTAAATGGAATATTTTCTCTTATTTTTGTGGCAATCTCGTTATTAGTTGGTTTTATCATACTTTCAAGATTCTTCAAATATAAAGAAAAAATTTATTTATTGGTTTCAATTACCTGGATACTAATCTCAGAGCCATGGTGGCCATCCACTGTATCCTTTTTGATAGCATTAATTAATAGTGTTGGACTGCCTCCAGAGATTTATTTTTTAATTGGAAATATTTTTGTACCTTTTGCGATTGTTATGTGGTTACTAGCTTTTACAGAATTTTTGTATTCTGAAAAACGCAAGTTGATTCTTTCAATTTTTGCTATAATTGGAATTATTTTTGAGATCTTATTTTTTATCTTCCTATTTTTAAATCCAGCTTTGATAGGAGAATTAAATGGGCCTGTTGATGTAAATTATAAATCTTTTATAATGGTATTTCTAATATCATTTCTATCAATCGTAGTAATTACAGGTTTTTTATTTGCTAATCTTTCACTAAAATCTAAGGATCCTGAGGTTAAACTCAAGGGTAAGCTTTTAATTATCGCTTATATTGCCTTCTCAGTTGGGGCACTATTAGATGCATCCGTACCCTTTAATGAACCGATAATTATTTTTATTCGATTAATCCTAATATTGAGTGCTATATGTTGGTATGGAGGATTTATATTACCCAAATGGATGAAAAAGTTCTTATTAAGAAATCGATAAATCTAATTTTCTCAATTTAATTTTTTTTGTATTATGCCCATAATATGTTGATTCTTATTTTTTTTCAATTCATTTTTTCTTAATAAATCATCTAATTTTATGAATTGAATTGTTGAGTTCTGAAATAGATAAGCTAGCGAAAATGACGTTAATAGGTCATCCTGCAACGGGAAAAACTACATTAGCAAAACTTCTAGCTAAAAATGAAATAGATCGGCTATACTTTCCCACCCATGGATTAGATTTAAAAACTATCAAAGTTGATGATTATTTTTTGAGATTATGGGATTTAGGAGGCCAACAGAGTTATCTAAAAACATACTCTAGAGATTATCTTTTAGGATCTGATATTATATTTATTGTTACTGACTCAACGCCTAGAAACGTATTAAATTCTAGAGAGTTAATTAATTACGCTTGTCATTTTGTAGGAAAGGAATGTCCTATAATTGCTATCGCAAATAAGCAGGATTTAGTAAAAACAGATGGGAGAATGGATTTTAAAAGAGTTCAAGATATATTACATATTAAGACTTATGGATTGACAGCTATAGATCCTTCAGAACGTATGAAATTAATAAATATAATTAAAAAAGAATTAGATAAAATAGCACTAAGGAGGAAATTAAAAGAATGAATTTTACTGAAAATGAAATCTTTGGAGCAGCTTTAATTGGATTTGATATGATTGATGGGCCATTTCTTAAGTGGAAAAGAGAATATACCAGCGTGGGTAAAGGAGTGAGTATAGATGACTTTGCAATGAATTTTTATTTAGCATTTCGTGGAGGAAATGAATCAGTTAAGAAGCCAAGGGCTATATTATATGATGAGTTCTATATTGTTGCTTTTCCTAGAAATTTAGAACTCTGTTGTCTTTTTATGAAACCCAAAGATCTTGACAATAATATCAAACAATTGAATAAAATAGCTTCTAGAATTATAACAGAAATGGAAGTAACTGAGCAAGAAGAAAGTTCAAAAAGTTCTGATTCTGATGAGGATACAATCGATGAAATAAAAAGAATAATCCCAAATTTGTTAAATGGTACTAAAATGTCCACTCCAGAATTGAGAAGATACTTTAAGTTGAGTAATTCCCAAATTTGGAAAGTTATGTCAGATTTAGAGAGCTCAAAGAAAATTAAAAGGGCAGACAAAAAAGGAAGGTCAGTAATTTGGACTGCGAATTAAATTTTTTTATTAATATTTAATTTTATCTTACTCTATGATTCCATTTACCGATATTTTTTGTATAGTACCTTGAGAACATAATATAACAGATGTCAGGCAATTTTTTATCGATATTATTTACTGTAATAAATCTTAATATATGGTTCAGGAAAAAAATACCGATAAATTCTATATGATAACTGTCAATATTTTTAGAAAGACAATTTCCAAAAAATTTTATATCTAAACCATTTTGAACATCCCAAACTATTTCAATGAAAATTTCAGGGAAAAATTCCTTTCTTATATGCCACCTATTGTTTTGTTTCCACACTTCTGCTCCAAGAAAAGCAGCTAATTTTTCTTTATCATCATCTTTCAAAAAAGTAAAGGGTTCACTCCTTTGTTTTAATACTTTTTCCATTAATTCTGTTTTTGTCTCATAATTCTTTTCAAAAGGTTCCTTCTCTTTAATTTTTCTTTCAATGAAATCCATAATAACATCAATAAACGTGGCACTATCTTCTCCAGGAACCCAAAAAACTCGCTTTCCTGAAAAGTAAAATTTAAATTCAGCATCGATACCATCTCCAAATTCATCTCCGAAATAACTATATGTTATATGGATATTAACTTCAGGAAATCCAAATTCATCTCCGAAATAACTATATGTTATATGGATATTAACTTCAGGAAATATTTCAATGGAAATCGTCCAATCTTCACTAAAACCAATGTTTTCAATTTTACCACCTAATTCATTATAAACAATGTTTTTTAGTATTTTGAAATCCAAGTTTATAAAAAGTTGGTATTTTGCTTTACTAATATCTTCAAGCTCTTTCTCATGAGGTCCTCGAACTCCTGTTGCATCAATCTCTCCTACAGTCCAAAATTTTTTTTTTGACATATTGAGTTTAGTTATCACCTTTTTTTGAATTTTCCTATAGTATTATTATTAATCCTATAACTTGGAGCTATCCATTTTGGTAAATCTAAGGGTTCTAAACATTCAATAAAGTTTAAAATTTGATATTCTCCTTCCTCGGGATAAAGACTACAGGTTGAATAAACGAAAATTCCATTAGTTTTTAATAAATTTAAAGCACTTTTGATTAGCTTTCTTTGTAGAATTGTATTTTGACGCAGGAATTTTTCATTCTGTCTCCATTTTAATTCGGGGCTAGATAATAAATTTCCAGATCCTGTACAAGGGGCGTCCAACAATACTTTATCAAAATAATTTTGAGAACGAATGGGGAAAATAATACTATCTGTATTAATAAGATGAACATTTAAAACATTTAACTGCGTGAGCAAAATCCTCATCATTTTGATCCTGTCAAGTAAAAAATCTCCTGCTAAAATATGCCCTTTATTATTCATACATTGTGCTATTAAACTAGTTTTTATTCCTGGAGCCGCACACATATCGCATATTATATCATCTTTTCTAGGAGATAGGGTTTTAATAACTGTTGCTGATGCCTTGTCTTGAAAAATAAGAAAACCCTTTTGGTACAAGGGATTATTAATAACTCTATTTTTTTGGGATAATGGGATCCAAAACATTTGTGAAATATCACCATCTTTACGATAATCTATTTTACCTTTATTAAAATTTTCACTAATCTGTGAAATTATTTCCTTGGAATTCACTTTTTTATCAAGATTGTTAATACGCAAAGTAACTTCAGTTTCATTTTCAGCTCTATTCATAAATCTAACATTTTCCTTAAGAAAATCTATTTCCATTACAGGAAGTAGACGTTCAATCATGAAACTAGGGATAGATTCTTTCGTTTTTATGAATAAGAGCTTTATTCCAAGAGAAGGTTTTAAGGCGATTCAGGAAATTTTTATCAATTTTTTTTATTTCTTTTATAACTTCTTTTTCAGTAGCATTTTCCCATATTATTCTATAAGTAGCATATAAATATTCAGAGATTTTGTTAACTTCAAGAGAACTGGAACCCTTCAGTGACCTATTAACTATAAAATTTAATTTGCTCCAAAACCGAATGATTTCATTGTAATAGTGATTAATTTTAGGATTTTTACGTAATTTTGTAGGTAATGAACCAACTCTTTTTTTTTTGATAAACATTGAGATCAGCTTAATTATGGTTTCTAAATCCGGCTCTTTAATCTAAAATTCCCTCGATATGAATTGATTTGAATCCTAATTAATATAATTGTAAAATGAAAAAAAAATTTTTATATAATTATTATCTTACATCTGCTGGAACTATTAATCCTTTCCTTTTTAAGCCAATTATTACACTTATTATTTCATCTCGAGAGGCTTTTCTTCCTGCTAATGCGAAGTTTAATAGACTTGATATAAAAAAAAACCTCCGTTCTTTTTGCATTTGTTCAGCTACTTCAACAAGAACCTTTTCCAATCCTTTTAGTTTGATAACGCCAAAATGCCTTCCTAGTTGAAGAGGATAAACCAAGGTTATATTGAAATGTTTTTCAATTAAATCATCTGTTTTACTGAATGGAGTTAGTTCTCCAGAAAATTAACATAATCCCCATCAGCAATAACAATTTTAAAGTCACCATAATCCATCTCAAATTCTTTCCCTTTCGTAGTGGTAGAATCCTTTTTAATCTCGCTTCTAAATTGCGAAATTGCTTGCAAGAATCCAGAGATGAGATCAGAATCAATATCTTCTAATGATATTTGCTTATTATATATTGAAACTCCCACTTCTTTATGTATAATCATAATGTATGAGATTTTTACTAAATCATCAAGAATTTTTGCTTCTTCTGCCCAAAATCGTCGTGATTTTGAGTTTTTTATAGTTCTTGCAGTCAATGCTACCGCAAGTGCTAATGCCCCTATAATTATATATGGTAAATATGTAAGGAAATTTTCCATAAATAGAATAAATTCATCTACAACTCGAATGTATCCCGAAATTATTTCACCATTTGTATAAAATCCCGATTCAACAAATCTAGCTCTAATTGAAAATCTTTCTCCTGTATTTTCAAATTCCAAAGTTGCAAACGCAATACCCTCTTCATTTGACCTTGAAGTAATATCATATATCGGGATCCCATTATCATTTAAAACTTCAAATATTATATCAAAATTTTCTAATGGTTTATTCGCATAATCTGTAATTCTTATAGAAAAAAATGAAGTTCCTTTCATATATTGAGAAGCAGGGCTTTCTATAAATTCTAAAATCGGGACTAATTTAAAAATCTCATAGGTACCATTTACATCAAATTTTATTGAATGCCAAAGTGAGGTCACGTTGAATTCAAAAAATCCCTGAGAAAACTCAGCATTATCTATTTCTCCTTCCCAGATACCACTTCCGATGCCTGTATCTACTATATTTATACCAAAGTTTTTTAACATCAGATCAGAGGGAGTCAGGTCATTATTATTTATCCCTAAACCTATTGATGAAGAGATATCTGAGGTGATGGCATTTTGTATATATAAATTTATGGTGAATTCATTAACGGATACAATAAACCCATTATCAGATGTGCTATTTGTATAATATACTAATATCAATTGTGCTTCGTTATTTCTCAATTCATTTAATGTATTTAAAAAGATCCATGTGAAACCTGCATCATATCGAAGTAGTGTAGTTGTTTGATTTTCATGAGCAAATTGTCTAACGCTACTCATAATGATCCAACTTGCATTATTCTGCTCATCGTCAAGAATATCAAAAGTTTTATTTCCTTTATAGAGTGCTAACGCTGCTATATCTAAATTATCTGGTTTGCTGACATTAGATGTAATTCGTATGTCCATTTGAGGTACTATAGGATTTGGATATGATGCAATCCAATCGTAATAATCAATATCCCATAGAGAACTTTCAAAATCCTCTAAAACATTAAAACTAATAAAATAAGATACATTGTCTGAAAGGGCCTGAGCTTTAAAGTAATCATCATCGTTGTATTGAAATGCATCAATTGACTGATTTCCAAAGATAGAAGTGCTTCCATTAATAATTCCTACATCAGTAGGAAAAAATAATTCTTGCATTAATGGATCATGTTGTTGAATGGTATCAAGACTTTCTAATTCGCCAACTTCTACTTTAAATTGATTAATAGAGAGATCAATATCACTTAAAGTTAGATATTCAAGTCTAAATTGAAGAGTATTATTTCCTGTTATAGGGGTTGTGTCCATAAAATAAAGCAATTGGAATTTCTCATGGGGATTTCTAACTGAATAATAAATTAAGGTTTCATTTTCTTGTTTAATATTATAATCAAGAGGTATCCAGCGCTGTGCGGGGCCAATTGCTGCAAAATTACGAATGTACAATTGAGACCAATATATATTATCAATACTTGATAAATTTAAAATAAGATAAATATCGAAACTGAAAATATACTTATAATGATCATACCACCAATTCAGATATTTATATTTAGTCAATAACTCTCTATACGTATACGGTGAATTCTTTAGTGGTTTCAAATTAAATGTAATATCAACAGTAATGTTGTTAGAGTCAGTTATTTTACATCTATCTTCATCAATAAATCTAAAGGATCCAAGGTCTCCATCCAAATGAGTGCCACTTTCATTGTTAAATCCTCTTACATTATTAATTGTATAATCATCGAAATAAAAATCAGGAGCAATAGCAAACGTAGCGCCTTCTCCTATCTCATCAGATGAACCTTCATCTGGATTAAAGTATAGAAATTTTGGACCCCCTCCTAAATGGGTATCATCTTGAGGAATTTTTATTCTGAAAGCAAACCAATATTTTATAAATCCACCATCTACAGTAAAATTTGTAGTTTCTATATTCAAATATATTGGTCCTATGCCTGAATTTTTAAAATCAAAAACTTCCCAATGAGTAGCGAAACTTATAGGATGTGGTTTTTTTAATAATCCTATTGTTTCATTTGGATTTGGTGTCCCTTTGGTGTCATTTAAACAATTTACTATTGCTATTTCCCATGAATTCTCATCTGTAAAAGAGGTTGGATTATTAATATCTTGTATGAGTATACTAACATTGTTAATGAATTGACTTATTTCTACAGCAAACTTTTGATATAAATATGTTGGACCATTTCGAGAGCTAAAAATAAATTCAGAGAAACCACTTTCAATATTTCTAGTGTAATTTAAAGCCGTTATATTTTCGAAAGTCATTTTAGCGTATGAAATATTATAGTTTGGTATAAAAATACTTGGTTGGTTGTTCAAACTGGGAAACTCTTGATTAATATAGCAATCTCTGTTAATATTTGTGATATTGCTGAAAATCTTTCCTGTCCGGTTAATTGATTGAGGATAAATTGTGAATGATTCCCCAATTTGATTGCTAGTATTACTATCATTTAGAGATATATTACATAATGGTAAAAAGATGTTTATTACAATAAAGAGTATAAATAAGGTTTTTGGTTTGAAGCATTTCATTTTTATTCCTTTTTAATTTGCTTTTATATATTTTTATAAAGATAATCTGATAAACAAATGAAAAATTTTACTTTTAAAATTAGTCTTTCTACTATATTAGAAAATCTATCAATATAGTGTAATTAAGGATTAGATCTCTTTGATAATCAAAATTATTAAGTAAAAACCTTTTTACATAATATATTTCTTAATTTGAAAAATCTATTAATTAAGGAACTTAAATATAATAAAGTTAATTACCATGTGGTTGATACTAATTGTATGGATCATTGTAATTTTCATTGCTACTGTTCTAATAAGTCAATATATTAAAATATATCAAAGAGAAAATGTTGCAATTGCTTTTTATATCTTATTTATAACAATGTCACAAATTTTAGCAGCTAAAATTGGTGATTTTAGCATCGGTACTTATGTAATAACAGCTCCTGTTGCAGTTCTGATATTCCCTTTTACATTTCAAATAACAGATATGGTAAATGAAAATTTTGGTCAGAAAAAAACACATCAAATGATTTTAATTGCCTTTTTTACCCAAATTGTCATGTCAATTTTTATATGGTTTAGTATTGAAATACCAGCAGCTTCCTTTTGGGGATTTGACTGGGATAGTGGCCCTGCGACAGCTCAGCAATTTTGGCTAAATTTTCTTGGATCTACATTGAGGATAACTGCCGCATCTTGGATTGCATTCCTAATAACAGAGAACCTTGATGCATTTTTATTTGCTAAATTTAAAAATTTAACAAAAGGGAAGAATTTGTGGTTTAGAAATGTTTTTAGCGATATTCCTACGCTTGCATTAGATAGTATTATTTTTGTTAGTATCGCTTTTGGAGGTTTACTTCCTATTTGGCCGATAATATGGGGTCAGATTTTAACAAAATGGTTTTTTGGAGTTATAGATACACCTTTCATGTATTTATCTCGCGGCATAATTAGTGGAAAGATGAGTTTATTTAGTGATTTATTCAAAAAAACAGTAAAAAGGCAAATTAGTAATTAAAAAAAAATTTTAGATATTAAGATTTTATCTTTTCTTTTTCATTACAACAAATAATACACCAATTATAGTTACTGTTGCAACTCCTAAAATCATAGGAACTTCATAACCAGGAATTCCTGGAATTGTTAATTCTATTGAAAACTCATAAATCGTATTAGTTTCATTATCCAGTATTTTATATCCGATCCAAGCACCATAAGTGGTATCATAAGTCCAGATCTCAGTACAATTTTCTAGATATTGAAATGTATAAAAAGGAACATTCCAATCGCCAGCTTCTGCATGATGAACAACTGTATTTCCAAAATTTTCCCATTTTGGCTCCCAAACAATCGCTCCTAAATACTGATCGACAGGAGTCGGTAATTGAGCCATAAGTGCTGCAGCATTCTGGACTGTAACATTCATTGAAAAATATAGATTGACAACGGCGGTTATAACGGTTGGATCATATACAGATACAACAACATCTCCCGTAGAATCTGGTGTAGTACTAAAATCTTCAGTTGTCCAATCCCAATTACTTGTATTATATGATGCCGCATCATAAAGTGTAAGATATTTGGTAGTCATATTTACTGCATCTACAACTGATTTCTTCCTTGCACCTAAATTAGCTGCGCCCGAACCAAATAATTCAATTACAGAAACCCACCCAGCACCAAATAAATCTTCTAGACTTTGATTATTTACTGAGCGTACTTTTAGAATTTTTACATTACCGGGAGCACCATGAAATGTATAGGTACCTATTTGGGGAATAGCAGGAGGTGTAATAGCGAGACTTATACTGAAAAGAATAATGAAACCCATTATCCAGTTAGATTTTTTCATTTTTATCCCTAATCTTAAATTTTTCAAGTAAGATTTCTGATTAATTTATTATTTACTAATTGATTATATAAATATTACTATAAGTCGATAATAACTTTTTAAAATGTCAATCTAAAAAAAAATATCCATTTTTATTGAATATTAAATAATTAAATAAAATAATTTTAGTAAAATTATGGCAACTTTTTCACCTGAGAAAAATATTGAAATTTATTATGAAATTAGTGGAAATAATTCTGGTGCTAAAATGGTTTTAATTCATGGTCTTTTTCTTAATAGCGATACATGGAAATATCAATTATCTGAATTTGAATCCAATTTTAACGTCCTTAGGTTTGATCTTCGAGGTCATGGAAGATCTACCAAACCAAAAAAGCGATTTACAATTAGAAATTATGTAGATGATATGTTTGCCTTATTACAGCATCTCAATTGGACAAATGAGCTTTATTTGGTAGGTCATTCATTAGGAGGTATGATTGCTCTTGTATATGGGCTCGAAAATCCATCTCATGTAAAAAAAATGGTAGTAGCGGATAGTTTTTGTTTTATCAGCCAAGAAGCGATAACAGATGTTTTAGGTCGTATAAATAGTAGTAAATTGGAGAAATTTGCGTTGGGAATTAGTATCCGAGGCTTAACTCCTTTTAATGAAGAAGTAGCTCAATATGTTGCTAGTTTAGTAACCGATCATATGACAAAGAATGATTGTTTGCAAGCAACAGCAGCTTCAGCAGGTTTTAATATTTGTGAAAATTTAAAAAATTTAAATATTCCAATATTAGTTTTAGTTGGAAAAAAAGATATTACCACTCCAGTTTGGGCAAGTGAAATGATACATGAATGGTTACCTCAGTCAAAATTGATTATTATTCCAGATGCTGGACATTTAGTAATTTTTGATCATCCAAATGAATTTAATAATCTTACGTTGTCTTTTTGGAAAGAAGAATAAAAAATATCTATAACTTTGTTTTACCCCCATTTAATTACTCCCGCATTCCATGCCCAACCGATACCAGCAGCAGTAAGAACAACAATATCCCCATTTTTTATTTTTCCACTTTTCAAGCCATATTCTAGAGATATAATTCCATCATTTTGACCATTGTGACCTATTTCTTCAAAATATGTTGCTTGCTTATATGGATCTACTCCAACGGCTTTGGCAACATATTCAAAGGCACTTCTTTTCATATGTAATAATGCTAAATAGTCAATATCTTGTCTGGAATATCTGGATTGAGTTAGTGCATCATCAATTACTTTAACAAAAGCATCCATTGAAAATGTATCAAGTCGTTGTTTTAATCCTTCTGGATCGGGGACATCCAAATAAATTAAGTCATTATCAATAGCTTCTTTTGAAATTGGCTGAATAGTTCCACCTGCAGGCACATACACATCATCAGCAAATCTTCCATCCGAAATAGCAGATATTCCTAAAATCTCATTAATATTATAATCACTTCTTAATACAGCTGCGGCTCCACTAGCCGCTAGGCTAATCATAAACCTAGAATTTTGATTTTTATAATTGATTAGATCAGAGTTTCTATAACCACTTGCAACTAAAACTCTTTTTATACTAGGATTTGTTTGCATTAAACTTTTTCCTAATAACATACCAACTAAAAAAGTTCCACATCTTTGATTAACATCAAAAGCCCAAGGTTTAATGGGATTTCCTAAAAGTTGTTGTAGTTTAATGCCATAAGTCATCATCGGTCGTTCAGCATAGACCTCTCCAGCCCAAATAATTAAATCAAGATCATTAGGAGTGATATTAGCACGATCGAGAGCTTGAAAACTTGCTTTAGCACCCATTGCTACCGTATGATCTTCAGGGCCCGGAACAGTTTTACTCTTCAAACCAAATTTTTCTTCAAGAATTTCTTTAGGAATTCCTGATTCTTGTGAAATAAAATTGCTGGTATGTTTATAGTTAGGAAGGTATATCCCCCAAGATTCTAGACCAACTGGGCGGAGTTCCATCTATTTCTTCACCTATATCAATTCTCTTTTCAATATTTTTCCAGTTGCACTATGAGGGAGAGAGTCTCTTATCTCAAAATATTTAGGAATTTTATATTTTGCAAGTCTCTCTAACAAATAATTTCGAATTTCATCTACTTCTAATGTTTTACCAGCTTTTATTGTTAGAAATGCTTTACCGACTTCACCCCATTTTTCATCAGGTACTCCGATGACGGCTGCTAAATCAACTGCAGGATGTTTAAATAATAATTCTTCAATTTCAACGGGATATACATTTTCACCTCCACTGATGTACATGTCTTTTCTACGCCCTACAATGTAATAAAAACCCTCATCATCTTGCATTGCCAGATCTCCAGTATGTACCCAACCATCTGTTTCAATAGTTTTATTTGATTCATTTAGGTCATCCCAATATCCAGAAAAAATATGAGGCCCTTTTAAAAGCAATTCCCCTACTTCCCCTTGATTAACAATTTGATCGGTTTTTGTGTTAATTATCTTCATATCACAATGCAACACCGGTAAACCTACCGAGGATGGTTTTTCTCTAATTCGCTCTTCTGGCAAATAGAAATTATTTGGACCAACTTCCGTGAGCCCATATCCCATTTTAAACATTTTATTCTTTTCCCAGTATTTTTCCATTATAGCAACTGGGCATGGAGCGCCACCAGATATGAATATTCTTACAGATTCGAAATTCGCTCTCTCAAAAAGAGAAGAATTTGCCATCATATGAAACATCGTAGGAACCCCTATTACAATTGTACATTTTTCTTCTTCAATAATTCTAATAGTTTCCTCTGGATTGAAATCTCCCATTAATATTGTTTTTGCGCCAAGATGATAAAAAGGAACTAAAAGAACATTCCAACCACCAGTGTGAAAAAGAGGAAATAGTAAAGGTTGAATGTCATCAGATTTTAAACTCCATGAAAGTATTGTGTTTACAGAATTCCAAAAAATAAGT